>Ga0194123_10003540_pt1 | contig 18637 bp, 18 predicted proteins | sample TA2MahsurfametaG_5_FD_155479 | JGI IMG/M metagenome (GOLD analysis project Ga0194123, IMG submission 155479) | Freshwater microbial communities from Lake Tanganyika, Tanzania - TA2015023 Mahale A surface | ecosystem: Environmental > Aquatic > Freshwater > Lake | place: Tanzania: Lake Tanganyika... | reverse complement strand
TCGAAGATGCGGCTGTAGGTGTCGTACATCTGCTGGTAAGTTTCCAGCAGGGAGTCCCGGTTGAGGTGGAAGGAATAGGCATCCTTCATCAGGAATTCGCGCGCCCGCATGATGCCGAAGCGTGGGCGCACCTCGTCCCGGAATTTGGTCTGGATTTGATAGAAGTTGGCCGGCAGCTGCTTGTAGCTCTTGATTTCGTCGCGGATGAGGTCGGTGATGACCTCTTCATGCGTGGGGCCGAGGCAGAAGGGGCGGTCATGGCGGTCCTGCAGGCGCAGCAGCTCGGGGCCATATTTCTCCCAGCGACCGGATTCCTGCCACAGCTCCGCCGGCAACACCCCGGACATGAGCACCTCCTGGGCGCCGGCGCGGTCCATCTCCTCACGCACGATGGCTTCCACCTTGCGCAGCACCCGGAGACCGAGTGGCAGCCAGGTATAGATGCCGGCTGCGAGCTGCCGGACCATCCCGGCGCGGAGCATGAGCTGGTGGCTGATCACCTCGGCATCGGCCGGGGATTCGCGCAGGGTGGGCATGAGGAGCTGGGAAACACGCATGGTATGTGGATGCTTGCTGTTGGCAGGGAGCGGGCATTCTACCCGCGCCGGGGACACAGCGGCACGACACCCCCGCTTGACCGTTTCCGGGAATCCTTTTAACGTCCCCGCCCTTGACAGCGGCCTGCACCCCTGTGCGGCCCTGTCCCCTGAACGCCGACCCCGTGCTCACGAGGCACGGGGGACGGTCGGAGCCCGACCGCGGTTCACCCCGCGGCACGCGCAAAGACTGCGGCACTTGCTATCAACAGAGTGAGGTCATCATGAGCGAAAAACTCCGCGGCGCCGAAATCTTCGTGCGCTCCTTGATCGACGAAGGCGTCGAATTCCTGTTCGGCTATCCCGGTGGAGCCGTCCTCCACATCTACGACGAGCTCTACAAGCAGGACACCATCAAGCACATCCTGGTGCGCCATGAGCAGGGCGCCACCCATGCGGCCGACGGCTACGCCAGAGCAACGGGCAAGCCCGGCGTGGTGCTGGTGACCTCCGGCCCCGGTGCGACCAATGCGGTGACGGGCATTGCCACGGCCTATCTCGACTCCATTCCGCTGGTGGTGTTCACCGGCCAGGTCGCTACCCATCTCATCGGCAACGATGCCTTCCAGGAAGTGGATTCCATCGGCATCACGCGCCCGTGCGTGAAGCACAATTTCCTGGTCGAGCGGGCGGAAGATCTCGCCCCCACCATCAAGAAGGCCTTTTATGTGGCGACCACCGGCCGTCCCGGCCCGGTGGTGGTGGACATCCCCAAGGATGTGACCGCCAACGTGGCGGACTACGTGTATCCCGAGCATGTGGAGATGCGTTCCTACAAGCCCAACACCAAGGGCCATCCGGGGCAGATCAAGAAGGCCGCCCAGCTGATACTCAATGCGCAGAAGCCCATGATCTACACGGGTGGCGGCGTGATTCTGGACAACGCCTCCGAGCAGCTCACCCGCTTCGGTCGCCTGCTCGGCTTTCCGGTCACCAACACGCTGATGGGGCTGGGCGCCTATCCCGCGTCTGATCCGCAATTCATCGGCATGCTCGGCATGCATGGCACCTATGAGGCCAACATGGCGATGCACCACTGCGATGTGCTCATCGCCATCGGTGCCCGCTTCGATGACCGCGTGACCGGGGACCTCGCGAAATTCTGTCCCTACGCCAAGATCATCCATGTGGACATCGACCCGTCCTCCATCTCCAAGAACGTGAAGGTGGACGTGCCCATCGTGGGTGGCGTGGGCAATGTACTTGGCGAGCTCAACAAGCTCATCGAGGAGGCACGCTTCAAGCCGATTGATCGTGAGACCCATGCCTGGTGGCAGCAGATTCGCGACTGGCAGAAACTCGATTGCCTGCGCTACGACCGCAAGAGCGAATTCATCAAGCCGCAGGCGGTCATCCAGGCCGTGCATCGCATCACCAATGGCGATGCCTACGTGACATCCGATGTGGGCCAGCACCAGATGTGGGCCGCGCAGTATTACGGCTTCGACAAGCCCCGCCGCTGGATCAACTCCGGTGGCCTCGGCACCATGGGTTTCGGCCTGCCGGCGGCGATGGGCGTGCAGCTGGCCTTCCCCAACGAGAAGGTGGTGTGCGTGACGGGCGAAGCCAGTTTCGTGATGTGCATGCAGGAGCTTTCCACCTGTCTGCAGTACGACCTGCCGATCAAGATCGTAAGCCTCAACAACCGGTACATGGGCATGGTTCGTCAGTGGCAGGAATTCTTCTACGACCGTCGCTATTCCCATTCCTACATGGATTCCTTGCCGGATTTCGTGAAACTGGCAGAGGCCTTTGGTCATGTGGGGATGCGTATCGAGAAGCCGGGTGATGTGGAGGGCGCGCTGCAGGAAGCCTTCGCCATGAAGAACCGCCTCGTGCTCATGGACTTCATCACCGACCAGTGTGAGAACGTCTACCCCATGATCGCGGCCGGCAAGGGCCAGAACGAGATGCATCTTGCCCCCGGCACCTCCGAGCGGGAGCTTGCCTGATGCGTCGTACCATCTCGCTCCTGCTCGAGAACACGGCAGGCTCGCTGTCGCGCGTGGCGGGGCTCTTCTCCGCCCGCGCCTACAACATCGAGAGCCTGTCGGTGGCACCGACGGAAGATCCGACCGTGTCCCGGCTCACGCTCGTCACGCGGGGATCGGAAGAAGTGATCGAGCAGATCACCAAGCAGCTCAACAAGCTGGTGGATGTGATCCGCCTCATCGATCTCAGCGAAGGCAGCGCCATCGAGCGCGAATTCATGCTTATCAAGATACGTGCCTCGGGCGGCGAGCAGCGTGACGAAGTCGCGCGGCTGGCCGGTATCTATGGCGGGCGTATCGTGGATGTGACCGAGTCGTCCTATATCGTCGAGCTCACCGGAGAGAGCGTGAAGCTCGATGCATTCCTTGAGATCATCGGTGCCCGTCGCATCATGGAAGTGGTGCGTTCCGGGGTGCTCGGCATCCTGCGCGGCACCAAGGCCCTGCGCGCCTGATTTTTTTGGCCGACCCTGAACGCCGACATTCATCGCCCAAACACCTGACAGCCCCAACAGAACCAACCTGGAGTAGAACCCATGGCCCTCAATATCTATTACGACAAGGACGCCGACCTTTCCCTGATCCAGCGCCGCAAGGTTGCCATCATCGGCTATGGTTCCCAGGGCCATGCACACGCCAACAATCTGCGTGACTCCGGCGTCCAAGTGGTGGTGGGGCTGCGCCCGGGCTCGACCAGCTGGAGCAAGGCCGAGAAGGCGGGCCTCGCGGTCAAGGCCGTGCGGGACGCGGTGGCGGAAGCCGACCTCGTGATGATCCTGGCGCCGGACGAACAGCAGGGCGACCTGTACCGCAACGACATCGAGCCCGCCATCAAGCAGGGCGCGGCGCTGGCCTTTGCGCACGGCTTCAATATCCACTTCGGGCAGATCACGCCGCGCGAAGATCTGGACGTCATCATGATCGCGCCCAAGGGCCCCGGCCATCTGGTGCGTTCCACCTACCAGCAGGGGGGGGGTGTGCCGAGCCTCATCGCGGTGGCACAGGACAAGTCCGGCCAGGCCAAGGAGATCGCACTGTCGTATGCAGCCGCCAACGGCGGTGCGCGCGCCGGTGTCATCGAAACCAACTTCCGCGAAGAAACGGAAACCGACCTCTTCGGCGAACAGACGGTGCTCTGCGGTGGCGCCACGGCGCTCATTCAGGCCGGCTACGACACCTTGGTGGAAGCTGGCTACGCCCCGGAAATGGCTTACTTCGAGTGCCTGCATGAGCTGAAGCTCATCGTCGACCTCATCTACGAGGGCGGCATTGCCAACATGCGCTACTCGATTTCGAATACCGCCGAGTATGGCGATTTCACGCGCGGTCCCCGCATCGTGACGGACGAGACCCGCCAGGAGATGAAGAAGATCCTCTCCGAAATCCAGAACGGCGAATTCGCCCGCGAGTGGATGGGCGAGAACAAGACCGGTGCCTCGGTGCTCAAGGCCAAGCGCCGCATTGCCCGTGGCCACGGCATCGAGGAAGTGGGCGACCGCCTGCGCGGCATGATGCCGTGGATCAAGGCCAATCGCCTGGTGGACCAGTCCAAGAACTGAGTCTGGCTCCGGACTCTGCCGCCTCCCGGCCCTGCGGCCGTGGGTGCGGCAGCACCCGCATGGACGCCCTCGCCGCGCGGGATTAAGCTGCAAGCGTGAACAAGCGCAAGCGCCATGAGGGTGCACTGACATGAACAACGCACGCGAACCCGGGCAGGTCTTCAAGCTCATTCCACCACGAGTGCCGGGAATGCGCGGCCGCGGCGTCTACCTGCTGCCCAATCTGCTCACCACCAGCGCCCTGCTGGCCGGTTTCTATGCCATCGTCGAATCCCTGCATGCCAACTACCAGATGGCTGCGGTCGCGGTTTTCGCAGCCATGGTGCTGGATGGGTTGGACGGGCGCATCGCCCGCCTCACCAATACCCAGAGCGCCTTTGGCGCCGAGTACGACAGCCTGGCCGACATGGTGTCCTTTGGTGTGGCCCCTGCGATCCTCGCCTATGAATGGCTGCTGCATGAGACCGGCAAGTTCGGTTTTCTGGCGGCCTTTCTCTACGTGTCCACCGCCGCCCTGCGCCTCGCGCGCTTCAATGCACAGGCCGCCACCAGCGACCGCAAGTATTTCAAAGGCCTGCCGAGCCCGGCGTCCGCTGCGGTGGTGGCCGGCTTCATCTGGTGCTTCGATGCGCACGATTTGAATGCCTCCGGCCTGCTGGTCGCCCTGACCTTTCTCGTGACCGTGGCCTGCGGCCTGCTGATGGTCAGCAACATCCGCTTCTACAGCTTCAAGGATCTCGACCTGCGCGGGCGCGTGCCCTTCATGAAGGTGTTGCTGGTGGTGGCGGGCCTCGGCGCCATTGCAGTCAATCCTCCCGTGGTGCTGCTGATGGGCTTTGTGGCCTACGCCAGTTCCGGACCAATCCTCACGCTCTACCAGTTACGTCGCAAACGCGCGGGCCGCGCGCGCACGCCCTGAAGGAAATGCCATGACAGACCGCCTCATCATCTTTGATACCACGCTGCGCGATGGCGAGCAGAGCCCTGGCGCCGCCATGACCAAGGCGGAGAAGATTCGCATCGCCAAGGCCCTCGAGCGCCTGAAGGTGGATGTGATCGAAGCCGGTTTCCCCATTGCGAGCCCGGGCGATTTCGAGGCCGTGCAGGCGGTGGCCCGTACCATCAAGGACAGCACCGTGTGCGGTCTCTCGCGCACCGGGGATGCAGACATCGATCGGGCTTACGAAGCACTGAAAGATGCGCCGTCCTACCGCATCCATACCTTCATTGCCACTTCGCCCATCCACATGCAGAAGAAGCTGAAGATGGAACCGGATGAGGTCTTCGAGGCTGCGGTGCGGGCGGTCAAGCGCGCCCGCAACTATACGGACAACGTGGAGTTTTCCTGCGAGGACAGCAGCCGCTCGGAGTTCGAATTCCTGTCGCGCATCGTGGAGGCGGTGATCGCCGCCGGCGCCACCACCATCAATCTTCCGGATACCGTGGGTTATGCGGTGCCGGAGCAGTATGGTGACTTCATTCGTCGCATCATGAGCAACGTGCCGAACAGCGATAAAGCGGTCTTCTCCGTGCATTGCCACAACGACCTTGGCCTTGCGGTGGGCAATTCGCTGGCCGCGGTGATGAATGGCGCGCGCCAGGTGGAATGCACCATCAATGGCCTCGGTGAGCGCGCGGGCAATGCCTCACTGGAAGAAATCGTGATGGCGGTGCGCACGCGCAAGGATTACTTCCCCTGCGAAACGCGCATCGAGACCACGGAAATCATGAACTGCTCGCGGCTCGTGTCCACCATCACCGGTTTTCCGGTGCAGCCGAACAAGGCCATCGTGGGCGCCAATGCGTTTGCGCATGAATCCGGCATCCATCAGGACGGCGTGCTCAAGCATCGCGAAACCTATGAAATCATGCGCGCTCAGGATGTGGGTTTGAATTCCAACCGCATCGTGCTTGGCAAGCTGTCTGGTCGCAACGCGCTGCGCACACGGCTCAAGGAGCTCGGCATCGAGTTTCAGAGCGAGCAAGACATGAACGAGACCTTCAAGCGCTTCAAGGATCTTGCGGACCGCAAGACCGAGATCTACGACGAGGATCTGCAGGCGCTGGTCTCCGACTCCGCCACCGAGATAGCCAACGAACACATCCGGCTGGTGTCGCTCAGGGTACGCACGGAAACGGGTGAGACACCGCGGGCAACTCTGGTGTTGTCGATAGGTGGGGACGAGCGCACTGCCGAGGCCGATGGCGATGGTCCGGTGGACGCCGCCTATCGCGCCATCGAGCAGATCATGGACAGTGGCGTGCAGCTGCAGCTTTATTCGGTGAATGCGATTACCACCGGCACGGATTCGCAAGGCGAAGTGACCGTGCGCCTGGAGCGCGCGGGCCGCATCGTGAACGGGCAGGGTGCGGATACGGACATCATCGTGGCCTCGGTGAAGGCCTACCTGAATGCCTTGAACAAGATCCTGTTTCCGGTACACCGGGAACACCCCCAAACCGCCTGAGGTCATGGGCGTATGGTCAGCGCGCGCCAGAAGGCCTGTCTGGCAGCCATGGGAGTGGACGTCTGGCTACGCCGTACGCCGGAAACAGACGACGTGACGCCGCCGCGTACCCGCCGCGCCTCCGCAGCGAGCGAAGCAAAACCACCACAGGCGGAAACCGCGCCTGCACGCAGGGCAACGGCGGCTGTCTTGCCTTCTGTACAGCCCTTGCTCGACTGGGAAACGCTTGCCACGCGGGTGTCCGCCTGCACCGCCTGCGAATTGCATCAGGGCCGCACCCAGACGGTGTTTGGCACCGGCAATCGCAATGCCGAATGGCTGATCATCGGTGAGGCGCCGGGCGCGGAAGAGGACAAGCGCGGTGAGCCTTTCGTCGGCCGGGCAGGCCAGCTGCTCACTTCCATGCTGGGCGCCCTGGGCTTGCCGCGCCCGCAGGTCTATATCGCGAACATCCTGAAATGCCGGCCACCTTCCAACCGCGACCCGAAGCCCGATGAAGTAGCCTTCTGTGAGCAGTATCTGTTCAACCAGATAGCCTTGCTGAATCCGCGGATCATCCTCGCCGTAGGGCGAATCGCCGCCCAGAACCTGCTCAAGACCCAAACACCCATCGGCAAGTTGCGCGGGCACCGCCATGCGTTCGGCGGACAGGAGATCCCTGTGGTGGTGACTTACCACCCGGCCTACCTGCTGCGTTCGCCGGGCGAGAAGCGCAGGGCGTGGGAGGATTTGCTGTTTGCGCGGCAGGTCTTCGAGTCACTGCCTCCGCGCTGATCCCCATGAGCGCCGTCCCCATGCCCGATCCCCTGCTGCTGCGGCCCATGCGCGAGCACGATCTGGTGCAGGTGATGGAAGTGGAGCAGCGCGCCTACGATTTCCCCTGGACTGCGGGCATCTTTGCCGACTGCCTGCGCGCCGCTTACTCCTGCTGGAGCCTGCTGGAGGGGGAATGCCTGCTCGGTTACGGCATCATGACGATGGCACTGGACGAGGCGCATGTACTGAATCTTTGCGTGGATCCGCCACGCCAGCGACGTGGCCACGCCCAGCAACTGCTCGACCACCTGGTGGAGGTGGCTCGGGGGCACGGCGCAAGCCGCGTGTTCCTGGAAGCACGGCCGTCCAATCTGGCGGCGAGAAGGCTCTACGCCCGCAACGGCTTCGTGCAAATTGGAGTCCGGCGCGGGTATTACCCCGCCCATGAAGGGCGCGAGGATGCCTGGGTGCTGAGTCGACGCCTCGGTCTCTCAGCCGGGGCTGAGACCCGGAGCACAGGTTGAAACCGACAGGTCACTCGGCTAGCCTTCGACTATCTCAAACCCCGCTCGGAACAGGATTATCCATGGTCCCCACCTATCTTCGCGGCCTGCTGTGCGCCGGCCTGCTCGCCACCGCTGGTGCCGCCTCCGCGCTCGATCGCGTGACTTTCGAATACGGCAACTCGGCCGGTGACGCCGAGATTGATCGCTACGGCGCCAACGTCACCTTCGACTGGGGCGTGCAGTGGCTGAAGACCGGTGACTGGTACCTCGGTGGTTACTGGGAAGGTGGCCTGAACTATTGGGACAGCGATCCCGGCCGCACCGGCAACGATTCGCTGGTCGATTTCCACGCGACGCCGGTGCTCCGCTGGCAGCGCGCGCCGGGTTCGGGCTTTGCGCCCTTCCTGGAACTCGGCCTCGGCCCGCATCTCGCCACGGAGAGCGAAATCGAAGACAAGGATTTCGACATCAACTTCTCCTTCGGCAGCCATGTCGGCGGTGGTGTGCGTTTTGGCGAGCAGGGACGCTTCGAGCTCCTGTACCGCTTCCAGCATCTTTCCAATGCGAGCCTCGGGGACAAGAACCCCGGCGTGAATTTCCACCTCTTCAATCTCGGCTACCACTTCTAGGACATCGCGCCTAGTGAGCCCCCCGGCCCGGGGTTAGAATCCCGGGCATGGATTATCCCACCATCGAGGAAACGGTCGGCCACACGCCGCTCGTGCGCCTGCAACGCCTCCCCGGCGAGACCTCCAACCGGCTGCTGGCCAAACTCGAAAGCCACAATCCCGCGGGTTCGGTGAAGGACCGTCCGGCGCGCAACATGATTGTGCGGGCCGAGGCGCGGGGCGAGATCAAACCCGGCGACACCCTCATCGAAGCCACCAGCGGCAACACCGGCATTGCGCTCGCCATGGTGGCGGCCATGCGCGGATATCGCCTCATCCTCATCATGCCGGACAACATGAGCATGGAGCGGCGCGCCATCATGAAAGCCTATGGCGCCGAGCTCATCCAGGTGCCGCGTGAGGGCGGCATGGAAGCCGCCATAGATCTGGCCCGCTGCATGGAGGCCGACGGCGAGGGGCATGTGCTCGATCAATTCTCCAATCCGGACAATCCGCTGGCCCACTACGAAACCACCGGCCCCGAGATCTGGCGCGACACCCACGGCCGCGTCACGCATTTCGTGAGCGCCATGGGCACCACCGGCACCATCATGGGCACGGGGCGCTATCTCAAGGAGCAGAATCCAGCGGTGGAAATCATCGGTGTGCAGCCGGGAGAAGGGGCGAGCATCCCCGGCATCCGCCGCTGGAAGCCGCCCTATGCGCCGGAAATCTTCGACCCCTCGCGGGTGGATCGTCTGCTCGATGTGAGCCAGCAGGAGGCGGAGGAGATGGCCCGCCGTCTGGCCGCGGAGGAGGGCATCTTTGGCGGCATCTCGGCCGGTGGCGCCATGGTCGCGGCGCTGCGGGTGTGTGCCGAAGTCAACGATGCCACCATCGTCACGGTGATCTGCGATCGCGGCGATCGTTATCTCTCCACCAAAGTGTTCCCAGCCTGAGCATCCGCCATGAATTTCAATTGCCTCGTCTTCGATATCGAGACCATTCCGGATGTGGAGGGTGCGCGGCGGCTGTGGGATCTGGAAGGCTTGAGCGATGCGGATGTCGCCAAGGTGATGGTGGCCAAGCGCCAGCAGGAGACCGGTGGCCAGAGCGAATTCCTGCGGCATCACCTGCAGCGTGTGTGCGCAATTGCGGCCGTCTTCCGCCATGACGACCGGCTTACCGTGTGGTCGCTTGGTGAAGAGGATTCCACCGAGGCGGATCTCATCCATCGTTTCTTCGATGGTCTGGAGCGCTTCTCACCAACCCTGGTGTCCTGGAATGGCGGGGGCTTCGATCTGCCTGTGCTGCACTACCGGGCCCTGCTGAATGGTGTTGCCGCGCCCCGCTACTGGGAGACGGGCAATGATGACAACAGCTTCCGCTACAACAACTATCTGAGCCGCTATCACTGGCGGCATCTGGATCTCATGGACGTTCTCTCGGGCTATCAGCCGCGTGCCACGGCCAAGCTCGACGAGATTGCGAGCCTCATGGGCTTTCCGGGCAAGCTCGGCATGACCGGCGCCGATGTGTGGACCAAGTACCTCGCGGGTGCGCTTGGCGAGATTCGCGACTACTGCGAGGTTGATGTACTCAACACCTGGCTGGTATACCTCGGCTTCGAACGCATGCGCGGCAATCTGCACGCTATCCAACACGCCGAGGAGCTGGCCCGACTGCGCCAGTATCTGCTGGAGCAGGACAAACCCCACTTCCGTGACTTCCTGGCCGCCTGGCCGCCCGGGGCATGAGACGCAAGGACAATTCTCCGCGCGAATACGACCTGACGATAGAACGCCTCTCGCATGAAGGGCGCGGCGTCGGTCATGTCGAGGGCAAGACGGTATTCGTGGCCGATGCACTGCCGGGGGAAAAGATTCATGCCCGGGTGACCCGTCGGCACCGTCGCTTCGACGAGGCGGCAACCGAGACCCTGGAGCAACCCAGCGCCGATCGCGTGGTGCCTGTCTGCCCACACGCCACCCTTTGTGGTGGCTGTGCCCTGCAACACCTGGCACCCGCAGCACAGATCACGCACAAGCAGGCGGTGCTCATGGAACTCCTCAAGCACCAGGGCAATACCCGGCCGGTGGAAATTCTGCCGCCGATTACGGGGCCTCTCTGGGGATACCGCAGGCGTGCCCGCCTGAGTGTGCGCATGGTGCACAAGAAGGGTCGGGTGCTGGTGGGGTTCCGCGAGAAATCCACGCACTACGTGACCGAAGTGACGCATTGCGCGGTGCTGCATCCCAGTGTGGGCGAGCGCCTGCCAGCACTGCGTGATCTCATCGACAGCCTGAGCATCCGGGAACAGATCCCGCAGATCGAGATGGCCGTGGATGATGACTCCACCCTGCTCGCGATTCGCAACCTGGCGCCACCCACGCCAGAGGATCTCGCGCTGCTGCGCGCCTTCGAGCAGGCGACCGGGCTGCATCTCTACCTGCAGCCTGCAGACCCTGCGAGCTGTACGCCGGTGAGTGCGCCGGTGGAACTGCATTACACGATGTCCGGCCTGCGCTTCGGTTTTCGTCCCGGTGACTTCACGCAGGTGAATGCGGCGGTCAATGCGGAGCTCGTTGGTGCTGCCGTGAAGGCGCTGGCCCCCGGGCCGGAGGAGCGGGTGCTCGATCTGTTCTGCGGTCTCGGCAATTTCACCCTGCCGTTGGCCAGGACGGGCGCGGCCTCGGTGCTGGGCCTGGACGGTGACGCCGCCCTGGTCGAACGCGCGCGGGAGAACGCCGAGGCCAACGGCTGTGCCAACGTGACTTTCGATCGTGCCGACCTTTTTTCCGAGGAAGGCGTGGCGCGGCTTGCCGGCCGCAGTTTCGAGAAGATTCTCCTCGACCCTCCGCGCAGCGGTGCGGAGCAGGTTCTGCGCGCGCTTGATCTGGGAGCCACCCGTCGCCTCATCTATGTGTCCTGCAATCCCGTGACCCTTGCGCGCGATACCGCAATTCTCGTCCGGGATCGCGGGTTTCGCCTGCAGGCGGCGGGCATCGTCGATATGTTCCCGCATACCGCGCATGTCGAATCGATCGCCCTTTTCGAACCTCGTCGCTGAGCTCTGCTGCCTGTGCCTTGCGCTCAGCCTGCTCGCGGGCTGTGCGCAGCCGCCGGATTCCGTCCTGCGTTTCGGCCTGCCGAGTGCGCCCGCCACGCTGGATCCTCGCCTCGCGACCGATGCCGCAGCAGCCCGCCTGTGCCGTCTACTCTATATCGCGCCAGTGGATTTCGATTCGGCTTTCCGTCCGCAACCGGCGCTCATGCGTTGGGACATGCTGGCGCCGGATCGCTATGTCTTCCGTCTGCAGCGTGAGGCGCGCTTTCACGACGGCACAGTCATCAGCGCCGAGGATGTGGCTGCAACGTATCGCAGCGTGCTTGATCCCACCCTGGCCTCGCCGCATCACGGTGCTCTCGCGCACATCGCCTCCATCGAGGCCACGGACAAGGGGACTCTCGAGATTCGACTCACGCGGCCGGATCCGCTGTTCCCCGGCCTGTTGACCTTGGGCGTGCTGCCCGCGCGCGAACTCGAGTCAGCATCCAGACCCACGGTATTCACGGGCAGTGGCGGGTTTCGTCTCGCTGCGCCTTTCAATCCGCAGCGGATCCAGTTGGAGCGGCTGGAAGACGGGCAACGCATCGACTTCCTGGTGGTGCCGAATGAAACCACGCGTGCGCTGAAACTCGCGCGCGGTGAGCTTGATCTCGTGCAGGGCGGAATCTCGCCTGAGCTGACTGAGTGGTTGTCGCATGAACCCGGGGTGTCGGTGCAACGCGTGAGAGGCACCGTCTATACCTATCTCGGTTTCAATCTGGCTGAAGGGCCGACGCGCGATCCGCGCGTGCGACGGGCCATCGCACTGGCCATCGATCGTGAGGCTCTGGTGCGTCATGTGTTCAAAGCCCAGGCGCGCCTCGCGGAAGGTGTGCTGGTGCCGGAACACTGGGCCGGCGTGGCCGCGCCGGAGCCTCTCAAGCACGACCCGGCACAGTCGCGCCAGCTGCTGGCGGAGCTGGGGTACGGGCTGGCTCAACCCCTGGAGCTTACCTACAAGACCTCAAACGACTTCTTCCGGCGTCGCATCGCGACCATTCTTCAGGACCAGTTGGCGGTGGTGGGGATTCGTCTCATCATCCGCAGCCACGACTGGGGGACCTTCTTTGGCGACATCAGGCGCGGGGATTTCGAGCTCTATGCGCTGTCCTGGGTGGGTCTGCAGCTCCCGGACATCTTCCGCCAGGCATTCCACAGCACCTCGGTGCCGCCCGCCGGCGCCAACCGGGGGCGCTATGCGAGCGCGGACGCGGATGCGCTCATCGAGCAGGCTGAACGCGCGCCGGACGAAGCCTCACGCGCGGCGGGCTACCGCGCGGTGCAGCGCCTGCTGGCGCAGGATCTGCCCTATGTTTCCTTGTGGTTCGAAGACATCGTGGTGGTTCAGGGGGGCCGGGTGGTCGGTTACGATACCGACATGAACGGCCACTACGACGGACTGTTGAACACCCGACTTGCCCTCGATGCACCTCGCACTGCCCAACCTTGAAGTGAACCTCGCGCGCCAGACCCTGCGGCTGCGCTTTGGCGAGGTCTTGCTGCGCGAATATGCGGTGTCCACGGCACGCAACGGTCCGGGCGAGCGCCAGAACAGCGAATGCACGCCGCGTGGCCTTCATTACATCGGAGCCAAGATTGGGGCGGGCACGCCGGCCAATACGGTCTTCACGGCGCGCAGGCCTACCGGCGAGATCCACAGTCCCGAGTACGCCGCCACCCAGCCCGCGGGACGCGACTGGATACTCACCCGCATCCTGTGGCTGGCGGGCGCGGAGCCCGGATTCAACCTCGGGGGCGAGTGCGATACCTGGTCCCGCTACATCTACCTGCATGGCACACCGGATGACGTGATACTGGGGACCCCTGGCTCGCGGGGCTGCGTGCGCATGCGCAATGCCGACATCCTCGAACTCTTCACCTGTGTGGAAGTCGGCACGCCGGTGCTCATCCACTGATTTCTCAACGACTGATTCCTCAGCCTCGGGGAGGCACTGCATGCAATTCCAGACTCTGGACGTGAGCCTTGAAGCGGGCGTCGCCCAAATCCGTTTCAACCGCCCGGAAAAATCCAACGCACTCAACGAACCCATGTGGTTTGAACTGCGGGATGCCTGCCGCTGGGCGGACGAGACACCGGCGGTGCGAGTGGTGATCCTGTCCGGCAAGGGGCGCAACTTCTGCTCGGGGATCGATCTCTCCATGCTGGGCGAGCTGCAGCAGACGGTGCTCGCGCTGCCGCCGGGGCAACGGCATGAAGTCTTGAGGCATCGCATCCGCGCGCTGCAGGAATGCGTGAGTGCCCTGGAGGCTTGTCGCAAACCCGTGATTGCACAAGTCCACGGGGCCTGTTTCGGCGGGGGCATCGATCTCATCACCGCCTGCGATCTGCGTCATGCCACGGCGGACGCCCGCTTCTGCGTGAAGGAGATCGATGTGGCGATCGTCGCCGATGTCGGCACCCTGCAGCGCCTGCCGCGCATCGTGGGCGAAGGCTTTGCGCGCGAGATGGCCCTCACCGCCCGTGAATATTCCGGCGCGGAGGCTGCCGCCATGGGCCTTGTCACCCGTGTTCATCCCGATGCCGAAACCCTGGCGAGCGAAGTGGCCGCGCTGGCCGCGTCCATGGCGACAAAGTCTCCGCTCGCCATGCGCGGGACCAAGGAATCACTCAACTTCAGCCGGGATCACACGGTGGCCGAAGGTCTTGCCGAGGTTGCGGCACGCAATGCCGGACTGCTGTTCTCACCGGACATCGAGGAAGCCGTCGCCGCACAACGGGCGGGTAAGCCACCGCGCTTCGCCGACTGAGTCGCGCGGTGAACGTCAGGCCGGGACCACGATGATGCGGACCTTTCAGTTCGCCACGCGTCTCCTTGCGACGATCGCCACCCTGCTGGGTGTCTCCTTGATGGTGTTCCTGCTGATGCAGGCTATTCCGGGCGATCCGGTGGATGCCATGCTGGGTGAACGCGCCTCCGGTGCGGACCGCATGGCGCTGCGGGAGGCGCTGGGGCTGGAGGCGAGCCTGCCCGAGCAGCTTCGCCGTTACTACGGTGGCCTGCTGACAGGTGACTGGGGACGCTCCCTGCAGACCCAGGAACCCATCCTCGACCTGCTCGTGGCACGCGCACCGGGCACCTTGATGCTGGCGGGCAGTGCCGTGCTGCTCGCGCTCATGCTGGCTCTGCCGCTGGGAATCTGGAGCGCGCTCAGGCCAGGCAGACTCCCGGATCATTTCGCCGGCGCGGTGGCGCTCACAGGGGGCGCGGTGCCCGGGTTCATCCTGGGGCCGGTGCTCATCATGGTCTTCGCGGTGTGGCTGGGCTGGGCACCCGTGGGGGGCGCGGACACGCGCGGCAGTGTGGTGTTGCCTGCCCTGACCCTCGCCCTCGGCATGGCAGCGGTGCTCTCCCGGCAATTGCGTGCAGCGCTGCTGGAAGTGCTTGACGAGGACTTCATGCGGGCGGCGCGCGCACGCGGTCTCGGTCATGCAGCCGCACTGTGGCGGCATGGCCTGCGCAATGCGGCGATTCCGGTACTGACCGTGCTCGGCATGCAGCTCGGAGCCTTGCTGGGGGGCGCAGTCATCACGGAAACCGTATTTTCCTGGCCGGGGCTCGGCACCCTCACGATGGAAGCCATCGAACGCCGCGATTATCCCCTGCTGCAAGGTTGCGTGCTGGTCATCAGCGCGGCTTGGGTGATCGTCAATCGCCTGACGGATCTCATCACCGCGTGGTGTGATCCGCGGATCGACTGGTCGGGCTGATGGTGCGTCACTGGTATCTCGGAGTGCTGGTCGGCTGGCTCGCACTGGCCTGTGTTGCACCCTGGTGTGTCGAGGCGGGCAACCGCATCGCGCTCGAACGTGCTTTCGCACCGCCCGCTGCAGATCTGTGGCTGGGCAGTGATGATCTTGGACGCTCGATACTGCTGCGCACAGTTGCGGGCGCTGCGGTATCCGCACCGCTGGCTGCCGGCGTGGTGCTCGTGTCCCTGTGTGTGGGCACGTTTCTCGGTACCTTTGGCGCTTGGCGGGGAGGGTGGTTCGATGCCTGCCTGCAGCGTGTGGTCGAGTTGTTCCAGGCGTTCCCCGGGCTGCTGCTCGCGATTGCGCTGGCAGGCATCCTCGGACCGGGTACCGGCAACGTGGCCCTGGCCCTGTGCCTCGTGGGCTGGGTCGGTTTCGCGCGCCTGGCACGTGCGCAGGCGGCGAGCCTGAAGTCGTGGGAGCATGTGCTGGTCGCACGGGCACTGGGCACCCCGGAAGCGCGCATCCTGCTGCGTCATATCCTGCCCCTGCTCGCCGCGCCCCTGCTGGTGGAGGCGACGTTCGCGTTTGCGGCGACGCTCGCCGCGGAGGCCGGCATGAGTTTCCTGGGACTGGGCGCGCAGCCCCCCATGGCGGCCTGGGGCAGCATGTTGCGCGAAGCCACGCAATTTCTGCTGGTGGCGCCGCACATGCTGATTGGGCCCGGGTTCGCCATCCTTTCTCTGGTCATGGCGATGCAGACCGCTGGTGAACGCCTGCGGCAGCGGTGGCAGTTGCCGCGCTGAACACCCCGCAGCCTTTGGCCTTGCCGGGCATTCTCACGCTCACCGATTCCATTATCATGCGTTGCACGCCCCGCATCCCGCGGTGATGGAGAGCAGCATGCCCCTGGGTTCCCTGATGATCGACATCCAGGGCACGACCTTGAACGCGGAGGATCGCAACGTCCTCGCGCATCCCGCTGTGGGCGGTGTGATTCTCTTCTCGCGCAACTATGAGTCCCGCGAGCAGCTCACTGCGCTCACCCGCGAAATCCACGCGTTGCGCACGCCGCAACTGCTGATTTCCGTGGACCATGAAGGGGGCCGAGTGCAGCGTTTCCGGGAGGGGTTCAGTGCCCTGCCGCCGCTGATCCGGCTCGGTCATCATTACGACAGCGCACCGGCCGAGGCGCTGAGGCTCGCCGCCGACCTCGGCTGGTTGATGGCCAGCGAGCTGCGCGCGACGGGTGTGGATTTCAGTTTCGCGCCCATCCTCGATCTCTACTCCGGGCACAGCCGGATCATCAACGACCGCGCCTTCCATGCCGCACCGGAGATCGTCGCCAAGCTTGCACAAGCCTATGTGCGGGGCATGCATGCGGCGGGCATGGCGGCTGTCGGCAAACATTTCCCGGGACATGGCTCGGTGGTGGCCGATTCCCACCATGAACTGCCGGTGGACAGGCGGACCCTGCAAACCTTGCGCAGCCGTGATCTGCTGCCCTTCCGTCTGCTCGCAGCCGCGGGGATCGAGGGCATGATGCCCGCGCACATCCTCTTTCCCAAGGTCGACAGCGTTCCGGTGGGTTACTCCAGCCGCTGGTTGCGTGAGGTGCTGCGGCAGGAGCTGGAATTCAAGGGTGCGATCTTCAGCGATGACCTCAGCATGTCCGGTGCCGCGATCACGCGGGGCTTCGTGGAACGCACGCACATGGCCCTGTCTGCAGGCTGCGACATGTGCCTCATCTGCAATGATCGTGCAGCGGCCAGCCACGTCATCGACCGATTGGAATTCATACCGGAGCCACTGTCCCAGGTTCGTCTGATGCGCCTGCATGGGCGACGCATGGAAGGGGAGGGCGACTGGCTCAGTCACCCGCGGCGCCAGGAGGCGCTGGCGGCACTGTCCCGGATGAACGCCGAACCCACACTCGCACTGGGTGATGACGCGCCGGCTTGAGCCAGGTCGGTTTGCGGGGGGCGTACGCGCCCTTGCGTGCTTCACATCGCTCCTTCTGCTGGCTTCGACTGCCCCGGCGCTCGAATGCACACCCTGGACGGTCACAGCGGCGGAGGAAGTGGACACCACTTTTGCCGACAGCTTCCTGTGGCAGGTGGTGAGCCCGGAGGGCAAGGTCAACCATCTCTTCGGTACCATTCATCTCGATGCCGCCCAGGTCGCTCAACCAAGCCCTCTCCTGGTGGCTCTGCTGCGTGACAGTCGCGCGCTGTGGCTTGAAGTGGCGCTGGATGCCTCGGCGCTCAACGCCTTGCCAGCGCTGATGACGCTCCCTCCGGGTGAAACGCTGGACAGTCTCATCGGCGAGGAGCTCTTTGCTCACGCAACCCGTCTGCTCGGCGCTTATGGCAGCGACCCTGCCGCCGCCACTCGGCTGGAACCCTGGGCGGTTTACACCACGCTCAACCTGCCGCCCGACATGCGGGGGATGCCACTCGACATGGAGCTAGCCAGGCTCGCCCGGAAACATGCCAAACCCGTGCACGGTCTGGAGACCTTCGCGGAGCAGACCGCCATCTTCAGTACCCTCTCCCGGCCCGACCAGGTGGATCTGCTCGAGCACACACTGTGTCACTACGCGCGGCTGCAGGCCGAGACCCGGGAAGTTGTGACGCATTACCGGGCGGGTGATCTGAAGGCGCTGCTCGCGGTGTCGACGCACCAGGCAGGGGAGGCCGAGACCCGCCTGAACCAGCGCCTGGTGGCGGAGCGCAATCGCATCATGGCGCAACGCCTGCTCGGGCCGCTCAGGCAAGGAGGACAACTCGTTGCGCTCGGGGCCTTGCATCTACCCGGGACGGACGGCGTGCTTGCCCTGCTGGCGCGCGAAGGTTTCGTGCTGCGTCCGGTGCCGGATCGCTGAAGATTCGTGATCGGCAGCTCCGCCAAAATCCGCTACGATGCGCGGTCACCTCGCCAGACTGATTCAATCCGCCCATGCAATGTCATTTCGTCAAGATGCAGGGACTGGGCAACGACTTCGTGGTGCTCGATTTGAGAGCCCGCGAGCTGCCACTTGAGCCCGCCAGACTCGCGCGCCTCGCGGATCGCCGTTATGGCGTGGGCTGTGATCAGATCCTGGTGCTGGATGCCCCGACTTTGGCGGACGCCGCGGTCGGTTACCGGGTCTTCAATGCCGATGGAACGGCCACAGAGCACTGTGGCAATGGCGTGCGCTGTGTTGCGCGCTATCTGCAGTTGCGCGGTGAAGCCGGCACCGGCGCGCTCAAGGTACAGATAGGCGCGCGCAGTTACGCGCTCGATTTGCTTGCGGATGGTGAGGTGCGCGTGGAAATGGGTGTGCCGGTGTT
>Ga0194123_10003538_pt1 | contig 18640 bp, 22 predicted proteins | sample TA2MahsurfametaG_5_FD_155479 | JGI IMG/M metagenome (GOLD analysis project Ga0194123, IMG submission 155479) | Freshwater microbial communities from Lake Tanganyika, Tanzania - TA2015023 Mahale A surface | ecosystem: Environmental > Aquatic > Freshwater > Lake | place: Tanzania: Lake Tanganyika... | reverse complement strand
GGGGTACCAGGGCAACCCGTGGGAGGCCGTCCCGTGAGACCATAGCGGATCATCCGCCACCGTCGCCAAAAACGGCCCACGCGCGAGGCGGCCACCCCGTTCCCCGGTCCCGATCCCTCCCCCCCCCGCAGCCGGTCGGTCGACGCGCCGGGCTGGACTCCAAAGCGGCGCGCGTCGTGCCGGCGGAGAGGCTCGAACTCTCACTTGCGGGATTCTAAGTCCCGTGCCTCTCCCAGTTGGGCTACGCCGGCGACACCATCATACGGCGGGCCGGGCACGCGGCGAGCTGGACTCGAGAGCGTCGCGCGACGCGACGCGATCCGGGACGTCTACCAACTCGCCTGGTAGAGGAAATCGACGTGGTTGCGGTGCTCGTCGGACCGCGGAAACCAGTCGTTCAGGATCGACCTGAGTTGCGAGACGGTGACCTCCAGGTCTTGCCAGTAGCCGTCGTCCACCTCGTACGAGCCGAAGAAGAACCCGGGCGTCGGGGGCAACTCACCCTCGGCGACGGCGACGTTCCTGTCGGCGAGCAGCCCCTCGCACACGTGGAGCAGCGACTCGAGACCCTCGCGGGGGACGTACATCTCGCGGCAGTTGTCGTCTCCGTTGGCGAAACTGCGGACGAACCAACCGTGGATCGCGTTGGCCTTGCGCCAGTACGCCACGCACATCGTGACGCTCCCGGTCAGACCCACGGCGAGCGCGCCTTCGGTCGCCCCGACCGCGGACATCCCGGCCGCGTCCCTTATCTTGACGAACTCCGCCACGGCCTCCTCGCCGTAGAAGTTGTACCCGGTGATGTGCTTCCTCGCGTAGAGGTACTGATCGAGACCCATTACTTCCTCCCCTTCTTCCGTTTCTTCCTCGCCCTGGCGGTTTCCTCGGCGCACTTCTTCTCGTAGAGGCGGATGAGCGTCATCAGGCTCACTCCCGCGCCCTCCGCCACCCCCGCGTCGCCCTGTTCCAGGGCGTCCAGTTCGTCCTCGGTGAAGTTCTCGTCGCTGAAGACGAACGTGTCGTCCGCGGCGTCGATGAGCGTCCCCGTCCCGGCGTGGAACGCGTAGTAGGTGACCTTGCGTTTCCTGGTCATTTCTTCTTTCCCTTCTTCTTGGTCTTGGTCTTCTTCTCGGCGTCGTCCTCGATCCTGTTGAGCAGGAAGTAGAGGGCCTCGGCGTAGCCCTCGGCGTACGCGCGCTCCATCGTGAGCGTCGTGTCGGAGTAGTCCCAGTCCTCCTCCTTCTTCTCCGCCCTGGTGACCGCCCGGTCGGCGTTCTTCGCCTCCTTCTTGATGAGCGCGACGAGTTCCTTCCTGTTCATTCCTTCTCCCCCTTCTTGGTGAGTTCCGACAGGGCGTTCTCGGCCGCGTCGATCAGTTGATCCCCCAGGTTCGTGAACTCCAGGACGCCCTCGGCGGCGTCGATGACGACCTCCCACTCCTCGTCGGAGAGGGTGCGCCCAAGCAAGTCCTGGAACCAGTCCCTGTCCCACCAGGCCACGGCTATCTCGTCCTCCGGGCGGTAGTTCCGCAGGAGGGCCTTCCGAACGATCGAGATTTCCACGGTCAGACCATCGCTTTCATCTTCTTGCCGTGGAACGCCGACTTCTTCGCGAGTTTCGCCACGGCGTTCCTCGTCCACTTCCTGCGGATGCGGTCGATCTTCTCGTAGTGCGGTTCCGGGTCGAGGTCAGGGTCGTCCCAGTCCTCCGGCCCCTCAGGGAAGCCGCAGTAGCCGGAGTAAATCTTCTTGCCGCGGTAGAAGGCGTCGCAACCGATGAAGTCGCACCCCGGTTCCTCGTAGGCGTTCACGAACGCGAGTTCGGGCCAGATGGCGGAGATTTGCGTGAGACCCTCGGAGCCGGGCGACCAGGCGGTGTTGAAGTTGAACGTCGCGCCGTGCCTGTCCTGGCCCCCGAAGTAGGTGTCGTAGTCGCCCCACTTCGTCCCCCAGTTGTCGCAGCACCACTGATGCCAGTGCCTCGCGCCGTGCTTCCTGATGTTGGCCCTCTCGATCTTGCGTTGCGCGGCCATCTCGTCCTTGTCGGTGAAGAACGCGGCGTCGGTTTCCCTCAGTTCCCGCGGGCAGGGGAAGTTCCCCTCGAAGATGCGCCACTCGCGGTCGTCATACCAGTACTTGCCGTCGACTTTCTTCCTCTTGCCGTGGTCGGGGTTCTTGCAGGCCTCGACGAACTTCTTGACCTCGGCCGGCTTGCCGGCGACCCAGAGGGTGTTGTCGCAGTGGTTGGGCATCAGGCTTCGTCCTGCTCGATGAACGGCTCCAGGTGGAGACCCTCGATGATGAACGCCACGGTTCGCACGAGGCCGTTGGGCATCGTCACCTGGGCGTCGCGCCTGCCGAGCAGGGCGAGGCGTATCGCCTCCTCCGCGGTCTCCACGAACACCTCGTGGACGGGCGGGTAGTGGTTGGACTGGAGATGCCAGAGCAGCTGTTGCCGCCTGCCGACGCCGAGCGCGTCGCCCGTCTCGATCATCCCCTCCGTGGAACTGCGTCCCATACTGGTCTTCCCTTCTCTCGTTGGACGCTGAACGCTACGGCGAGCGGTAGGGCCTTGCAACCCGCAACCCTGTGACAGGTGGCACACGCTTGGAGGTTGTTACCCGCAAGGTTCGCCCGTAGCGTTCCGCCTATGCAAGACACCAAGTACGCCTCCCTCCTGGAGGCCATCATCTTCGGAAGCATCCGCCCCAAGATCGAGGAGGAGAACGAGCGCGAACTCGTCAGGCTTATGGACGACGACGACGACGCCCCCGAACTCGAGGAGCGCAGGGGTCTCTCGCACCTCTACAGGGCGATGAACGACGGCATCGTCTACGCGGGCGTCGCGCCCGACCCGTACCGCGCCATCGGCAGCGACAACTTCGCGGAGGCCATCAGGAGCGAGGACACCCTCGTCGTGGTCTCCCACGGCTGGGCGGCCCCGGGCGAGTGGGACGGTGCTCCCTCCGACTGCCCAGGGCGCAGGCGGGTCAGGATGACCATCGTGATCGAGGGCCTGGGCAAGTTCGTCTCGATCATCCGCTTCCTCGACGAACCCGACGAAGCACCTGTCGTGGAGGGCGGCGGGAGCGGGCCGCTCCGCGACGCGATCGAGTCCCGGATGCTGGAGGTCGTGAGCCAGATGAACTGACCCGTCATCCGCCACCGTCGGCTACCTAGGCCAGGGCGCGCGCGACGGACGGGTCGTCCCGCGGTCCCGACGACCAGCCCGTGGGGCTGGACTCCAGAACGGGACGCGTCGCGTCCCCACGTGATCGCCCGACCGCATGCGCGTGCGCGGTTCGGATTTATCCGAGGGCGACGCGCGTCACACGGTTGGGGGTTGCAATACGCAAGGCGACGCCGTAGCGTTTCGGGTATGAGTAAAGCCCGAATGACCCTCACCGTCCCCGACGACGACGCGCTCGACGCGGTCGAACTCCTCGAAGAAATGGTGGAGGAGTTCTTCTACGCCAACCGAGAGCACCTCGGCGAGGACGCGCTGGGGACCATCAAGGTCGGGATCGAACGCCTGGAGGAGGACACGAAATGACCAACGAGGCGCAGAAATACGCGGAGGGCATCGCGGACGAGGTCCGCGCGCTCGACAAGGCCCTCGCGGGGGGCGACGAAGCGGCGCAGGCCCTCGTCGATCTCGAGATGACCGACCGCGAGGACGCCGAGGGCGACTGGTTCGGCCTCTGGCTGAACGAGAGCGCGCTGGACGTCTCGGTCAGGGTGGACACGCGCGGCCACGATTGGGGGGCGACGGTAATCGTCCTGCGCACCGTGGGCGGCCCCCGTTGCGAGGTCGTCTGGGACAGCCACGACGCCTCGAACGTCGAGGTGCTCGCGTGGTGGGGCAGGGACATCGGCCGCGAGCGCATCACGGTCGATCACATCGCGGCGAGGTTCGAGGAACTCGTCGAACTCAACTTCCCCGCGAGCGCACCATCGACGGCCACGAGCGTCTTCCGCCACCGTCGGGAAACCTAGAACAACGCGACGACGCGACGCGCACCGCGGTCCCGTTTTCGGGTTCGAGCCGACATCGGGGGGGCGCGACGGGGGGCTGGACTCGAGAACGGGACGCGCGCTCCCAGCCGGGACGGCGCCGAGTGGTTTACCGGTTAAGCATCAACGCGTGGCGCGACGGGCTGGACTCGGGAACGGCGACGCGCACCGACTCGATCGGCCGTAGGAGCTCCTGGCGCAGCGGCGGGTCGCTCGCGAGTCCCGTCTTCTGGCCCCGCGGCGCATTTTCGCCTTTTTACCCACTTCTGACGATTTAAGCAAATAACCACGCGGCGCTCTCCGGCCCCGTTTTTCGCCTTTTTCGCCTTTTTCGCCTTTTTGGTTCCTGGCCCGCGGCGGGCTGGACTCACGAACGCCTCGCGATCGCGAGAAGGATCAGTACCAGAGCCAGACCATGAAGGCGCAGAAAACGAAGAAACCGATCGTTGCCATCACTGACGCCCAGTCATCTTCCCGAACGTCCCCACGAGGTCCGTGAGCACGCCGAGGTCCTTGCCGCGCTCCTGGGCGGCCCCAATCATTCCCAGCCTGAACGCCGGGTGACCCATCACCTCGTCTGGCGATTCGTCGCCGCCTGGCACCCAAACCCAGAGGGGGTCGGTTTGGTAGAGCCTTCCGTTGGTCTTGTCGGCCACCGTTGGTCGGCCCCTGCCAGTGCCGACCACGACGAGGCAGCGCTCCAGCGGAACCGCCTCCCCTGTCGTGCTGTGCACGATGTAGCCGAACCTGGTGCTCACGACCGCTCCCACGAGGACCCGCGGCGCACGAGACGAATCTGGCCGTCGGACTCGCGGACGACCTCCGAGTAGCTGCCACCCGACGACGACGACGAGACGTAGTTGCCCGCCGCGTCCCTCACCAGGTAAACCCTAGGTTCCGGGATCCGACTGACGACCTCCCTGTTCAGGAGCACGAGTCGGCGAGCTGCCACTCGACCGAACGCCTGGCGGCGTCCACGATGGCTTTCGCCTGCTCCATGTCGAGGCAGGGGAAGCTGTAGTTGTGGAAGTCCGACGAGTCCCCGGTCGGCGACTGGATGGAGAACTCCACGATGACCCTGCGGGTGATCGCGTTCTGCTTGTAGGCGGTGGCGTTGTACGAGGTTACCGAGCCCTTCGGCATGCTCCTGCCCGAGTCGTCGTACGCCATGAATCCGTAGACGACCTGGCTGTCGCCGTACTCCTCGCCGCTGACGAAATCGTTCATGATGATCCGTATCACTGTTTTCTCCTTTGTTGTTTGCTTACTGGCGCGCCCCCGGTAGGAGTCGAACCTACGACCTACTGATTAGAAGTCAGTCGCTCTCTCCAGCTGAGCTACGGGAGCCTGGGTTCATTCTACGACCACGAAACGGTCGCCAGCCTCCTCCACGAGGCCGAGGTGGCCCCCGGAATCCCAGCGGACGTGCACGGTGCCCATGGAGTCCACCGTGGTGACGGTGCCCTCCTCGCCGCATCGCAGCCTCGTCCATGGGTCGTCGGTGTGCACGAGGCGAACGCGCCTGCCGACGAGCCCGAGCCTGGAGCCGATTCCGGTGTTGAACGTCATTTCTCGATCCTGTTCCCCCGCTCGTCGAACGCCTCGTTGAGCTCGTCCATGCGACGGTAGTACTCCGTGCAGTACGGACACCTCATCATGGCCCTCTCGGACCTGTGGCCGTCCTCGCAAATCCACTCGCCATCGCCGTCGTCCCTGAGCAGGTCCTCTATGTAGACGTCGCCATACTTGAGCATGTAGGCGCGGGAGTACTTGCGCGTCACGAACTTCGGCTCGCGCCTCTTCTTGGTCCTCATTGCTCGCCCCACCAGTGCTGGCGCGATCGGTGGGCCCTGCGGGCGTCGTTCCTGCGGCGTTCCTCCGCCCGCGCCGACTCCCTGCCGAGCGCGTAGGCGATGCCGATGAGGCAGCTGAACGCGATCGCCGGGAACACCAGTGCCCAGTCCCCGAGGTCGGTCACAGCAACTCCTCCGCCTCGATGTCAAACGCGAGTTCGTCCATGTCCCAGCCGTAGTGGTCCTTGAGCAGCTGAACCGCCCGCCTCTCGGCCTCCTCCTCGTCGTCGGCCAGCACGGTCGTGGTCGTCACGAAATGGTCGCCGACGAACTGGACGTTCCACGACGTCTCGTACTCCTCGTCCGTCTTGCGTTTCGGGGTCTTGTCCACCTCGATCTTGGTCGCCATCGTCAGACCTCCGCCAGCATCTGGTCGGCTGCCTCCTGGATGGTGTCGGCGTCGGCCGAACCGAGGAGCTGCCATCCGTCGTCCGGGTCGTTGCTCCAGGCCTCAACCCAGTCGATCGTCTCGTCGCCGTGCTCGCCGTGCTCCGAGACCATGGATATGACCCAGGCCAGGAGGTCCGCCCTGCTTTCGCTGGAGTACGCCGAGACGCGCTCGCGCACCCAGTCGGTCTGGTGGTCGTTCTGGCCGAGCGTCCTGTAGACCCTGGCCTCGTAGATTCGTTCCATGGGGGGAACGCTATCGGCGTCCCTTGCGGGTTACAACCCCCCAACATTGTGACATCCGCCACCGTCGGCGTCAGCCCGCTGGTTCCCCGGGGGCGTCATCCGCCACCGTCAGGATGCCTTCCTCGCCTGGAGCATCTGGACGGCGGTCGAGGTGTGGGCCGCCTTGTTGGTGCACACGACCTCGGTCGCCCTCACGTGCAGTTTCGCGACCTGCCCGCACTTCGGGCAGCTCCAAATGAAAGTGGATTTACCTGTGGTAGCCATACGGTATAAGACTATCAGTAGGGGGTTCGTTCCGCAACCCCCTACTGATCAGATCCGTCACGCGACACAGTCCGCTGGGGGTGTTCCCGCTGGACTCCAGAACGGCGCGGCCGTCCGTGACGTCGTCGAGAGTCTCCGCCGACGAGCCGGCCTAAAGGCGCCTTATCTGCTGCGTTCCGCTGTCCCGACGGGCGACCGTCGTCGCGTTCCTTCGGCATCCGGTCGTGACTACGCCGTGCCGGTCGCTTCGCTACGCCACGAGCTCCGCCACACCTACTGCCGTGCGGAATGGGCCTTAGCGGCCCGGCGCGAACGACTGCCGACAGAACGAAGGGCAGGACATTCGCCGGTCCCGCTCACCCTGCGGGTTCGCGGTCCCTCTCGCGCGTATCGGCCTAAGACTCGGCGAAAGCCTTCGCCGATTCGCCGTCCCACAACGCGCTCGCGGCGTGCGGCGCTGCGGGCACCCGTCGGACGGGTCGCCCTCGCCCTCTCACTGTGTTCGGGCTCGTCCTGCGGACTACGCGCACGCACGCCATGCGTGTCCGACCACTTCGCTCCGTCCCGCCCGCGCTCATGGTTTCGACGAAGTCGAAGCCACCGCGCTCGAAGCCGGGGCGCCGACTCGTCACCCTAGGCTTCTCGCACTCTCGCGACGGGCTGAGCCGGATCTTTGCGGTCGATACACGCTCTCCGGTCCCGACCGTCATGACCGACCCCCGCTCGTCCGTGGCCCGCGGGTAACTCGTTATTGCCTGCGGCTTAACTCGCCGTTCTCGACTCGACCCTCGCTCGACTACAGTTCGCAAAAGTGCCCCCCCGAGGTCGGGGGCGCCCTTTCGGGAACCCGTCTCCCTCGCCGCCACAGGCGGCTAGGCGTCGCTCCTCGCCATAGAGCTCGTCGCACCGCCTGCGGGCACTCGTCTCCGGCCGCTCACTGCGCGTTCCCACCCTCCGCTCCGCTTCGGGCACTGCGGTGGGCCTGCGGCCCTCCTCGCCTCCTCGCAACATGCTCGTCGGTTCGCGCTCCGTTCACTCTCGCTGTGCGCGGAGTCCTGCGGCCCCGCGCTTACCGCCTTCTAAGTCATGCGCAAAACCGTCCTCGCCGCAAGCGGCTCTGGTCTCCGACCCGCTCGATAGCCACATAGTGGCTCTCTCGCTCGCGCCGCTTCGCCGTGCAGTTTCGCGTGCCCCGTGCCGGTGCCCGCTACACCACGGCTCGCTCTCAGGTCCGTGCAACTCCTCGCTCCGGAATCCTCCGCTCCGAGTTTCCGGCTTCGCTCGTCGTGCCTAGGCGACGCGCGTCCTTTGGGAGCGGTCTCCGATCCGCAGGCGTATCGTTCGCCGCCGCGCTCTCCTCCGCCCTTAGCGGCGTCGAATGCGCGCTCTCCGTCGGACGCTCCAGGTCGCCGTCGCAACGACCTCGTCCGGTTGTTGCGCACAGCACGAAGGCGCCGCTCCCCCGAACGACCCACGGTCACGGCGGCCTCGCTGGATTGCAGTCCCGCTTCGTCGCCGGCCGTCTCCCGATCCAGAATCTCGCTAGCGCTCGACCTCGCTACCGTCGCTCGGTTTGCTTCGCAAACTCGCTTCGCTCTCGCTCGCTAACGCTCGGTCGGATTCTGGACGGTTCCCCGTCCGAACGACTCGCGGGCAACACCAGCACCACAACCAGCACCACAACCAACTCCCCGGTCCCGTGCCCGGTCGTCACTCCACTCCCCGACTGTCCGATGCCGATTAGGACCCACGGCCGGGGTCAGGGCGCACGACGCTCTGGGTCGCTCGCTTGACGCTTTGCTGCTCGCTCTTCGCTACGCGCCATAGAGCGCTCCGCCACGACCGTCGGCGCCGCTCGCCGCCTCGCATTCTGGGTCGCTCCTCGTCCGCACATCCGTGCGTGCTCGTCGTTCCACGAATGCGGGCTCGCGCCCCCGTCCGCCCCTGACGGGGGGCCCTTCGACCGCTGGCGCTCGTTGGAAGAACGTCTCGGGAGACTCGCCATTCTTCCCGCCTCGCAAAAGCACCAGCGGTTACCCCCTCGCCCGCGCCGTACACGCCATCGCTGCGCTCGCGAGAAAGTACGGCTTGGCTCAGGGCTCAGGTGGCATCGGCTCGTGTCGTCCGGCGAGACGCCGACCGACGCGCTGCGCGCCAGTCTGTTCCGCAGTCCCGAGCCGGTCGTCAAAGCGCTTCCGGCAACGCTCGCTGTCGGCTCATTACTTCGCGTGCCCCTCCCTCAGTCGTCGTAGAAATAATCCTCGCTCGCGAGCAGTTCCGTATCTTGCTCCAGACCTTCAACGGTCTACCACCCGGTACCGTGACCGCCCTGAAAGGAGGCGCGCTTGCCTCTCGCTTCGCTTCGTGGCGGCTTGCCTCCAGCGGTCGTTCAACAGTCCCGAGCGGAGACCTTATGAAGGTACTTGCGCAAATACTCCACGCTCCCTTCGCTCGTATTTTTTCTACTCCTCAAGTCGGTCGAAGCACTTGCTCCCGTAATTTCACCGTCAGACGATCTCCTCGCTCTCCGGTCCCGAAATTGGTTCGTTCACGCGTACTAGCTCCCTCCGGTCGCTAGAACCCGTTCCCCTCACCAAGAGCAGCTCTGTAGTCCCGCGCCCCGTCGGGCCCGCGTGCCGCCCACGCGGCGATTCGGTTCCGCTCGTCCTCGCCTCTCGCAATGACTCCTCGCTCCGCGCTTCGTCGTCCTGCTCGAACGCTGACTTCACCTGCCCCACTCGCTCGCCACGGCTCGCTTCGTGGCGCAGAGCTCGTCCCGAAATCCCTTCTCAAATCTCGCAACCGTAAAACTTATTCGCAGCTCGCTGCGCTCGTCGAATAAGCGTTACGGTTGACCTACGGTCCTCCCGGCTCGAATTTCAAAGGGTTTTCGTCGCTACCGTCTCGTCCTCGCTTCCTGCGCACGACAGTCCCGCTTCGCTCCAACGGTCTCGCTACTTGACGCCTCAACGGCGCAAGTTTCTCTTACGGACGTTCCGTGCAGCGTCCCACTCCTCGCGGCAAGCCGGCTTCGCCTCTCGTCGCGTCGCGCTCGCGGGTCTCCTCTGGCGCGGGCTACCGTGGCCGCCTGCACCAAGGAGCACCTCCCGCGCGATCTCCTCGAGCATCGTCGTGGGACGAACGCACTTCACGCTCCGACGAAACCGCTCGCCCTCTCGAACGACGCCCCCACCGATGGCGCCGTTCTTCGCTCCGCTCAGCGGTCCCCGGTCCCGACCGACATCACTGGCGACCGCTCGTCCGGTCCGGGCTCGGGAACGGCAGAAACCGTACGCTCGCTGCCGACGAGCGGCGCTCGCTCAAGAAATCCGTCGCTGACGCTTATCGAGCCGAACCGACTTCGCCGTTCCGTCTCGCTTTCGCTAAACGCTATCGGATTTCTCGCCCCTTTCAGCCTCTCCCTCGCCACAGACACGGACTCGCTACTGAGTCCCGACGAGCGCGGGCTACCACGGGCCCCCTCCCATGCCTTGCGCCACGCGCTCGCCGGGAGAGCAAGGACAGGGCATGGCAGGGCAGGGCAGAACAACACCAGGACATACCGAAGTTCTCCGACTGGGAGTCTCGGCTAATTGCTTCGACGGACCTTCCTGCGGGGTCCGTCTCGCAACGCGTCGCTCCGACTGCCGATCCGGCGTACCGGCGTCGGCGGCCTACGAGCAATGGCTGCGCCCTGCTCGTTACTTACGGATCCGCAGTCAGCGAGGTAACTGCCGTCGTGCTTCGCATAGCGTGAGCCCTTCGGTCCACCGCTACGACGGCAACTACCTCGACGCTCCGTTCCCTCGACGCGCTCCCCTGGTCGCTTCCAGAACTTCAGTCCCGCTCCGCTCGCGCCGATCCCCTCGTCGACGTCGTGCCGACGCGACGTCCCTCCCAAGAGCATTTCTCGACCAGACCTTCCTTGCGACCTGCGGTCGGCTCGGTTCCTCGCCCCTAGTTGCTCGTCCTGCCAGGTACGAGCCGGCGGGCTACCGTGCCCGCCCTCCGGCAGCGTACCGCAGTCCTCGCAACCAGGGCTTCGTCGTTCTGGACGAGAAAAGCGACTTGGTTCGTAGAGCGGGTATCTCTCGGATCGCGCGTCCCCAGCGTGGATGCGCGATCCTTCACGCCCGCTTCGCGGTCCCGACCCGGGCACCCAGACGGGTGAACCGAAAGGACAGGACGAAACTCGCTCCGGTCGCTCCGCTCATCGACGCAACGACTGGCGTCGTGCGCAATGCGCCTTTCAACTGGGGTCGACTCCCGGCGATGCCTGCCCAATCCGCCGCTGCCGTGGCCTCGTCGGAACGCCCGTCGCCCCCTCGCGGAATCTCGCTCCTTGGCCGCTCGATCCCCCTTCGGTGGCTCGGGTTGGTTGCCATCGCAGGGAGACCGACCCTGGCTGAAACTCGACGCTCCGACTTTCTCGAATCGTTCCGCCCACCGCGCTCCACGATCCTTCGAACCTCCGCTCGTCAGTCCCGAGCCCTCCCTCGCTGCGCCTTGTGCAACGACTCGTGCCTCGTCGTGCTCACACGCTCGCCCCGATGCGTGCGTTCGTGCCTCACACGGCGTCGTTGCACGACGCCTGCACGCACGGAGCGCCCTACATGCCGAGTTCCAGGCGTGTTCGACGAAGTTCCGCCGGCCGCCCGAACGAAATCTTCGCCCAAAGGGGGGCGGGAAGATTTCCCCCGGGTTCTGGCGTTGGCCACGCCCGACGACACTTTCGTCTCCACGACCTTCCACACGGCATTCCGGACCGCTGACGTCTTCGCTCGAGCCGAGCTCGTGAGTCCCGATTCGCGGTCCTCCGGGATGGAAGACGTTCCATCTCCTTTGGTCACGACGAATCGGTAGGTCAAGGGCAGGTCGAGCACCAGAGTCGTTCCTGAGTCCAGCCCGCTCGCTCCCGTCGTTCGCTCTGCTACGTCTCGCTCTGCTCAGCGACTGCCTCGCCTGCGGCTTCGGCTGCACGCCTCGCTCGCCGCTTCGCGGCTCCGCTTCGCTCCTCGCCCATAGGACTCGTCGCTCTCGCTGCGACTACGCATACGCCGCCCCTCGGGCCCGCGCTCGCTGCGCTCGCGTTGCGTCGTCGATCGCCGTCATCAGGCCTGAAACGCCTGAAGCCGGCGCCCTTCTGGTCTCGCCTGCGGCGCAGACCAGAGCGGGCCGTAGTCTCCTCCTCACCCTCGTGGCTAACGCTCATCAACGACCTCGCTCGCGCTCGGTCGTGATGGTTCGTGCTTCGGGTACCCTAACAGTTCCTCGCGCCCCTGCGGGGTGAATCGTCTCGGACGATCGCTCCGGTGCCTCTCGCTCCGCTCGCACGACCAGACAGGTCTGGTCTACCGCACCTCCCGCAATCGTTTCGACGACGCTCCGGTACTACGGGGACCACCAGCACGACGCGCGTTGCCCGCTCATTCCGCTCCCTCGCTGGTGCCCGCTCGACGAGTTCCCTCGCTGCCGCTCGGCCAAGGCTTCGTCTCGCTGCGTTCTCTGGTCCCGTCGCGACGACCCACCGGGTCGTCTCTCCGGGACATTATATGTTCGCGTTTTCTAATCCGTCGTCCGTCTCGCTGGGCTGAGCGCCGACTGCGTCGGAGCACAGGACTTGGCGACGACAAGAAGGACCGTCGTCGCACGCCACGCCCGCTCGAGACTCCGCATCGGTCGGGTAAACACGGCTACTTCCGTAGCCGACCGACACGGCACGGAGCGCCGTGTCTCCCTCCTCGCCGAAGTTCCGATGCCTCGGCCGCTGCGCTTGCGGCAAAATCGGAACGGCTCGTCAGGACGACCATCCGCTCAACGAGTCGCTCAAGGCGCTTCGCGCATTCGCGATCGGCTCGCGACGAGACGAAGTCTCGTCACGACCTCCCCCCGCCATCACCCCGGGGGCCGCGCATCCCTAGGCCGTTGCGCGGTCCCGTCGCTGCGCTCCGGGCCCAGACCCGTCGCCACCGTCACCGCAGGGATCGCTCACCACGAACGCCTGACGGCGTCGTGCCCTGTTGCCTCGTTCCCGCTCGGCACGCGTCCTCGATGTCTCGACGACGCTGCGACCACCCACGACGGCTCGCCTTCGAAGATGGTGCTTCTCGGCGAGACCGTGGTCGCACCTCGCTCATTGAACGACGCAACCTTTCGGACTGCGATGCGCCTCGTCGCTGTCGTTCCTGTGTCGCGCCTACGAGACGCCACGCCGACGGGGTTCGCCTCAAGGCGCTTCGCGCATTCGGCGAACAAACCCCCGCCCGGTCCTTCCCGGCAGCCAAAGTTTTGGCGTCCGGGGGACGGGTAACTCGTTATGGTCACTCGTTATCGTCGTGGCTCGCGACTACGGAACTCCCGGCGAGTCGACTGGGCTACGGGGCCGATCCCTCGGATCATGGCCCACGACGGGCGCTTTCGCAACCCGTCGTCCCAGTCGCCTCCTGCCGACGCGACTTCGGCGCTTCTCGCCCTCAGGCTGGCACGGGTTCGTTCGCTCTCGTCTCGCCTGTCGTTTCCCCGTGACGCTCGCTCGAGCGTCCGCTGGGACGCGGTCGCAATGCGCCACGCTCAGGGTATTTGGGTCAAATACCCTGCCTCGCGTGCTTACCCCTGAAGGGTAAGTCCGCTCTCGGCTTGACGTGTGCCCGTAGCGCCCACGTCCCCAGGACTTCGCCTCCGCCGTGCGAACCTTCGGAACCGCACGCTCCCCAGAGACTGGGGAGTCCGCTCCGGTCGTGCAGCGTTACCTCGCAGGCTTCGGTAATGCTGCCCGATCCGTGGTTCGCCGAGATTGCTGCGTCTACGCGGCCGCCGACTGATTTCGTCGTCCGTGCTGGGTCGCGCCAGGGCGCTCCACGCACGGCTCCTCGCTCGCTGCGGAAACGCAACGGCATCGACTTCACCCAGCGGCTCCTGGCCGCACTCACGAGTCCCGACACCGTCGTCGTCGCATCCAAGGAGCACATTCCGGCGAGGCCTCGAAGAAAAAGAGTTTCTTCTCGCGCCTACGCCTCCAAGTTGCCCTTTACTTCGAACGAACGACTACCCGCACTCGGCAGTCCCGTGGGTACTAGCTCGCTCCGCTCACTAGAACCCGGACCGCCTGCGCGCCCGAGGACAGGGCAGGTCCGCAGTCCCGACCCGGTGGCGCGCGTGCCCCCAGCCTGGACAGGCACTCGGCTCACTCGCCTCTCGCAATGACTCCTGCGTCGTCCTGCTCACCACGCTGACTCACCTGCCCCACTCGCTCGCCCCGGCTCGCTTCGTGGCGCACAGTTCGTCCCGATTATAAATAAATAGCCTCGCAACCCTAAAACTTATTCGCCGCTCGCTTCGCTCGTCGAATAAGCGTTATGGTTGACCTGCGGTCCTCCCGGCTCGCTATTTATTTATAATCGTCGCTACCGTCTCGATCGCCGAGTCTCGTTGGGGAGTCCCGCCCAGTTTGCGCCTCGCGTGCCGTCCACGCGGGGTCTGGCTCCGATCGTTCCTCGTCTCTCGCAACGACTGCGTCGTGCTCACTCGCTGCCTTGGGTTGACTTCTCGCTACGCCCCGGCTTCGCTTCGCAGTCAATACCACGGCCCGAACCTGACATCCCACGACTACGCCTTTGTAGGATAACTTCGCCTACCGGGGGAGATGATCCGAGCCTGCGCGCACTAGACCGCCTGCGTTATCCTACAAATTCCCCTGTGATGTCAAGTTCGTCGCTGCCGACTCGACCCGTTCGGTCTCGTTCAAGAGCCCCGCTACGCGGGAATGCGCGCGCAGTCTACGGCGGACACCCCTCGCTCCGCTCCGCTTCGCCAACGCCTGCGCGGGCTCGGCGTGGCGAGACTCGGGCGGCGCGCTACGCAGCGACGCCCGCGAACGTTCCTCCGTCACGTTTGACGTCACGCTCCGCTCCGCTCGATGACCCCTCACGCGGCGTCCTTAGGTCCCGCCCGGTCGGCGCCTCGCTTGCCACCCACGCGGGGTCAGGCACCGGTCGCCCCTCGCATCTCGCAACGAGTCCTCGCTCTGCGCTTCGGACCCGTGCTCGCACGGCTCCTTTGCGAACCCTCCTAGCCTCGTCCCGACTCGGCGTCGTCTGGTTCAGCACGGCCTTTCCCACGGACACGGACTCCGCCTCTCGGGTTTGCTACGCAAACCGTCGATTCCCCCGCTTACCGCAGGAAAGTCGCCTATCGCATCGTGGCTCCCGGTCTCGTGCCTCGCGCGCGGTCTACGGCGGGCAACTCCTCCTGCGCTCCGCTTCGCCAACGCCTGCGCAGGCTGGGCGTGGCGAGACTCGAACGTTGCTCGCGTGCGCTCGCAATGTTCGCGGATGCGCGCTTTGGCGCGCAGCCGTCGTCACGCTGCGCTCGTCGTCGAACAAACCCACGCGGCGTCCTGAAGTCCCGCGCAGTCGGATGCCCGCGTACCCACCACGCGGCGTCACGTTCCGGTCCTCTCTCGCTAGCGCAATGCCTCGTCGCTCCGCTCTTCCTCGGCCTGCGCTCACGCTGAATCCCCATTCATTCCTCGCCTCGTCCCGACTCGGCTTCGTCACGAACCCGGATTCGATGTTGCCACATCGCTTCGGGGAACTCGCAGGAGATGCTCGTTCACCCTCGCTTTGCAGCAGCATCCGCTATCGCTTCGATCGTCCCTCCCCGTGCTCCGTAGTCCCGTGACATTCGCCGAACTGATTCGGTTGCTCGAGCCACGCGCGTCCGCTTCGCTCCTCGCGCGCTCTTGCGGCTCTCGCAACACGAATCACTCATCAGTCCCGCCGTCATCGGCCCCTGAACTCCTCGGCTCGCCACGACTGCGTCGGGCTCGTCGCGCTTTGCCCCTATGGCCAAAGACCGGCGAGGGGCCCGCCTTTCCGCGAACGCCTGCGGCATCGCGTCATCTTTGAGCCATAGGGCAATGTCTCTCGTGCCTCGGCTTCGCCAGGGCTACGCCAGCGGCGGTCGAGACACCGCTAATCCCCTCGGAGACCGCCGGAGCCCTCGCGATGCTCGGTCTCCACGGCTTTCCCGATTCCGTCGGTATTCAGTCCCGCCCCCGCACCGGTCTCGTTTCGCGACGACTGCGTCGCGCGACGTCCTCTGCCCAGGCGTTGCATCTTCCTCGTGCGTCGCGGCAAGCCGTCTGCGATCCAGATGGGATCAGATACGGCTCCTCCAGCCGTTCCGCTACCGTGGACGCTCCACGACGGAGAAGCCTGCTCCGATCACATCCGGACTCCTCCGCGGATGCTGCAACACCTCTGGCATCAGCGCGCCACTCAACCTCTCCGCGTGCTTCCCCGCCGAGGAAGCTCGCGTTCGTGCTGCCCGCGATACGGGCGAACCGGAGGGCAAGGTCAAGAGCCCCGCCCGGTCGGCGCCTCGCGTGCCGTCAACGCGGGGAACAGGCTTCTCCTCCTCGTCGCATCTCGCAACGCCGTCGTCGCCGAGCTCCTAGGCGTGCTCGACACGCTGCCTTAGCGGACGCTCCTAGCCTCGTCACGACTCGGCGTCGTCGCTCCCAGCACGGCCCGAAGCCCGGCGGGCAAGAACTACGCCTCTTGCCATTTATTCGCTGCCCCGTCCCCCGTGGCCGAGCCGTCCGGTCGTTAGAAATACGTCTCGTGCCTCGACGATTTCTCCCGCTTGCGGTCACTCCCTATCACTCGTCGTCGGGTGTCCCCGACTTCCTCGTTCCGTCGGCTCGTCACTCGCGTCGGCCGCCGTGGTTGGTGACCGCTCCGATAAATGGCAAGATTCCCCTTTCCGCCGGCTTCGGCGCTGCCTCTCCTCGTCGTCGATCTCGTTCCATAGCCCCGCCCCCCGCCTCGCATGCCGTCGCACCGGGATCAAAGGCCATGACCACGATCTCGCGCAACGACTGCGTCGTGCGCGCCTTGCTGAATCCCGCTTGCTCCTCGCTACGCCACGGCTCCGCTTCGTCGCAAGATGGATTCCCCTCTTGACCGAACGCTCCGCAGGATCCTCCGCTCGCCGGTGCTCGCTACGGCTCCACGCTTCGCTCTCCGCCAAGCGGTCGCAGACGATCGTGGTGCCGTCACGGACGCCCTTCGTGCGTCGCAGACGCCACGGCTACGCCGTCACTCCCCGACACGGGGGAGCACCAACACCAGAGTCCCGTTCGCTCCGCTCCGGGAGAGCGCACCCGCCGAGAAATATAAGTTTTGACCGAATTCTTTCTCGCTCACTTCGTTCGCGTCCGAGACCCTACGGGAGAAAGATTTCGGCCAAACCGCTTGGATACGCGCAAGCGCGATCAATCGCTACTTCTATTTCGGGCGAGAGAGCGCTCCGCAGTCCAGCAGGAACGCAATCCACCGGATTGCGGGCGAAGACTTAGTCCGCTCGTCGTCACTCCGCTTCGCTACGCCCTTCGCCGACGAGCGCCGGTCCCGGTCGGACCGTGTGCGGTTGGTCCGACCGGGTGCGGCCCACTCCGACGAAACCCTCCGTTCGCACCGCACTGCGCGCGCTCCGTGCTCCGCTCACTCCGTGTGTCCGCTCGCTACCGCTTACTACGTCGCCACGTTGCTTCGACGCTGGCGCTCTCTCCGCAACTCCGCTCACTCCGTCGCTCCCGCTCGCTCCGATCGTCTCCGTGGGCCCGATGACTCGCTACCGCTGACTGCGCCGCTCCCGATGCTCCGCAGGCTCCGCTCTGTCGCTTCGCCACGCCGCTCCCGCTCGTCAGGTGACGCTCCCTCCGACCGCTTACGCTTTCTCCGGTCGCTGAGTCGCTCGCTCGCCCGTCGCTACGACGCTGGCGCTTTCTCCGCCACTCCGCTCGCTCGTTGGTCCCGTCGCCACGCTCCGGGTGCGGTCAACTCCGTCAGGCGCTCCGCTCGCACCGTTACTCCGGCGCTCGAGCGCTCCGACGCTTACGCTTTCTCCGCTTCTCCACACTCCGTCGCCACGTTGCTACGACGCTCACGCTTTCTCCGCAACTCCGCTTACTCCGTGGTCTCGCTTCCTACGTAACTCCGCTCGCACCGCCGTTGCGTTCGCATCGCACACTCCGTTGCTACGTCGCTCCGACGCTGGCGCTTTCTCCGCTACTCCGCCCACTCCGTGGCTATCGCTCACTGCCTCGCACTCCGTTGACCTGTCGGCTCTCTACCGCTTACTCCACGACTACGCCCCCTCCGCAAACGCCCTCGTTACATTGCTGCGTCGCTCCGACGCTGGCGCTTTCTCCGCTACTCCGCCTATTCCACTGGGCTGCCCGGGGGCACGTCGCTACGTCGCTCCCGCTCGCCGAAAAGGCGGACGACCCACCGGGTCGTACGAAGCCCATCCTTTCCGCTCGTCGTACCTGCGTCCGACGAGCGTCGAAGCCCTTCCGACCGTGTGCGGTTGGTCGGAAGGGCACCTCGCTCGCCCGTGCTCCACGGACTCGCACTCCGCACGAGACGCTCCGGAATCTCTCCTTCGCTTGCTCCGTGCTCGTTCCAGTCCGCACTGGTTCGCTCGGTCGCTCGCTCGCCCGTTGCTCCGACGCTGGCGCTTTCTCCGCACTCCGCTCGCTCGCTGGTGTCGCTCCCTCCGACGCTGGCGCTTTCTCCGGTCGCTCTGGGGCTCGCTCGAGCGCTCCGACGCTGGCGCTTTCTCCGCACTCCTCTCGCTCGCTGGTGTCGCTCCCTCCGACGCTGGCGCTTTCTCCGGTCGCTCTGGGGCTCGCTCGAGCGCTCCGACGCTGGCGCTTTCTCCGCACTCCTCTCGCTCGCTGGTGCCGCTCCCTCCGACGCTGGCGCTTTCTCCGGTCGCTCTGGGGCTCGCTCGAGCGCTCCGACGCTGGCGCTTTCTCCGCACTCCTCTCGCTCGCTGGTGCCGCTCCCTCCGACGCTGGCGCTTTCTCCG
>Ga0194123_10003533_pt1 | contig 18646 bp, 18 predicted proteins | sample TA2MahsurfametaG_5_FD_155479 | JGI IMG/M metagenome (GOLD analysis project Ga0194123, IMG submission 155479) | Freshwater microbial communities from Lake Tanganyika, Tanzania - TA2015023 Mahale A surface | ecosystem: Environmental > Aquatic > Freshwater > Lake | place: Tanzania: Lake Tanganyika... | reverse complement strand
TGTTTTTAGAAAAGTCCTATTTTTGAAATCACCTTCTTTTTTCAGTAGAAATCGATGTTTTTTTTCTTCTAAAAGTGATGTTGCATAAAAGAAAAAAGACTATAAAAGGCAAGTGCGCTATTGTAGAGATCAGTGATGATAAACGATTCATCAATGAGATTAAGCTCATTTGTATTCATAGATTAAGCTTGCTTGTTGATTTTTCGCGAAATAAGGAGATCCGCATATGGAAACTGTAGCAGTTTGTAGTTTTAAAGGGGGAACGGCAAAGACATCGACAGTGCTGCATCTTGGTGTCTATTTGGCGAAGTTTTTTCACAAAAAAGTTCTTCTGATCGATTTCGATGCTCAAGCAAATTTGAGTACTGGACTTGGATTTAGTTCTGATCAGCTTTTGACAATGGTCCCTGTTTTACAAGGGGAAAAATCGATTAAGGAAGTGATTCAGCATACAGCTATTGAAGGTCTAGATATTGTAACAGCTAATGTTTATTTAGATGGCGTTGAAGCAACAGGACCTGTTGTGAATGATCTATATGGACACGAAAGGCTAAGAAAAGCGCTATTACAAGTCAATTACGACTATGTATTCATCGATACGCCGCCAAGCCTTGGATGGCTTACGCAAAGTGCTTTTTTTGCAGCTAGGCATTCACTCATTTGCTCGATTCCTGAGCCGTACAGTATTTTAGCTCTCAATCGCTTAAAAGAATACCACGCGCAAATTCAAGAAAATCATCCCCTAGATATCATTGGAGTGGTTCTCTCTTTTTGGGATGATCGAGGCGCAACGAATGCAGCTTTTGTAGAAGCGATTGAAATGGCTTTCCCTGGCAAGCTGTTTGATGCAAAAATTCGAAGAGATATTTCTGTTTCAAGAGCGATTTTGAAAGGAAAGCCTGTAGTAGATGCTTACCCAAATGCAAGGGCCTCGGATGATTATCGCAAACTTGCAGAAGAATTTCACGCACGAGTTGAAGCAAAGGAATTAGCGCATGTCTGAAGCTCTTGAAATGGCAAAACAGTTTCTCGAAAAAAGAAGCCAAGGTGTGGTAAGAAATGATGCTGCACCTATCAATAGTTTTCGTTCACTATTTGCCGTTAAAGAACTTACAGCGCAAGAAAAGCAGGAATTAGCAGCTCTTTTACATCCTAGTACATATTATGAAAGGGATCTAGAGGAGCTGACTAAAATAACGGCTGAACTTAAATCGATCCAAAAGCAAGCTGTTGTTTTGATAGGAGAAAGGATCTATAAAGCTCGCGAGATCTTAAAAGCATATGGAGATCAAACAACCTTTACAGCCTGGATTGATGCCACTTTCCAAAGTAGAAAAACAGCTTATAATGCACTAGCTTTTTACGATCTTTACCATTCGCTATCTAATGATTACCTTCGAGATCAGTTCAAAAAAATGCCGATGAAAGCTAGCTATATTCTAGCTTCAAGACAAGCTCCTCAAGATATCAAAGAAGAGCTTATCCATAAATACGATGGAGAAAAGCAAAAAGAACTCATCGATAAAATTCAAGTGCATCTTCCTATCAATAAAGAAGATAAACGCCGTCAAGAAAGTGTAGAGAAAAAGCTTTTACTAGAAATTAGCCAAAAAGTTGCTCTTTTAGAGCAGACAGATATCGATCCAAAATATCGACATATGCTAGAAAGCCTTTCATCAAGGCTTTCATCGTTAGTCAAAACTCTCAAATAATCCTTCTATTTTCTACTCTAAAAGGAGCTCAGGAAAATAAAAAGGGCCTTCTTCTGAAAAAATCGAATGAGAAGTAGCATCAACAAGCGAGTAAAGTAAGCACTCATTGAGATGCTTTACTTTTAGGACAAAAGTTGTCACTTTATCACTATAGTAAAGAAGGGTAGGTACCAGTTCTTTTTGTTCAAATAAGTTGCATCCGCTAGATAGCAGGGCAATTTCTGTTTCTATGTAAGGGATATCTGAGTAGCTTTGTTGTAAATTGTAGATAGCGCTCTGAAGTTCTTTGAATGGAGCAAAATCTGCTAATCCCTCAATCAATCTTGTTAAAGGCTGCTCCATATCGTTGATGAAGTGCTGAAGCAAAATCAGTCCTTGAAGTTTTTCTTCAAATAAAAAAGTCCATTCAGGATTGATTGAAGCAATCCATTCTGTAGGATGGGTAACGCCGCTTTGTTCATTTTGGTGAATGGATGTAAGCCATTTAAGAAGACAGCTTACCTCCGGAAGTTGTAACTTTATGGGAATTAAAGAGATCGAAACATCATCGAGTAAATCCCTGTGGGGAATGAAGCTCTTTTCCATATTTTGCCCTCCTAGCGCGACCTTAACGATAAAATCGTTTATACACAAATGAATTCCAAAAATCTGTGAAGTTATTTCTTCTTTATTTATTTGATCTATTGAAGGTGTAGAGCTTAGAAAATAGTGAGGGGTACTTTTAGTCTAAGAAAGGTGAAAAAATTTCCTAGATAGTGTATATTGGTGGAAACCAAAAGGGCATATGTTACACTATCTTCTTTCATTTTTTCTTCTTATCGCTTTGACAGGGTGTGATGCGATTAGACCAAAAACGTATCGTGTCGGTGTAGATCCCAGTTGGTTTCCTTTAGACACCTCTAATAAAGAGCCGAATTTGTTTGCTTTTACTAATGATATACTAAAAGAAATGCAAGCAAGAAAACATATTCGCATTGAGCGAGTTGTCATGAGCTGGGACAATCTTTTAGATGGTCTTGATGTAGATCGCTATGATGCGATACTCACAACGATGAAGCCAACGATTATCAATGAAAAAAAGTACAGATTTTCCGCTCCTTTCATCTATACAGGTGCCGTGCTTGTAGTCCAAAAAGGTAGCGATATCGATTCACTAGAAGAGCTTTCTGGGCAAATTCTACAAGTCTATAAAGGCTCTAGCATGCTCGATTATATGTCTAAGTATCCTGAGATTGAGCTCCAATTTTATAACAATTTGAACGATTGTCTAGAAGATGTGATCCGTGAAAAGGCTAAAGCAGCTTTAGTGCCAGTGATTCCTTTAGCAAGCTTTGTGCACAATCTCTATTTTGATCAGCTCAAGATGATCTGCAAGCAGATTACAGGAGATGGAATCAGAATGGCGAATTTAGAAAAAAAAGAAGACCATCTTATCCACATATTCAATCAAACAATTGAAGAGATGCGAAAAGATGGCTCTTTGGAAAAACTAGCAAAAAAATGGTCAGTGCCTGATCAGTGTTTTATGCAATAAAACAACGATCGCTCTCTAAAAAGTCTTTGCTTACCCTTTTTAGCTCTTCTTTGTCTATCGCGCACGGCTCGATCTTCCATATGTTTTTAGCATATTCTTGCACTGAGCGATCAGCAGAGAATTTACCCATGCTTGCGATATTGTGTATCGCATATTCTGCCCAGCGGCTTTGGTCTTGGTAAAGAGCCTCAGCTTTTCTATGTGTATCACGATAGCTAATTAGATCTTTGAGAACAAAGTAGCGATCTATATAAAGAGAGCTGCAAATTTTTTGGAGCGCTTCTTTTTCTACATCGTTTTCAGCAAATGTATCATCTTTTAAGCACTGAATAACTTCTTGAAGTACAGGGTCTTGAGAAATCAAAAACTCAGGATTGTAGGTGTTATTTTTGTGGTACTCATCGATTTCTGAAGAGGTTAAGCCAAATTTGAAGGGCCACCATGAGTCAGTGACAGCTTCGCGCATTTCAATATTTGCACCATCTTCTGTTCCGATAGTCAAAGCTCCATTCATAGCAAACTTCATGTTTGATGTTCCTGATGCTTCCATGCCGGCAGTGGAGATTTGCTCAGATAGATCGGCAGCTGGAATGATGAGTTCTGCTTTTGACACATTGTAATTTTCAATGAAAATCACTTTGAGTTTTTTACCTACTATCGGATCTTTGTTGATCCTTCTTGACAACATGTAGATCAAGCGGATGATTAGCTTTGCCATCTCATATCCTGGAGCGGCTTTGCCTCCAAAGATGATGTGCCTTTTAACTTTATGCGCATCAGGATTTTTTCTGATTTCATTGAATAAAATGATCGCATGTAGAGCATTCATGAGCTGACGTTTATACTCATGGAATCTCTTAACCTGCACATCAAAAATTACCCCTTTTTCTAGAAAAAATTCCTCTTTGCAATCGAAATCTTCTCCGTGGCGATCTTTTTTGTACTTACAAAGAGCATTCATCAAACGCTCTTTATTTTCCTCTTTGATTTCGATAAATCTTCGTTGGATTACCGGATCTTTAGCAAAGTTATGCAGTTTATTGAGCTCAGAAAGATCTCTTACCCACTGATCACCTATCAATTCAGTGATTAAGGCTGCTAAACGAGGATTGCATTTAAGTAGCCAGCGGCGAGGTGTTACTCCGTTAGTGACATTTGTAAAAACATCAGGGAACATTTCATGGAAATCCTTAAACAGAGACTTTTTCAAGATCTCTGAGTGCAGTGCAGCAACACCATTGACTTTATGACTTCCTACGATTCCCAAATGGGCCATCCTTACACGCTCATTTTCAATGATCGACATTCTGCGCACTCTAGGCTCATCATTAGGATATTTGGAGCGAATGCTATTGCAGAAGTCGAAATTGATTTTTTCGATGATGCGCATTTGTCTTGGTAAGATCTCTCTCATAAGTTGATGATCCCACTCTTCAAGTGATTCGCGCAAGATGGTATGGTTAGTAAAGCTGCAGACAGTTTTTGTGATTTCCCATGCTTCATCCCAGTGGATTTCGTGAACATGCGTCAAAATGCGCATAAGTTCGGCAATAATCAATGTAGGGTGGGTGTCGTTGATCTGTATCCGTATTTTGTCTGCAAATTCTGAAATATCATCAAACGTCATATGGAATTGTTTGAAGATATCTTGAAGACCTGCTGAGACAAGTAGATATTCTTGCTTGATTCTCATAAAAAGACCAAGCGAGTATTTATCGTTTGGATAGAGAACATCAGTTAACGAAGAGTTTTTAGCAGCGCCACTTAAATCGCCGGCGTTGAAGCGAGCCAGCAAGAAATTTAGCGGAGACTCTTTTGTCGTCCACAATCTGAGGGTTAATGCAGAATAATTGTCTTTAGGATTGTAGCCAATGATCGGATGATCGTAAGGAAGCGCTCTGATTTCTTCGTAATCGACAAGAGCGTTTACATCCTGATTGTGCCGATTTTTCTTTGTGATGATTCTTCCGCCAAATTGAACAATCGCTGCATGAGAATCTTTTCTTAGCTCCCAAGGTACTTCATTAAGAAGCCAGCAGTCTGGTCGTTCAATTTGGATTCCTGACCAAAGTTCTTGTTCAAAAATCCCATAATGGTAGCGAAGGCCGTAACCCATAGCAGGGTAGTCGTGAGTTGCTAGAGCATCTAAAAAACATGCAGCAAGTCTTCCAAGGCCGCCATTACCAAGTCCGGGATCTCTTTCAGCATTAATAATTGCTGTAGTATCGCGATCCATGTACTTCAACAGGCGTTTAACAAGTTCTATCGCCCCGATGTTGGTGATGTTGTTCACTAAAAGCCTGCCAGGTAGCCACTCCATGGAGAAGTAATACACCCTTCTTGACTTTTTTTGCATGTGCGTATGTGCAGTAGCAGCCCAGTGAATCATTACTTCTTCTCGAAGAACCCAGCTTAGCGCTCGGTAAAATTCTTCATCGCTTGCTTCTTCACATGTTTTTCCCATCATCGTAATCAGATAATGTTTAATCTGTTGCGCTAGGGATTTAACTTTTTGGTCTAAAGATATGTCCATATCTTCTTCTCATAACAAAAAAAGAAGAGCATGTAAACATTTTTTATTTTTTTTATGACGCTATTTTCTTTCCATTCTCTATAGAAGAAAGGTCAGTAATCGCATAGGTCATCAGCATCAAAAGATAAATAATGCCAAATGATAAAATGAAAGATGATAGCAAAACCACTTTTGCAGCCGTCTGAACATTGAATCCATAATCATTTCCAAGCCAATTATGGAGTTTAGTTATCTTGCTTTCACTCCAATCTGAAATGTCGGGATCGATGTAATGTTTATGTTTGCAAGTGCCATCAAGATTATTGATTGCCTTAATGCCCTCTTTTTGGAGCTCTTCAGTTGGCACGCAATAACTCATATTCATCAGACGCTGGGTAAATCTTCCTTCTGCAATAGAATGAGGTATTCGCTGAAGTGCAATACGATCTTTCAAAGATTTAGTTTGAGTTGGCTTTTGCTCTTCTGTATTAGTAGAATCATCTTTTTCAAAAGCGCTACTTTCTTTTTCAAAGATAAGGTCTAGAGAATTTGTGTTAGAAAATAGGGCTTCTTGTTCTCGAGATTCTCGCTCTTGTATCAGGCGCTCTTTTTTAGCAAAAAGTTCAGCGATTCGTTTCTCTTGAGCTAAGGAGATTGTGGTATTTCGAGGAAGTCTTAGCGAAGGAAAACTTGGATGCCTTATATGCCGTTTAGCAGTTTGTTGAGTTTTTGTATCGGTAGGAGACTCTATTGAATTATCGCTAGAGGCATCGTCTAGGCTGCTATTTTCTTTTTCAATTGTTGGTAAATTTTGACTATACGTCTGGTTACGTGTGATATCGCCAGAAATCATAAAAATTTTTCTCCTAATGAATATTTTTATTTTAGGTAGTGACGCCTAAGATTAAATCTAAATACAGTAGATGTAAGTATACGCCAACAGCGATTATTCTTCAGCAAATATTAGCCCAAGGAATAAGAACCAAAAAGAGCGTTAAGGAAATAATAAACTAAAATGGCAGTAATAGCACTGCAAGGAAGGGTGAGTACCCAAGACATAAAAATATCTCTAAGCACTTTTAAATTCAACGCCGATAGACCTTTTGCTAAGCCAACTCCTAAAACAGCTCCAACAACACATTGTGTTGTAGAAATAGGTAAGCCCATTTTTGAAGCGATGAGGATGGATGTAGCTGCCGCAAACTCAGCGCAAAATCCCCGAGTTGGGGTAAGCATAGTGATTTTTTCGCCAATTGTTTCAATGACTCTCCAGCCGTAGGTTGCAAGACCTACTACTATCCCTAAGCCGCCAAGCCCTAAAAGCCATATAGGCACAGTAGATGAGTGGCCAAGTGTGCCAGGATTTTTGATCATGTCAAGTACAGCTGCCACAGGACCTACAGCATTAGCAACATCATTAGAGCCGTGCGCAAAAGCAACGCAGCAAGCACTTACAATTTGCAAATAGGCAAAGATTTTTTCTACAATTTGATACTCTAAGGAGATATGCGATTCTTCTTTTTTTCTTGTTCTAAGTTCATCAGCGATCGATTTAAGGTTGATAATCATCGCATTTACTTCACTAGCATGAGGCTCAGCTCCAATCATCTTGAAGCGCGCTAAATGCTTTGTTGCTTTAGAAATCGCGTGAAGCTGCTCTCCTTGAAGTTCAGAGACATGGATTGCCATCCCTTCTCGAAAGGGTTTGGCAAGAAATATTTTTGCTGCGAAAAACCCTATTGTAGCAATAACAGAAGAAATCAAAAGCACAGTTCCCATAGATAGAGAAAGGCTTAAATTTTTGATCCCGTTAGAACCTAAGCTGATAAAAACCGTTAACAACACCCCAGCTAACATGTAGGGGGCTATTTTGATTGTAGAAGAGACAGGGCATAGGGAAAACAGCACTTTGCGCTGAACGTAGGTAAATAGTAAAAAAGCGATAATGCCGCTAAATACAGGAGATATAACCCAGCTAAGTGCAATAGATCCAACACAGCTCCAATCTACAGCATGGATTCCTCCAACAACTGATCCAAATCCTAGTACCGCTCCGACGATTGCATGCGTAGTAGAAACCGGCCAGCGAAAAAACGTAGCTACTTGCAGCCATAGCGCCGTAGCCAATAGGGCTGAAATCATCCCTAGGACAAAAACCATTGTTCGCCCTTCAAACATGCTAGGGTTGACGATTCCGCTCTGGATCGTTTCTGTGACGTTTCCTCCTAACACAAAGGCGCCTACAAACTCTAAAATCGCAGCAATAATCACGGCATTTTTGAGTGTTAAAGCTTTGGAACCAACCGAGGTTCCCATGGCATTGGCGACATCATTTGCCCCAATGTTCCAAAGCATATACATTCCTGCAACGAGGACGATAAAAATAAGGATTGAATCTATTGCCATCTAAGACTTTATTGCTACTAGTGTATCGATACGCATTGCGAGTTTTTCTGAAAGATGAGAAATCTTATTGATGTGTTCAATATGGTAGTTCCAAAGATAAAATTCAGCTGTGGAAAGATCATCAGCTATATTGAACAGTTCTTTCAAAAATGCCCCTTTAATCACATCCGCTTCATGTTCTTTAAAAGCGATTTGGCTTGTCAAGGTGCGAACTTTTTCTGCTTCTACACCGCCAAAGGAGGCTTCTTCTAGCGCATCTAACTTGTTGATAATTTTTACAACATCCCAAAATGCATCAATATTTTTATTCACACTATCTCTTAAGAGTTTTTCAAGCGTTGCCGGAGCTTTCAATCTTCGCATCACAAGAAATTGTGCTACATCTTCTGCTTGATCAGCGATGCTGTCTTGCAAATGGATGATATCGAGTAGCTGTGAGCGATCGACACTCAAAAAATAGCTTTTGGATAAATTGTTTCTGATTTCATTTTTGATGATATCCGCTTCGTGTTCTTCATCAGATAAAGCGAGAGCTTTGGCTTCGATCTCTTCATGTTTTCCTTCAAAAAACAGATCGAAAATTTCTTGCAATTTAGCGATGCACCCTTCTACTTTGTGCATGTGCGCTTGTAAGCCGGAAAAAGGACCTTTACCAAAGAGTTTTGCAAAATTGAACATATCCTCATTGTATAGATTCTTCTATTTTTTACAAAACAGATATGCAAAAAGTCTCTTATTATAGAGAAATATCTTCTGAATTGTCTGCAAGAGAGGGTGCTAATTCTTCTCGTTCTGCAATAGAAAGAGGTCTGTAGTCTCCAGGAGGCATTTTCCCAAGATGCAAGCTTCCAATGCGGATGCGGCTTAGCGCAGTAAGTGTTAATCCGGCATGTCTTACAAGCTCTCGTACTTCGTGCTTTTTCCCTTCGCCAAGAACAATTTTTAGCGTGCCGCGTCTCATTTTTTTAGCGCTGATAGGCTTTACAAGAGTGCGATCGATGATGGTTCCCTCAGTTAATCTTTTGAGGTGATCTGCTGTGATTTCCTCTTCAGTTTTAACAAGATATTCTTTATGGATGCCGTTTCTAGGGTGGCTGACAGCTTCTGCAAAATCACCGTCATTTGTGATCAAAATCAAGCCGCTTGTGTCTTTGTCAAGCCGTCCTACAGTGAAGAGTCTGCCTCTTCCTTGCAAAAGATCGACAGCAAGTCTTTGCGTGCCCATTCTTTTATTTGAGCAGATGTAACCTACAGGCTTATGCACTAAAAAATAGGCAAAAGAGCTAGGCATTTTTACTTGTTTACCTCGGACAAAAATCCGATCCCTTGAAGGGTCAATTTCTTGGAAAGGGGAGCTTGCTAATCTGCCGTTCACTTTGACGTGATGAAAGCTGATGAGCTTTTCCACTTCTCTTCTTGAAGAAATATTTGCTTTTGAAAGAAACTTTATTAATCGCATGACAAACAGAATATCAGCTAAACTAGATGGTGTAAAGGAAGAAAAAAATGTTAGTACTTTTAAGGCACGGCCAATCAGCTTGGAATTTAAAAAATCGCTTTACAGGCTGGATCGATATCCCTCTTAGCAAGCAAGGAATCGACGAAGCAGTAAGGGCAGGGCAGCGGCTAAAAAAAATCTCTTTTGACACGATTTTTATTTCTTATTTAGAGCGAAGTGCGCAAACTGCTATGATTGCTTTGGCCGAAAATGAAAAAATCCCTTATATTGTTCATCCTCATGATCCAAAGTATGCACTCCCTTTAGATCTTAAAGAGCAAATGATCCCGGTGTTTAGAGCCGAAGAGCTCAATGAAAGGTACTACGGAGATCTTCAAGGGCTAGACAAAGATGAAACAAGGGCAAAGTACGGCAAAGAGCAAGTGCATATCTGGAGAAGAAGTTTTGATGTTGCCCCGCCTCAAGGTGAGAGTTTAAAAATGTGCAGCCAAAGAACGCAGCCATGGTTTTTTAAGACGGTAATCCCTTTGATGGAGCAAAAGAAAAATGTGTTGATTGTAGCACATGGAAATTCTCTTAGATCGATCGTGATGGGTATAAAAAATTTGACAGAAGAAGAGGTTATAAATCTTGAAATGGCAACAGGGGATCCTGTTTGCTTTTCGTACCGAGAAGGGAAATGGAGCGATGATCAATTGTGATGTATTTGGCAATTGTCCTGTAGCCAAAGAGGCAATAGAAATTTGGACAAAAGAGTGTAAGGAAAAGTTTTTGCACTTTGATGCCCCTTATGCCGAAGTCGACAATCGAAAAATTCACGAAAGCTTGGCTGCGATTTATGAAAGCGTCGGCGCTAAAAGTGACGACCAGTTCTTCTTTTTTTCTTCAGAAGAAGAAGCAATGGAAAATGTCTATTCCCATGTCCTTTTTGACCATATGTTCGAAACAGGAAAGCACCACATTCTATCGCTTGATTCAGAAGGATCAAGCACTCTTTCATTGCTAAAACGTTTTGAAAAAGCGGGATGCAGCTATCAATTGGTAAGTGCTGATATGCTAAGCAATGCGATGAGTCCAAGAGTGGGTCTAGTAACCCTTACATGGGCCCATCCTGTGACAGGAGCCATTTTACCTCTTTATGAGATAGCGGAGCTTTGTAAAAAAAATAAAGTACTACTCCATGTGCGCATCACAGAGGCGCTTGGAAGAGTATTTTTTCGCTATCAAGATTTGCCTGTTGATTTTATCACTTTTAGCGGTTCAAGTTTTTATCTTCCCCCAGGTTCAGGAGCGCTTTTTGCTAAAAAAGGCTCTTCTATCGCACAATTTTTAGAGCCAATTTCGAAGTCCATCGGCAAGCAAAATACACCTATATCGCTCCCATCTTTAATTACCATGGGGGAGATGGCTAAAATCATGATCGATCAGATGGAAACAGGATTGCTCGAGATGGCAAGGCTGCGTAGCGAATTCGAAGAAGAGCTTAAACTCAAGATACCTGAAGTTTTATGTCTAAACGAAGATCAAAGAAGACTTCCAAACGTTTCAGTCATGGCTTTTCCTTATATCGCAGCAGAAGCTCTAGCTTTTGAGCTTGCAGAAAGAGGTATTTATATCAGTATAGGAGGAGCTAGATCGCAAACTTTGGACCACCTTCTTATAAAATCAGGCATAGATCCTTTTGTAGCCCGCTCTAGCGTTAGCTTCGGGTTCACTCATCAAGTGGCTGAAACAGAAATAAAAAAAGTGGTTGGCATGATCCATGTCATCATCGAAAAATATACAAGCATGACTCGGGGGTTAAGAGGATGATCCATCAGTTGTATGAGCCTTTTGCTTGGGCTAAGTATTCAAGAGCTCTCAAAAGAAGAATTTTAGCTCCAAAATTCGCAGGTAGCATACGAAATGAAGATGTTCCTAGCGATCAGTTAAGACTTGTGATTGGTGAAGAAGGTCAGCTAGACAAAGGGCAGATTGTTCGTTTTTATCTAGTAATAGATAAAGAAGATGGTGTAATTGCCGATGTAAAATTCCAGTGCTTTGGTCAAACAGCTCTTATAGGTGCTGCGGAAGTGCTTTCAGGTTTGGTACTTAGAAAAAACCATTTACAAGCAGGAAGAATTTCAGCTGATCTCATCGATAATGAAGTTCGAGATAAAAGCATGCAAGCAGCATTTCCAGAAGAAGCGGGTAAATTTATCAATACCGTTTTAACCGCCTTGGATAAAGCTCTAGAGCTGTGTAAAGATATCGAAGTTCAAGATGGCTATGTAATGACGCCTGTTCATATGACCTCAGAAGAAATAACTTCTTTGCCTAACTGGCAAGAGCTTTCTAAAGAAGAGCAAATGGCGGTTATTAAAGATGTAGTTGCAAAAGAAATTACCCCATACGTAGAGCTTGACGCCGGCGGCGTTGAAGTTTTAGATATCAAAGATGGTATAGAAGTGTTGATAGGCTATCAAGGATCATGTACAACTTGCCATGCAGCAACAGGATCAACATTGAGTGCGATACAGCATATTCTTAGATCCAAAGTCCACCCGGAGCTTATTGTCATTCCTGATTTGTCTTTATTTCATTAATCTTTTTTGCTACTATTTTACCCTAAATTAAGGGGGTAAAATGTATAACACTTCTGATTCTATTAAACAATATTGGAAAGGAACAAATTATCAAACACATTTTGAAGAGCCATCTTTACCTAGGACGCAGGCAAGAGCCAGAAGCTTAACTTTTGGCAGCGATGTCGAAGAGCCGACTTATGATGTTGAAGAGCGCCTTAGTGATACAAATTATTTTGAAACAACGACAGAAGAGCGTCCGAAAAAATGTTCTAAGAAAGGAGGTAGTTTTCTATTTGGCTCTTCGAGCTCTGATTCAGCACTAGATTTTATGTATGTACCTTCTTCGCCAACAGCTAAACCAAAGCAGATAACACCCCATCAATCACCTGCTGGTGTTTCTACAACCCTATTAAAGCAAAGTTTTGAATCTCCACTAGTAACTAAAGCAGCTACAGATCAAGTAACTCCGGGAGATTTGAAGGAACTAGATAAAAAAGTAGATGACGGCAAATTTAATGACCTGGAAACAACACTATCTCCTGGAACGCAAGAGGTTGTTCGTAGAGCAAAAAGAACCCTAAAAGGCAAAGAGGTGAGTGGCGAAAAAAAGACTCAGGTAGCTAAAAGAATCACAGAGAAAGTTGTGCAAATGCACTTTTCTCACATGCAAGAAGAAGCTAGGTTGGCAGGGACGCAAGAAGTGAATATTTTGAAAAATTCTCCTCAGCTTGTAGAACTTCTTGGCACTTTGGTGCCTCATATGTCAAATCCCGAAAATGAAGATTTTAGTTTTGTAAGTCCTGTAAAATCTATAGAATCTTTTTCGACAACTCCTTCATCCATGCTAAGCCCCTCTAGAAGAAATATGACATTCCCTTTTGTCGATGATAATCACCTCATCGATCCTTATGAAGGATTCCACTGGATAGCCCCTGGAGAGCAAGAGCCCGCTTTTAATCCCCCTTCAATAGAAAATGAAGAAACTGGAGTATATGCAGGAAATTTTCTTAGTCCAAAAGGGGAAAAAAAGTTTTCTACATTTTTCCCAAAAGGCGTTTTTAGCGATATTGAGCAATTAAAAAAATTTATTTTAGAAAGTAGAATACTTGCAAGAGCGGAGAATCGGGTCTTAAAACATGGTATTGTATTATCTGAGGGCAAAGAAGTTGAGATCTATTTTGAAAACTATTTGCAGCTCTCAGATCTTGTGATTAGAAGCTCTTTTCCGGTTTTTAGATATATCAAACTAGAAGCTGAAGATGCTATTTACGAAATCATCTCTGATCAGCTGAATCTTCATTATCAAGATATCGCATCCTCTATACTAGAGGAAGTAAATGCCTATATTCGTTCAAAAGTGAAAAAGAAAGCATCTCCTATAAAGTACTGTATTTCACACGTCAAAGAAGAAAATAAAAGATATATATTTGATATGGCAAATAAATTTACAAGTGCAGCATTCGGTCTTGAAAAAGGTCTATTTGTAGAAATAGGACATGAAGCTTTAGCAAAAATATTAGCAAAAGTAGAGCGGTTTTGTGCCCAAGATGTGATGTATGGACTTCTTAAAAATATCAGCGCTTATTCAAGGAAATAGGGCTTGATGGAGCCTGTGAAATAAGTTTTTTTGATTTTATTGATCTCAATAACAAGGGCTCCTTCGTTGTTTATTTCAACAAGAGTGCCCTTGATTTTTTCATTTCTGATCTCTAGATAAATCAGCTCATTTTTGTAGGCTAAATGAGAATTGATCTGATCATTAAAGAAAGAAAAACCTAAATTGGTATAAGAAAAAAGATCTTCTCGAAATTGCAGGATGATTTTTTCTGCTATGGCATGAGGGTGAATCTTCTTTTTAGTCTCTATCAATAGCGAGGTTGCTTTTTGATCGATTTTATTGCACTCATCAGAAGTGAGTAGAACATTAAGCCCAATACCTAATACTGCGTGATGATCATCACACATTTTTGCAATAGCCCCCGCGATTTTCTTGTCATCGACTAAAAGATCGTTTGGCCATTTAAATCTTGCATTCACTCCCAATTCCAATAAAACACTCAGAGCGCTAATACTCAAAAGCTGCGCTAGATTGGGGGAAGGTTTGCTTATAAAATGGAATGAGAGGTAGACATTTTTTTTATTAGGAGAAAACCAGCTTTTATTTCCCTGGCCATGCCCTCTTGTTTGTTCATCTGCAGTAACAGCGAAAAGAAGAGAGGGGTCAATGTTTTTTAATTCCCGCTGAATAAAATCTTGAGTAGAGTCAACCGTTGAAAGATGGAGATGGCGAATTTCTAAGCGATCTTTTATCATGACGACTATTATGTGGGATATTTCGTATTTAAAGCGATTGGATTTTAGGACACTGCCCATCTTGATTGCCTTGATGGTAATCTCGGTCTTAGTGATCTCTACAAGCACCATGCCGCTAAACACTCCTGATATCCATCTTTCTAATTTAGTGAAAAATCAGATACGTGCATTTGCAATAGGCTGGGTAGCTTATGCCTTTGTTGCCGCTACTGATTATCGAAAGCTTAGGGAATATACTTGGTTTTTTTATATCGGCATGATCATTTTGCTTGTGGGACTATTTTTTGTAGCACCCATTCACAACGTGAGAAGATGGTATCGCTTCCCATTGATCCCTTTTGATGTTCAGCCCTCTGAATATGCAAAGCTCGTTGTGGTATTTGCTTTGAGCTGGTACCTTGAAAAACGCTCTCATGCTTCTACAAAACTGACGACAGTGATAGGTGCCGGCATCATCGTATTTATCCCGTTTATTTTGATTTTGAAGCAGCCCGACCTAGGAACATCACTTGTGCTTTGTCCTATCACACTTGTGATGCTCTATTTTGGAAATGTGCACCGCAAGGTTTTATGGTTTTTGACTTCAGTAGGGGTTAGTGCCCTTATTTTTGTATTGATGATTTTTCTTGGCGTTTTATCGCATGAAGAGATGCGAGATGTGTGCCAAACGGTGATGAAAGAATACCAATATGAAAGGTTAAATCCCCATTCATATCACGGGCAAGCAGGACAAACAGCAATAGCGCTAGGCAGATATTTTGGTTCAGGTTGGGGGAAAAGCGAATTTACCTCTCATCAGTGGCTCCCTTATGCTTACACCGATTCTGTCTTTCCCGCTTTCACCGAAGAATTCGGAATGTTTGGCGCCTTTCTTCTGTTAGGTCTTTTTTTTGGTTTAATTTATTTTAGCTTTCAGGTAGTAGCTGTAGCTAGAGATGAATTCGGGAGATTGCTCTCGGCTGGCGTGACTGTATATCTTGCCATGCACGTGATCATTAATGTAGGGATGATGTGCGGCTTTCTTCCGATCACTGGAGTGCCTCTCATACTCGTCTCTTATGGAGGATCATCAGTACTTGCCACGATGATTGCTCTAGGAGTTTTACAAAGCGTTTATACAAGAAGGTTCACGTTCTGATGTTTATTTTTAATCCCGGGTGTTATCTAGCAGAAGGGGAAATTTTTTTAAGTTCATTTTCCTCTAGCATCCCTTTTTCCATGAAATGGCATGTCTTCCGTGAACAAGCGGGAATCATAGAGTGCTGTCAAGAGATCACTATTAAGGGATTTTCTGAAATCTTGTACAACCAATTCACCTTTACCAATCTTGAAGCTTCCTCGTTTGATGTTGCTATGGAAAATATCAACCTTGGGCTTATTGAAGGCAAAGCCATCAAATCCCCAAATTTTATCGGATGGGAGTTTCGCAATCTCAAGATCGATTATGAAGGTTATGAATATTATGAAGCAGTTGAAGAGGGTTATGCACTAAGAGCAGAATACACCTCTTCTGATGGTATGCGTACTGAAATCAAAGGCCATTTAAGTTGTAAACCAGTGGAGCAAGCAATATGAAAAAAGCTCTTTTTCTCATTTTATTAGCATCTTGCAGCTTTCGCTATGCTCCGATGACAGTATCGGATTACCAAAGCATAGAAATAGGCTCTAAGATCTCAGAAGTGCAAAGAAAATATGGCGATCCAGTTTCGATCCAAAATCGTGGAAATGATCACGTCTATGAATACATTATGCGTAATTATCTAGGGGATCAGCTCGTCAGTACAGTTCGCTATCTCTTTTATGTCGATGGCAGAGGGGTGATTGTCAATAAAATTACGACAACAACAGATGCTCCAGCCTTTGACCTTCTAGTTGATCCATCTCCACCGTAAGAGAGATTGCTGAAAAGCAGTAATAAAATTTTTAACTTAGACCAAAAAAAATCTAGGCGGATTTTGTCCGCCTAGATCATCAGATAAGATTAGGTTCTGACGTTGATGTCAACTCCAGCAGGAAGAGTGTATGTCTTCAAGCTGTCAATCGTTTTTGCCGTCGGATGGAGAATGTCAATAAGACGCTTGTGTGTTCGGATTTCGAACTGCTCGCGAGATTTTTTATCTACGTGAGGAGAACGAAGCACAGTGTACTTCTCAATACGAGTAGGCAGGGCGATAGGGCCAGAAACCTGAGCACCTGTACGCTGAGCGACTTCAACAATATCTGCCGCAGAGCGATCTAGGACACGGTAGTCGAAGGCGCGGAGTTTAATCCGGATTTTCTTCGCCTGTTTCTTAGATGAGGTATTCGTTGCCATATTTTTCCTTATTTCTTAGCAATTTCTTCTTGGAGTTTTTTAGGTACAGGCTCGAAACAGCTTGGCTCCATCGAGTAGCTTGCGCGTCCTGAAGAGATCGATCGCAACTGTGTGGAATATCCAAACATCTCTCCGAGTGGAACCTCAGCATCTACTTCGATTGTAGTTCCCTTCGATTTTTGAGAGAGGATGCGTCCGCGTCTCTTGTTAAGGTCACCAATAACATCTCCAAGAGATGTGTCAGGTGTTGTAACGCAAGTCTTCATGATAGGTTCAAGGAGGATAGGCGCATGTTTCTTTGCAGCTTCTTTGATTGCCATAGATCCGCAAATTTTGAAGGCCATCTCGCTTGAGTCGACTTCGTGGTATGATCCGAAGACGATAGCGATTTTAACGTCAACAAGAGGATATCCTGCGAGGGCGCCTGCTGTAAGTCCCTCGTTGATCCCTTTGATGACTGCAGGGACGTATTCTTTTGGAATCGATCCGCCAACGATCTTGCTGACGATTTCGTTTCCTTTGCCCCGCTCATTAGGTTCGATTTCGATGACGACGTGAGCATACTGACCACGACCGCCTGACTGTTTGATGTATTTTGTTTCGTGCTTTCCAGCTTGAGTAATGGTTTCTTTGTAGGAAACTTCTGGCTTACCTACGTTCGCTTCCACTTTGAATTCTCTGAACATACGATCGCGTAGAATTTCTAGGTGAAGCTCTCCCATACCGGAAATGATCGTTTGGCCTGTCTCTTCGTTTGTTGAAACACGGAACGTTGGATCTTCTTCTGAAAGTGATCCAAGAGCTTGCGCCAATTTTTCTCTGTCTTGTTTAGATTTTGGCTCAATTGCCATAGAGATAACAGGATCTGGGAAAACCATTTTCTCAAGAACTAACGGTTTGTCTTCGTTACAAAGAGTGTCTCCGGTTGTCGCTCCTTTAAGACCGATAACGCCGAAGATATCTCCTGTGTAGAAAGCATCTTTATCTGTTCTTGTGTTTGCATGCATCTCAAGAAGGCGAGAAACTCTTTCTTTTGTCCCTTTTGTGGTGTTGAGAAGAGCTGTACCTTTCATGAGTGTGCCTGAGTAGATACGGCAGAAAGTCAATCTTCCCACGTATGGGTCTGTCATCACTTTGAATGCGAGGATAGAAAGTGGGGAGTCATCAGCAGGTACGAGCTCGATTAGATCGTCTCCATCTACGCTCATTCCTTTGATCACGCCTCTATCAAGAGGTGATGGCATCCAACGGCAAACTGCATCAAGAAGAGGTTGAACACCTTTGTTTTTGAAAGCAGTTCCGCAAAGAACAGGGTTGAATCTGTTGGAGCAAACGCCTTTACGGATAATCGCGTGGATTTCATCTTCAGGGATTGCATCTGGATTTTCGAGAACTTTTATCATGAAGTCGTCGTTTGTATCATCGATAGTTGCGAGTTCTTCAAGAAGTTCTGAACGGAGTTTTTGGCATGTTTCTTTAAGATCTTCAGGAATCTCTTCAACTTTGTAGTCAGCCCCGAGAACGTCTGTGTCGAAAATGTAGGCTTTCATCGAAACGAGGTCCACCATTCCGCGGAATTCCCCTTCAGCTCCGATTGGGCAGTGTAATGCAACTGCTTTTGCGCCGAGTTTTTCTCTCATATCTTTAATACAGAAGAAATAATCAGCTCCTACGCGGTCCATTTTATTGATGAAGGCAACGCGAGGCACTTTGTAGCGGTCAGCTTGTCTCCATACAGTTTCTGACTGTGGCTGAACTCCGTCTACCGCGCTGAATACAGCAACAGCACCGTCGAGAACTCTTAAAGATCTTTCTACTTCAATAGTGAA
>Ga0194123_10003532_pt1 | contig 18650 bp, 10 predicted proteins | sample TA2MahsurfametaG_5_FD_155479 | JGI IMG/M metagenome (GOLD analysis project Ga0194123, IMG submission 155479) | Freshwater microbial communities from Lake Tanganyika, Tanzania - TA2015023 Mahale A surface | ecosystem: Environmental > Aquatic > Freshwater > Lake | place: Tanzania: Lake Tanganyika... | reverse complement strand
CCGGCTGCCGACTGAACACTGAACACTGAATACTGATTACTGACCTTCGGCGGAGCCACCTTCACCGGCGGCACGAACGACCAATGCCCCTGATAATTTGCGCCTTCCTCAATCCACTGCTTGAGCAGCGCAAGCTGCGCGGGCGAGAGCGGCTTCTTCTTCGACTCCGGTGGCGGCATCACGTCGTTCGTTTCCTTCGTTGTCACGCGCGCCCACAGCTCGGATTTCTTCAAGTCCTTGGGCACGACTGCGTGCTTGGCGAGTGCGCTCTCCGCCACGTCGAGCCGGAGCTTGGCCTTGCGCGCCTTCTCGTCCGGCCCGTGGCAGGCGTAGCAGTTGTCAGACAGGATGGGGCGGATGTCCCGGTTGAAATCAATTTTGCGCGGCGCGGCGGAAGCCGGGGCGAGCGAGGCGAGCCACGCCACCACGGCAAGGCTGCTCCAAACCAGACGATTCGGTGTCATAAACAGAGTTTTCGACTTGGTCGGGCAAAATGCCATTCAGAAAGCACACCGCTGCAGAAAAAAGGATTGGCAGAAGTTCAGCTCCGACGCGCCGTTACGCCATGCCGTTCTTGACGCCCGACTGACGGGAGTCGAGCATGCCAACGTCGTTAAAGAACTGCTCGCATGAACCACGCCACCAAAGTCTTCGCGTTGTCTGTGGCGCTCACCTTTCCTTGGTTGGGAGGACGTGCGACTGCTGCCGACTTTCAGAAGGACATCCGCCCGCTGCTGAATGAGTTCTGCACCAAGTGCCACTCGACCAAGGACCACAAGGGGGACCTCGACCTCGAACGCTTCAAGTCGCTCGACCTCGTGAAGCACGACCCGAAGGTCTGGCTGCAGGTCGAGGAACAACTCGAACTCGGGGAGATGCCGCCGAAGGACAAGCCGCAGCTCTCCGCCGCGCAGAAGGCCAAGCTTGTGGCTTGGGTGCGCGGCACGTTGAACGACATCGCCAAGGCCAGCGCCGGAGACCCCGGCCCCGTCGTGCTGCGCCGGCTCTCGAACGCGGAATACACCTACACCGTGCGCGACCTTACCGGCGTCGAGACGCTGAATCCGACAAGAGAGTTCCCTGTGGACGGCGCGGCTGGCGAGGGCTTCTCCAACACGGGTGCGGCGCTCGTCATGTCGCCCGCGTTGCTCACCAAGTATCTCGATGCGGCGAAGGATCTCGCCGCCCATGCGGTGCTACTGCCGGACCGTGTCGCCTTCTCGCCCAGCACTTCGCAGCGCGACTGGACGGAGGAACGGCTAGCGGCCATCCGGGAGTTTTACGCGCGCTACACCGTGAAGGGCGGCGGCTCGGCCGTGAACTTGCAGGGCATCAAGTTCGACACCAAGGACGGCGGCGTGCTGCCGCTGGAAAAATATCTGGCGGCGACGTTGGAGCTTCGCGCCGCCCTTGCCTCCAACGGGGGTGAGGGAGCGTCGGCGAACAAGTTGACTTCGCAGATTGCCGCGCTCGCCATCAAACACGGCCTCAACGCCAGGTACCTTACCACCTTATGGACCGCGTTGAATGACTCGCAGCCCTCGCTCGTGCTGGATCTCATCCGCACGCAATGGCGCGCCGCGAAGCCCGCCGATGCGCCCGCGCTCACCGCGAGCATCGCGCAGTGGCAGCGGGCCTTGTGGCGCTTCACGACGGTCGGCCACATCGGCAAGCGCAACGGCCCGAGTGCGTGGCAAGTCCCTGTCGTTCCGCTCGCCGCCGCGCAGGAAGTCCGCGTAAAACTCCCCGCGCCATCCAGCGGCAACGAAATCACGCTCTATCTGCTGGCTTCGGATGCTGGCGACGGCAACGAGCACGATTTTGCCGTCTGGGAAAACCCGCGCCTCGTCGCCCCGGGACGGCCCGACCTTCACCTGCGCGACGTGCGCGAAGCGGTGCTGACGTTCCAAACTCAGCGCGAGCGCGTCGCGGCGAGTGTGACGAAGTGTCTGGCCGCGGCGGACGAAGCCAGCGCGTTGCCCGATCGCAGCGGCCTTGCCCAACTCGCGGCCAAACACGGCGTCGATGCGCCTTTGCTCGCTGCGTGGCTGGATTATCTCGGCCTTGGCGGCGGTCCCGTGCGCGTGACTTCGCACCTGACCAAGAAGCTGGAGAGTGCGAACAATTACGACTTCATCAAGGGCTGGACCGGGGCGGATGCGTTGAGCGTGCTCGCCAATTCCTCCGACAACGCCGTCCGTATTCCCGGCCACATGAAGCCGCACAGTGTGGGCGTTCACCCCTCGCCGAAGCAGCGCGCGTGCGTCGGCTGGAACAGTCCGGTGACGGCGACCGTGCGCGTCGAGGCGGTCGTGCAGCCCGTCCATTCCGAGTGTGGCAACGGCGTGACGTGGTCGCTCGAACTCCGGCGCGGCGGCACGCGCCAGCGCTTCGCCGCCGGCATCGCACAGGGGCCGAAGGAAGTAAAAGTCCCGCCCGTGGAAAACCTCGCGGTCCAGCCTGGCGACTTGATCTCGCTGCTCGTCGGCCCGCGCGATGGCAACCATTCGTGTGACATGACGGCGGTGTCGTTGGACATCAAAACCACCGACGGCAAGCAGTGGAACCTCGGCCGCGACGTCTCGCCGAACATCCTCGCCGGCAATCCGCACGCGGACAACCTGGGCCATCCCGCCGTGTGGCATTTCTACAGCGAGCCCGATGCGGGCGGCGGCGCGGACTCCATTGTCCCAGCCGGTTCGCTGCTGGCCAAGTGGCGCGCCGCCACGGACGCGGCGGAGAAGTTGCGGCTCGCCGAGGCGTTGCAGAAGTTGTTGGCGAGCGGCCCGGCCGGTCTCGCGAAGGATGCACCCGACGCCGCGCTTCACCGCCAACTCACGGCGTTAGGCGGGCCTCTATTCAAGAGCCAGCCTCCCAGCAGCCGCCGAGGCGAGGAGGCGGGTTCTTCCACCAACACAGTTCGTCCCGTTGCCTCAGCGGTTGGATGGGCGCTTGACCCCACACTCTTCGGCAAACACCCGGACGGCTCCGTGCTGCCCGCCGCGAACCTCTGCGTCCGCGCGCCTGCCCTGCTTGAAGTGCGCCTGCCCGCCGACTTGGTCGAAGGTTGTGAGTTCGTCGCCACCGCGACGTTGCATCGCGAGACCGGGGCCGAGGGCAGCGTGCAAATGCAGGTGCTCACGACCAAGCCCGCCGGCGCCAGTGGCCTCGCGGCAGGCGCGGCAAAGGAACTCGGCGGCAAGAGCACCTGGTCCGACGGCGAGCGCCCCGTCGGTTCTGACACACCGATTCTGGTTCGCGATGGCAGCGGGGCGCGAAAACGCACCGAGTTCGCGCTCGAGCAGTTCCGCCAGCTCTTTCCTGCCGCGCTTTGTTACACGAAGATTGTGCCGGTCGACGAGGTGGTGACGCTCACGCTGTATTATCGCGAGGACGACCAGCTCCGCCGCCTGATGCTCGACCCCGCGCAAACCGCCGAGCTGGACCGGCTGTGGGCGGAGCTGCACTTCGTCAGCCACAGCCCGCTCAAGTTGGTCGAAGCCTTCGAGCAACTCTGGCAATACGCCACGCAGGACGCCGACCCGAGCGCCTTCACGCCAATGCGCGAGCCCATCAAGCAGCGCGCCGAGGCCTTCCGCGCCGAGTTGCTGGCTGCTGAGTCCAGGCATGTGCAAGCCGTGCTCGACTTCGCCCCGAGAGCCTGGCGGCGTTCCTTGACCCGAACGGAACAGGACGAGTTGCGTTCGCTCTATCAGAAGCTCCGCACGCAGGAGCTGCCGCACGACACCGCGCTCCGCATGACGCTCGCCCGCGTGTTCGTGTCGCCAGCCTTCCTCTACAAGTCCGAGCAACCCGCCCCGGGCAAAAAATCCGCGCCCGTGAGCGACACGGAACTCGCCATCCGGTTGAGTTACTTCTTGTGGTCGTCCGCGCCGGACGCGGAATTGGCGGCGCTCGCGGCGGCTGGCAAACTCCGCAATCCCGAGGTGCTCGCGGCCCAGACACGCCGGATGCTCGCCGACGCGCGGGTGCGGCGGCTGGCCGTGGAATTCGGCACGCAGTGGCTGCACACGCGCGACCTCGACACGCTCGACGAGAAAAGCGAACGGCACTTCCCCACGTTCAAGTCCGTGCGCGGCGCGCTCAACGAGGAGCCGATCCGCTTCTTCACCGACCTTTTCCAGCGCGACGGCTCGGTGCTGGCGCTGCTCGATGCTGACTACACGTTCGTGAACTCGACGCTGGCAAAGCACTACGGTTTAAGTGGTGTGAAGGGCGACGATTGGCTACGGGTGGATGGCGTGCGCAAGCAGGGACGCGGTGGCGTGCTGGGCTTCGGCGCGACGCTCGCAAAACAAAGTGGCGCGTCTCGCACGAGTCCGGTTCTGCGCGGCAATTGGTTGAGCGAAACGTTGCTGGGCGAAAAGCTGCCGCGCCCGCCCAAGGGGGTGCCCGTCCTGCCCGAGGAAGCCCCCGCCGGCCTGACCGAGCGCGCGCTCATCGAGCGGCACAGCAGCGACCCGAAGTGCGCCGGATGCCACGCGCGGATTGACCCGTTCGGCTTCGCGCTCGAGCGTTATGACGCCATCGGGCGGCTGCGCGCGAAGGACGCCGCCGGATTACCGATTGACTCGCGCACCCGCACGGCGGACGGGGTGGAACTTGACGACATCGATGGTTTGCGCACCTACCTGCTCACCCGGCGGCGCGAGGCCTTTGAGCGGCAGTTCTGCCGGAAGCTGCTGGGCTTCGCGCTCGGCCGCAGTGTGCAGTTGAGCGACCAGCCGCTGCTGGACGAGATGTTGAAGCAGCTCACCGCGAACGAACACCGCGTCGGCCTCGCCGTCCAAATGATAGTGCGCAGCCCGCAGTTCCGGGAAATTCGCGGACTTGCGGCGGTTGACTAAGTTAGTCAACTAAACTACACATACAGCATGACGACAATTACCACGCACGAAGCCAAGACGCACCTCTCCCGTTACCTCGCCGAGGTGGAGTCGGGGAGGGAATACATCATCGCGCGCGGTAAGAAGGCGGTGGCCAAGCTCGTCCCTGTGAAAGCCGTGAAGCCGAAGCCTCGGCCTAAGGTGGGGGACATCGAAGGAAAGCCGTTCGTGTTTCCCGACTCGGCCTTTGCTCCCCTAACGCCAGAGGAGTTGAAAGAATGGGGGCTATGAGATATCTGCTCGACACCTGCACGTTTCTCTGGATGGCGCAGCAGCCCACCATGCTGTCGGCAACAGCGCGCAGGACGCTGGATGATGGCACAGCCGAGTTGTTCGTGAGCGACGCCAGCGTCTGGGAAGTCATGCTTAAGCATTCCGCCGGGAAGCTCCCGCTACCGGATGCACCGAGGCATTGGATTCCAAGGAAGTTTGTCTATCACCGGCTGCAACCATTGCCTCTGACTCGTGAGGCCATCTTCCGCAGCGGCGAACTGCCCCGCACGCACGCCGACCCATTCGACCGAATGCTCGCGGCGCAGGCCATTGAGTCCGGCCTCACCATCCTTTCACCTGACACACCCTTGTCGTTGTTGGGCTCATCCCGCATCTGGTAACTTGAAAATACTATGAGCACTCATCACTTCAACCGCCGCGCCTTCTTGCGCGGAATCGGCGTCACCATGGCTCTGCCGTGGATGGAATCCTTCAACGTCTGGGGCGATGAACCCACGAAGAACAAGCCGGCGAGCGAAGCGCCCGTGCGCCTGGCCGTCGTCTTCTCCGGCAATGGCTTTCACTCGAAGGAATGGTGGGCCAAGGGCGAAGGCAAGGCGATGGAACTGGGCCGCGTGCTCACGCCGCTGGCCGACTTCCGCGAGAAGCTGACCTTCGTGCGCGGCCTGTATCACGAGGAGGCGCGCAAGGGAAACATCCACAGCTCGCAGACGGGCAACATGCTCTCGGGCGCGCCCATCGCGAGCGGTGGCGAGATTCGCTCCGGCACGAGCTTCGACCAGTTGCTCGCGCAGACTTACGGACGCTCAACGAAAGTGCCAAGCCTCGTGCTGGGCTGCGAGCACTCGAACCCATCCGTCCACAAGAACTACTCGATGCTCTACAGCTCGCACATCTCGTGGAGTTCACCCACCACCCCGACCCCGCTGGAGCTTTACCCCGCGCTGGCGTTCGATCGCTTGTTCAAGGACGCCGCCACGCCGGGCGACAAGAGCGTGCTGGATGCCGTCCTCGCCGATGCCAGCAGCCTGCGCCGCAACATCAGCCCCGCCGACCAGCGCAAGCTCGACGAATACCTCGACTCCGTGCGCGATGTGGAAAAGCGCATCGAAAACGCCGGCCAGCGCGGCGAAGTGCAGGGCTGGCGGCCCACGCTCGCGAAGCCAGACATCGCGCGTCCCGCCGACGGCATCCCGCAGGACATCGGCGAGCACATGCGGCTCATGTGCGACCTCCTCGTGCTCGGCTTCCAGACCGACACCACGCGCATCACGACGCTCAAGCTGAACAACGACCACAGCGCGCTGCGGTTCCCCAACCTCCCGAGCGTGCAGCAAAAGGGGAACGGCATTGACTACATGATTCACCACCTGCTCTCGCACAGCGACGGCGAGGACTGGCTGAAAGTGAACCAGTTCTTCATGGAACAACTCGCCTACCTCGCGCGCAAAATGGATGCGATCCAGGAAGGCCCGCGCACGTTGCTCGACAACACCATGCTCATGCATTGCTCCAGCATGATGGCCGGCGCGCGCCACGATAATGACCAGCTCCCCGTGGTGCTGCTCGGCGGTGCGGGTGGCCGGCTCAAGGGCGGGCGCGCGCTCGACTACAAGGACAAGCCCGACCGCCAGCTCTGCCGCCTTTTCCTGTCCATGATGGACAAAATGGACGTGCGTCCGAAGACCTTCGGCGACGCGAAAGCGCCGCTGGCCGAGGTGTGATCTGGGCGCTCGCTGGGTAACCTGATGCCGACGGAAAGCTTCACAAGATTCGAAGCTTTCGAGCGGCTAGCGTTGCCGTTGAAGGTGGCTGCATCGCAGAGCTTCTAAACAGCGCATCATGATGCATCGCGCCGTTTTCCTGGCTTTGTTCTCGTTGGCTTGCTTTCTCGTCGCCGCGCTCAAGAAGATGCGCGTGGAATTGCCCGAAGCTCCCTGACCATGGAACACGTCCCTGACCCCTTCCGTGAAGCGCGCGCCAAAGACGGCGTGCTGCGCTGCCCGTTTCAAGGCGAGACGCTGCCGATGATTCTCCGCCATGCCGATGTGCGCGAGGCGGCAAAGGATTGGCAGAAATTCAGCTCCGACGCGCCGTTCCGCGTGCCCATCCCGTCCGAGGAAGCTGTCCGCTCCATGCGGCAGTTGCCCATCGAGACGAACCCGCCTGAGCACGGTGAGTATCGCGCGCTGGTCGAGCCGTTCTTCCAACGCGCCAAGCAGCCGGAGGTCATCGCGAAAGTCGAGGCGCTCATTGATGAACTGCTCACCACGGCGCTCGCCCGCGAATCGCTCGAAGTCGTCAGCGAGTTCGCGCTGCCCGCGCAGTCCCGCGCGCTCACTTATCTGCTCAACGTGCCCGAACGCGAGGCGGACGTATGGATCGGCTGGGGCATCCATGTCTTCAAGGTGACCGGCGGCGAGTTCAAGAAGGGCAATGTGCTGGAGTCGTATCTGCACCAGCAGTTCGACCTCGCGGAGGCACAGGTAAGGCAGCGGGCCAGCGACGCCCTCACGCCCGATGACAGCCTCTTCACCGCGCTCGTGAAGGCCACATATCGTGGCCGCAAGCTAACGCGCGAAGAGATGATGGGTTTCGGCAATCTCACCTTTGCCGGCGGTCGCGACACCATCATCTACAGCATCGCGAACGCGCTCGCCTATCTCGGCCGCAATCCCGAGGCGCTCGTATACCTCCGCGCCGACCCGCGCCGCATCGTCCACGCCGGCGAGGAATTCTTTCGCGTCTTCATGCCGCTCACGCACATCGGCCGCGTGTGTCCGGTGGAGACAGATGTTCACGGTGTGAAGGTGCCGCCCGGCGGCCGGGCTTCGCTGGCGTGGGCCTCGGCGAACCTCGATGAAACCGTCTTCGAAGCGCCGACGGAAATTCGCCTCGACCGCAAGCCGAACCCACACCTCGCCTTTGGCTTCGGCACGCACCTGTGCCTGGGTGCGCCGCACGCGCGGCTCATTGTCCGCACGCTCTTGCAGGCGTTGTGCGATCGCGTCGCCGGCATCGAGATCCTCGCGGCCACTCCGCACGTGGAGCGCGAGGCCACTTACGAACGCACCCACGGCTTCGACGCGCTCACCGCGCGGCTGGCTGCGCTCGAACCCCGGTAGCAGTCATGAAGTTCCATCGGAGCGGAGTCGGCTTGAGCCCGAACTTCGAAATAGAAATGGCTGGGGGCGCACGCTAGGCCGCAGGGGTGCAGCGTTCACACCGCAGCAGGCCGGGAAGAAGAAGTGCCTTCGAAAGTATTCCAGACCCCGCGCGTTCCTGCGGCATGAGTGCCGCGCGCCCCGCCTACTTGCTCTGGGCCACGATGGCGGACGCGGTCACCGGGCGACGATGTCGAAGATGTTCTTGTCGCACGGGACGGAGGCCGCTTTTGCGAGCGAGCCGTCCTGGCCGATCTTGTAGGCGGTGATCGTGGCTCCAGTCCAGGCGGTCACCAAGAGGAACTCCGCTTTCGGCGAGAGCGCGAAACCCCACGGGATCTTGTCTGCGGGGGTTCGGCCGATGAGGGAGAGGTCGCCGTTCTCGGCAATCCGGTAGCGGGTGATCCAATCGAAGTCCCGCTGATGTCCGCGGATTCCCGCGAAGAGAAAGCGACCGTCCGGCGTGATGACGATGTCTGAGGAGGAGATGCCCTCCTTGGGTTCGTCGGCGGTCACGGCGTCGCAGACTTTCCGGAACTTCAACCGGCCTTCGCCGTCGCGGTCGTAAACGGAGACGCCGAGGTGCTGCTCGTTGCTGAAGTAAACGACGGGCAGCGTGGGGTGATAGGCCATGTGCCTCGGCCCCGTGCCAGCGGGTGGCATCGCGTTGGCGGGTTCCATCGGCTCCAGGCTGCCGGTCTTAGCGTCGAAGCGGTATTGGAGGAGTGCGTTGTTTCCCTTCACGTAGGGGATGTAGAGGTGTTTGTTGTCGGGCGACGGCAGGATGCAGTGGGCTTCCTTACGTCCTTCGTCGCGGCCCGCGACCCACTTGGTTGGGGCGCCCTTGTCGTCGAGGCCGTAGATGTCCACCGCGCCGCTGCCATAGTCCGCGCTGAGCAGAAAACGGCTGGACCGATCCGTGCTGAGATAAGCGGTCCCATGCTTGAGTTTGAACGGCTGCTGGCCGGTGACTGCTCCGGATGCCGCCAGTGAAATGACCGCCGCCGGCACGGCATCGCGCGCCCCGCCCCCAGCCCCGACGTAGAGAATCGGCTTGGTTAGATGCACCGCGATGGTGCTGCCCGCAAAACCCATATCCACCTTTGACTCGACAGCGAGCTCAAGGCCTGCCGACGAAGGTTTGGCCGCGATGACCCAAAGCTGTTTGCTGTTCGGGCTCGGAGCGTAGACGTGAAACGGAGGCTCGGCGTTCGCGATGGAGATCGAGGTCACGAGTCCAATCGCGACCAGCGTGAAGGTGCGTCGGCGGGTGGTTGCAGTCATCAGGTGTTGCATAGTGGATTCGAGCATCAACGGCGTTGTCATATACCTGCAAGTCTAGACATACAGCGGCCCCGGCCAAGGCCTTCCACGCGGGACTGGTGTCGGAACCGGGAGGCTGACCCTCGCCTGGCGCGGGCAGACGGTTCACCCTGCGCTTGAGCCTGAATTACGAAGTCGGAACCGGCCGGTCGGCACGGGGCGCGCAGGGCGCGTGGCGTTCCCGCCGCCACGTGTAGCTCAATCTACGAACGCGAACTCGTTCAGGTTGAAGAGCACGCGACAGGCATTAGCGAGGCCGTGCTGCTGGGCGTAGGCGGTGAGGTTCACCTTTTCCTCGGGCGACGGCGCGCGGGCGAGCGTTTCGCGGAAGGCGCGGTCCACTTTTGCGCTCAAGTCGCCGCCGGTCGCGTCGAGCTTCGCGGCGAAGTGCTTCGCCATCGTGACGATCAGGCCGTTGTTGAGCAGCGCGAGGGCTTGCAGCGCGGAGACGCTTTCGTTGCGCCGGCCTACCTGCATCGAGGGGTCGGCGCAGTCCAGCGTGGTCATGAAGGGCTGCGTCTGCGAGCGCACGAGGAAGCGATAGACCGAGCGCCGGTGTGACTTCGGGTCTTCGGGGTCGTGGAGGTGATACTGGTAGTGCGGCGAATGCTCGGGCTTCTCGATAATGAAGTCCTGAAAGGCCGGGCCGCCGAGCTGCGGGTTGAGTTTGCCGGCGACGAAGAGCGTGGCGTCGCGCACGGCTTCGGCGTCGAGCTTGCGGCGGTTCTGACGCCAGAGGAGTCGGTTCTCCGAATCCAAGTTAGCAGCCGAGGTTAGGAGGCTCTGACTCGATTGAGTCTTGGGTCTGGCGTGTGGGGTCTGGGGAAGATGGAGCCTCCGCACGTCGGCTGTTGCGGAGGCCTGGCGATACGTCGCGCTGGTCACGATGAGTTGGTGCAGCTTCTTGAATGACCCGCCGCTGTCGCGAAACTCGCACGCAAGCCAGTCGAGCAGCTCCGGATGCGTGGGGAGCGCGCCCATCCGGCCGAAGTCATTGGGGGTCTCCACGAGGCCGCGCCCGAAGTGATATTGCCAGACGCGGTTTACGACACTGCGCCAAGTGAGCGGGTTGTCGGACGAAGAAAGCCATTTCGCCAATGCCGCGCGGCGTTCGCCCTCGCCGTGGCTGGCGGGCAACTCAAACTCTCCACGCAGGCCCGCGAGATAACCCGGAGCTCCCGGCGCGACCTCGTCTTTCGGCTGCTTCACATCGCCGCGATGCAGCACCTGGATGACGCGCGGCTTGCCGCCGCCCGGCCCGGTGCCGACGAACGAGCCGCTGCCGTAATGCACCGTGCCGGCATAGACGACATCCGGCTTGGGAAACTGCTTCAGCTCCGCGGCGACTCGTTGCAAGTCCTTACCCACGGCAGCGAGTTCGGTGCGGGCTTTGTCGTCCGTAAACTTCTCCAACAGCGCGTCCCGCTTCGCGCGCAGCTCGGCGAGTTCGCCGGAGTTGTCGGGCGCGGGCGCGATGTCGTCGGTGAGATTGGTCTTCCGCCAGCGCGGCACGGCCTCGATGGAATCAAGCGCGGTGACAGCAGCCTTGAGCGCGACATTGCTGCCCGTGGTGTCCATGACCTGCAACTCGGCAAGCGCGAAAATGAAGTCGTTTTGTCGCGGCGCGAGCTTGGTAGCGGTGATGCGGATGAAGCGGGCCGTCGCGCCGGTGCTCTTGAACGCCTGTGGCGCGATGCCCGGGTTCGTGAAGTCGGCGGCGGTCTTGTCCACGATGGCCATCACGCCTGACTTGAACTGAGCATCCTCGCTGGCCTCCACCTTAAAGCGGACCGGGAAGCCGAAGCCCGCGCCGATGTTGTTAAAATCATCGTAGCACGGCCGCAGCACCACGCGGTCAATTGCCAGGTTGCGACCAAGGTCCACCTGCACCCACTTCGCGGTGTCCTGTGTGGGCGAGATGCTGCTGTGGTAACCATATTCTGGGCGCAGGCCACCCTTGCTCTTGCTGGTGGCTTCGATCTGCTGGTCGAGCGCGGTCAGCTCCTTGCCGGCGGCGGTCTTGCGCTGCAACTCGATGGCGTTCTTCCTGTCGGTGAGCGTGCGTTGCTGGTGTTCCAGCTCGGCAAAGCGCTGCGTTAGCTTCGCGTCGGCGAAATACTTTTTGTCCGCACGGTCCAGCGCGGCGAAGACCGCGTGCAACCGGTAGTAATCGCGCTGCGGAATGGGGTCGAACTTGTGGTCGTGGCACTGCGCGCAGCCGACGGTGAGGCTGTTGAAGGTCTGCATCGTGTTCGCGACCATGTCGTCCCGGTCCAGGTGGCGCGCGATTTTCCCATCAATCTTCGACTCCGGCACCTCGGCGTGGCCGATCTGATCCCACGGTCCCGCCGCGATGAAGCCCAGGGCCTCGACGCCGTCGCGCGTGCCAGGGAACAGCACGTCGCCCGCAACTTGCTCCTGGATGAAGCGCGCATAGGGCCGGTCCTCGTTGAAGGCGCGGATGACATAATCGCGGTAAGGCCAGGCGTTCGGGCGGGGTTTGTCCTTATCGTAACCGTGCGTGTCGCCGTAGTGAACCACATCCAGCCAGTGCCGCGCCCAACGCTCGCCGTAGTGAGGGGAAGCGAGGAGGCGGTCCACGAGCCGCTCCAATGCGGAATGCGGAATGCGAAATGCGGGATCCACCTCCCGCGGGCTTTTCCGCTCTGCGCATTCTTTTTCAAACGCCTCAACTTCCTCCGGCTTTGGCGGCAGACCGAGGAGGTCGAAGTAAAGCCGGCGGATGACCACGCGCGGCTCGGCCTCGGGGGCGGGTTGAAGGCTCTTCTCCGCAAGCTTCGCACGGATGAAGGAGTCAATTGGATTACTGATTGCCGATTGCCGATTGCCGATTGGAGGAACCGCCGGCCGCACCAACGGCTTCAGCGACCACCAGTCGGTGGAGCTAGGCTTCGTCACCGGGGTGGGCGAGGCCTTGGACTTATCCTCGGCGGCTACGCAGGTGGTTGAGCCTGCGAGCGTAGCAGCCAGCCCAGCGATGGAGAGAGTCAGTTGCAGTAACGGGCCATAGATATCGAAGAGGCGCATCGAGAGGTATTGGTTAAAAAGTCAGGCGAGCAAATCCCAGATCACCCTGCCATGCACGTCGGTCAGCCGTCGGTCAGCGCCGTCGTGCCGGAAGAAAAGTTGCTCGTGATCGTAGCCCAACAGATGCAGCAGCGTCGCGTGTTGGTCGTAGCACATCGTCGTATCCCGAGCAGCCTTGAAGGAGAACTCATCGCTTTCGCCATAAGTGGTCCCACCCTTGAAGCCACCGCCGGCCATCCAACTCACGAAGGTGTTGCCGTTGTGGTCGCGGCCCTTGCTGCCCTGGCTGTAGGGCGTGCGGCCAAACTCAGTGGTCCACAGCACGATGGTGTCATTCAGCAGCCCGCGCGCCTTGAGATCCTTGATCAGCCCCGCGATGGGTTTGTCGGAGCGGACGCACATGCGCTCGAAGTCCGAGCCGGGCGTGATGTCGCCGTGGTTGTCCCAGTTGCCGGAAGCGCCCGCGAGGCCGGAGCCGCACCACAACTGCACGAAGCGCACGCCGCGTTCAACCAACCGGCGCGCGATGAGACAGTTGCGGCCCAAGGGCTCGGTCTTTGCGTCGCCGAAGCCGTAGAGAGCTTTTGTAGCCGCGGTCTCGCCTTGCAGGTCAAGCACCTCAGGCACGGCCAGTTGCATGCGGGCGGCAAGCTCATAACTGGCAATGCGCGCTTCCAGCCGTGAGTCTCCGGGCTGCAACTGGGCGCGGTTTAGTTTGGCGAGGAGCGCCAGACCATCGCGTTCGCTGCCAGCACTGGCCAGGCTCGATTTCTTCGGGGGAAAGAGGTCAGGCACCGGATTCTCGGCGGCGGGATTGAGCATTGTTCCCTGATGCACTGCCGGGAGGAAGCCGTTGGTCCATGCGGCCTTGCCTGTCCATGGCAGGCCTACTGGGTCGGGCAGCGCCACAAACACCGGCAGGTTCTCGGTGAGGCGGCCTAGTGCGTAGCTGACCCACGCACCGACGGTCGGAAAACCCGGCACCACGAAGCCGCTCGTCTGCATCGTTTGCCCCGCGCTGTGCTCGCTGGTCGGCGCGTTCATCGCCATGAGGAAGGCCAGGTCATCCACGCAGCCGGCGAGATGCGGCAGGGCATTTGTCACCCAGCGCCCGCACTGGCCGTGCTGCTGCCAGGCCCACGGGCTTTTCAGTAACGGTCCTGCGCTGGCCTGCGTGCCACCGGTGACGGTGAAGTTCACCTTCTCGCCGCCTCGCTGCTGCAAGGCTGGCTTGTAATCGAACGTGTCGCATTGGCTCGCGCCACCCAACATGAAAAGCTGAATCACTTGCTTCGCGCGCGGCCGGTGATGGGCCAAGGGGGACGTCCCGGCGGGCGCGGTGGCTGCCCGACCCGGCTCTTGCAGCAGGGACGCCAGAGCGACGGAGCCAAAGCCGCCAGCCAACTGAGTGGCAAACTCGCGCCGGCTTTGAGCAGGGGAGGCGGGGTTCATGACGCGTCAGTTCACAAACAGGAAGTCGTTCAAATTCACCATCACCCGGCAGGCATGAGCCAGGCCATGCTGGTGGGCGTGCTCGGTGAGCAGTGCCATTTCCTCGCGCGAGGGAGCCCGAGTGCAGAGCAGGCGGAAGGCGCGGGTGATCTGGGCTTCGAGACCGGTTGCCTCCCGCTCGACGCGCGCGGCGAGGTGCTCGCACTGGCGCAGGACGAACCGGTTGTTCCAAAGTGACAGCGCTTGGAGCGGCGTGATGGTCGAGTTCCTTATGGGCGTGGAAAGCGAGGGGTCCACGGCGTCCAACGCTTCCAGCAGCGGGTCGTTCAAATTGCGAAACAGGAAGCGATAGACGCTGCGCCGGTAGCTGGCCGGGTTGTCAGGGTCGAAGGCGGCGTAATCCACGCGGGGGGCAACTTCCTTGTTCGGGTCATCGAACTTGAACTGCATGGCCGAGGGTCCGCCCATGGTGAGATCCAGCTTGCCGCTGGCTGCAAGCAGCGCGTCGCGGAAGGCCTCAGCATCGAGCCGCGGACGGTTCATACGCCAGAGGTAGGCGTTGCTCGCGTCCGTAGCTGCGGCACGCTGAAAGTATTCAGTATTCAGTTTCCAGTGTTCAGTGAGTGAAGCCGGAGCCGGGCTCCTTCCGGTCTGAACACTGGACACTGAAGACTGAATACTGGATTTCTGCCGATACGTCGCACTGCTCACGATGAGCTTGTGCAACTGCTTCAGTGAGCCGCCGCTGTCGCGAAACTCGACGGCCAGCCAGTCCAGCAATTCCGGGTGCGTGGGCAACGAACCCATGCGGCCAAAGTCGTTCGGGGTATCCACGAGGCCGCGACCGAAGTGCCAGTGCCAGACGCGGTTCACAATGCTGCGCCAGGTCAGCATATTCTCCGGAGCCGTGATCCAGCGGGCCAGCGCGGCCCGGCGGGCGGCTTCGTCCTGCGCATTCGGCAGCGCGAATTCCGCCGGCAGCGTGCCCACCACAGCGAGCGCGCCGGGACCGACTGTGGCCAGCGGCTGTTTGATGTCGCCGCGGTGCAACACCGCGATAGGCGGCGGTTCCTTCGTGGGCTTGTAATTGCGCAGTGGCGCGAAGTCCGCGGCGATGGCCCAGACTCGCTGCTCGGCGGGAAGCTGGGCGAGCTGTTCCCGCAAATACACCAGCCGATGAAGGTCGAAGAGCTGCTTGCGCTCCGCCTCGGTGCGTTCGGCGTCCGGACGGGCCAGCTTGGCGAGCAGTTCCACTGGCAGGGTGGGTGCCCGCACGGGCTGGGGCTTGTCCGTTGCCGAAAGACGGAAGCGCCCGATGAGGTGTCGCTGGCCGTGCAGTTGATCCAGTTGCACGATCAAGGTCACGCCATTGGTTACGGCGGACGGCTGAGCCAGCTCGAAGACCGCGTGATGCGGTTTGCCGACCTGCGGATGGATGCCCCACGCCGTCTCCGGCTTGCCGTCCAAGGCGCGTTCAATGCTCCAGCCCGCCTGGTTGAAATCTGCCGAGGCGTTGCGCAGGGCGATCGGCTTGGGTTTTTCGGTGACATTTGTCCCGGCCAAACTCACACGGATTTCCGAGAGATGCAGATTACCGTTGTCCTGCCGACCAGGCCCACGGGCAGGCAGGCGGTCATCCGGCAGCACTTCGAGCCGCAGGGCGGTGATCGCGGGCAAGGTGACCCGCGCTCGCACTGTGTAAACATCCTTGTCCGCTGCAGTGCCGGTGGCCAGCCACGAGCCGTCGTCCAGCTTGGTGAATGTGGTCGTGCTGTTCGTGGACGTGACTTGCTCGATGGACAGCGGAGTCCAGTTCGCCACCTGCGCGGCGAGCGACTTCTCCCAGGCCCTTTGCGCGGTGGCGAGCGAACCGCGCTCGGCAGCGGTCGGGGGATGGGCATCGGGATTTTTCTCCAAGTCCGCGATGAGCCCCCGCAGTCCGGTTCGCCGGACGCGCACTTGCGGGTCCGCATCGAAGGTCCGTTCAGCGCGGCCCACGCCCGCGAAGACCGCCTGAAGCCGGTAGTAATCTTGCTGGGAGATCGGGTCGAACTTGTGCTCATGGCAGCGCGCACAATGCACCGTGAGACTGAGAAATGTGCTGGCGGTGCTCGCGACCATGTCGTCGCGGTCCAGGTTCAGTGCCATGCGCTTGCAGTCCGTGCCATCCACTTGCTCGACCAGCGCGCTCTGGTTGAACGGTCCCGCCGCCGCAAAGCCGAGCGCGGGCACGAGCGATGCATCCTCGGGGAACATCGCATCCGCTGCGAGTTGCTCGTGAACGAAGCGGGCATAGGGCTTGTCGGCGTTCAGGGCGGCGATGACGTAGTCCCGATATGGCCACGCCTGCAATCGGGGTCGATCCATGCCAAAGCCGTTCGACTCGCCGTAGTGGACCACGTCCAGCCAGTGCCGCGCCCAGCGCTCGCCGTAGCGCGGCGAGGCGAGCAGTCGCTCCACCAGTCGCTCATAAGCTTGCGGGGCGGCATCCTGTTCAAACTGGTCCACCTCCTCCGGCGAGGGCGGCAGGCCGTGCAAATCAAAGGTCAACCGGCGGATCAGCGTGCCCCGGTCAGCGGAGGGTGCAGGCGTGAGCTTCTGCTCGCGGAGTTTGGCCAGGATGAAGGCATCAATCGGATTGCCAGTGGCCGATTGCTGGTTGCCGATTGGAGGAACCGCCGGCCGCACCAACGGCTTCAGCGACCACCAGTCGGTGGAGCTGGGCTTCGCGGACGCGGCTTCCGCAGGCACGGCCAAGGCCGCGAGGCTCAAAACAGTGGCGAGAAGTTTCATAAAGTCGCGCGTGGGCAGTTCATTTCACCAAGTCACAGCCGAGCGGGAATTGCGCGGGTGAGCCGGAGGGAGCTGGATGAATTCATGCGAGGATTTCCTTGATGATGTCGCCGTGGACATCGGTGAGACGACGGTCAATGCCGTTGTGCCGGAAGGTGAGATGCTCGTGATGGATGCCCAACAGGTGCAGCATGGTCGCATGGATGTCGTAGCAAGTCGTCGGTGCGTTTCGGTTCAGTGGCTTATAGCCCCACTGGTCGCTTTCGCCGTGGGTGATGCCGCGTTTGATGCCGCCGCCGCACAGCCAGTTGGTGAACACAAAGGGGTTATGGTCACGACCTTTGCCACCCTGCGTGCTGGGCATCCGGCCAAATTCAGTGGTCCAGAGAATGATGGTGTCATCCAGCAGACCGCGCTGTTTCAAATCTTGAATGAGTGCCGACGCGCCGCGCGCCATGCCGCGGGCGAGCGGGCCGTGGTCACGTTCGATGTCCTCGTGGGAATCCCAGTTGCGGCGCGGGAAACCGTTGTCGTTGCCGCTCCAAATTTGCACGAAGCGCACGCCGCGCTCCAGCAGCCGGCGGGCGACAAGACACTTGCGCCCGAAAATGTCTGCCTCTTCCTCGGCGTTGATTTCCTTGGGCCACTCCTTGCGCGAATTATCAATGCCGTAGGAGCGCAGTAAGTAGTCGGGCTCCTTCGAGAGGTCGAGCGCTTCGGGCGCAGCGAGCTGCATGCGGGCGGCTAGTTCGTAGCTGCGAATGCGCGATTCAAGGCGGTCGTCGCCGGCGCGCGCGGTGGCGTGGGCAAGGTTCAGCTTCGCCATCATCGCATGGGCCGCCGCCTCGCTGTCGCGCGTGACGAACTCACCTTTCTTGTGCGGGAACAAATCCGCAATCGGCGTTTCCGAGCCGGGATAAATCACCGTGCCACTGTGTTGCTGCGGGAGGAAGGCAGCGTCCCAGTTCTTCACGCCGTTGCTGGCCAGACCGCGATGGTCCGGCAGCACCACGAAGGTCGGGAGATTCTCGTTCTCGGTGCCGAGCCCGTAGCTGACCCAACTACCCATGCCGGGAAAGCCCGGCAGGTTGAAACCGGTCGCCTGCAAGAGCGTGGCCTGCGAGTGGACGCCCGTTTTGCCCACGACGTTGTGGATGAAGGCCAGTTCGTCCGCGACGTGTCCGAGGTCCGCGACGGCGTCGCTCAACATCTTGCCGGACTGGCCGTAGGGCCGGAACTCCCACACCGGCTTCTTCCACGGACCGAGGCCGTCTTGAAATGCCTCGACGTGCTCGCCGAAGTCGCTGGGCTGGCCGTCGCGCTTCACCAACTCGGGCTTGAAGTCGAAAAGGTCAAGGTGGCTCGCGGCGCCGGCCATGAAGAGCTGGACGACGCGCTTCGCCCGCGCGGGGAAATGCGGAGTGCGAAATGCGGAATGTGAATTGGGCGCGGTGACTCCGCCAGCTGCCGATTGTTCTGAAGCCAACAGGCTCGCGAGCGCGAGGCCGCCGAGCCCACCGCCGCTCTGCCAGAGGAACTCGCGGCGCGAGCGTGGCAACCGCGCGGACATCCGGTGAAATGGCGAGTTATTCATGCGTCAGTAAATGGCCCGGCAACGTTTGACTTTAAAACCTCGTGCACCTTCACGCCGTCTGAATCCTTGCTCGGATATTTTCATGGCCTCGGCCAACGCGGCGGCTGCGATGCTTCAACGTGATTCTTGAACGCA
>Ga0194123_10003526_pt1 | contig 18667 bp, 17 predicted proteins | sample TA2MahsurfametaG_5_FD_155479 | JGI IMG/M metagenome (GOLD analysis project Ga0194123, IMG submission 155479) | Freshwater microbial communities from Lake Tanganyika, Tanzania - TA2015023 Mahale A surface | ecosystem: Environmental > Aquatic > Freshwater > Lake | place: Tanzania: Lake Tanganyika... | reverse complement strand
GACTCAGATCCTAATATCGTCGCGTGGTCCTACGAAAAACTAGCGATCGAATACGTTTCCAATCAACGCACAAAAAAGATTCGCAAATACTATCCAGACTTTCAAGTCGAGTACAAGGATGGTAAAAAAATTATAGTTGAAATTAAACCGTCTCGTAAACTAGGTCAAGCCACCGTGGTCAAGAAGATTAGAGCTGCAAAAGAATGGTGCACTGCCCACGATTTGACCTATAAAATACTTACAGAAATAGAATTAAAAGATATGGGTCTGCTTTAATAGGATTTTACTGAGGGTCAATTCTGCTTTAAGAAACATGCGTGGCTAACCTGATACTTGGTTTAGACGTTTCAACTTCAGTGACGGGTGTTTGCATCATCGATCCAGGGACGTTGTCCGACGATCGAGGATCTCACATACTTCACCTAGATCGAATCGAGTTCAAAAAATGCAAGACGTTATGGGAAAAGGCGGACACGGTCGCCGTTGAATTATCGAACTTATTGGAGAAATACCCTGGAGCCTATCGAGTCGCCCTCGAGGAACCTCTTATGGGATTCCAGAAAGGAATGTCATCGGCCGCTACTATCACTACCTTGATGCGCTTCAACGGCATCACGTCCTATATCTCTCGTGAAATATTCAAGGTAGATCCAGAGTACATCGCCTCTTCTTCCGCCCGAAAATTGTGCGGGATCAAAGTGCAGAGGACATCGATCGCCGGAATGAGCGGAAAAGAACAGGTCTTCAAATACATGGCTAAACACGACTTAAAACACGTTCAGTGGCCGCTAAAAAAGAACGGTTCTCCTGTCGACTGGTCACGTGATGCAACAGATTCTTACGTGATAGCCAAGGCTGCTTTAGTTTCAGCGCCTTGAAAAATGTCTGATCCACGGTTTACGATAGTACCGTGGTCCATAGTCTAACGGACAAAATAAAGTTTTTTGAATCGATATTTGGTCGCGGTCGAATCTCAAGCAGCGGTGTTAACTTCGACGTAAGATGTCCGATTTGCGCGCCCGTTGATTCGACAAAAAAGAAATTATCAATTAGAACCGACAATGATGCCAATCATTGTTGGGTATGTGGATGGAAAGCCAGAAGCCTCGCACCTTTATTGCGAAAATACGGAACGCAAGAACATCTCAACGCGTATCGCGAATTAACTGGACAAGACGGAAAGTTTAATCTAATAACTGCAGATTTAGACAAACTTCAAAAAGTCGAACTACCTAAAGATTTTCGCTTATTAACATTAGCGAATGATGTGGATCCTGATGTCAAGGCGGCCTGGCGATACGTTTATTCTCGCGGTCTTACTGATAAAGATGCTTGGTATTTTAAGTTTGGAATATCAGAAGAACCAAGATGGAAACGTAGAATTATAATGCCGTCCTTTGACGCCGAAGGTAATTTAAATTATTTCGCTGCTCGGGCGATCGATAGAGATAGGAAACCTAAATACGATAATCCAGATATAGATAAAAACCCAATCGTGTTTAATGAAATAAACATTGATTGGTCGAAGCGATTAATACTTTGTGAAGGTCCGTTTGATCTAGTAAAATGTCCAGAAAATTCTACCGCGTTACTAGGGTCTGATTTAGATGAACGCCACGAAATTTTTAACAAGATTCTTCTTCATAATACACCGGTCGCTTTAGCGTTAGATGGTGACATGTGGCATAAAAAGATGCCGAAGATAGTGAAAAAATTCCAAGAATACAATATTGATATTGTTGTTGTTGATGTTAGACCGTGGGGAGACCCAGGTAGTATGACAAAATCTGAATTTGAAAAAGCCCTCGTCGAAGCGCAAGAGTTCGACTGGAATGATATGTTTGCAGATAGATTGAAGAAGGCAATGGAAACTAGTTTAAGATTGTAATAATTAATAACGATGAAGAACGCAACTCATAATAGTATCATATCAGAAGCTCGTCTTCGTCGGATAGTTCAAGAAGAAATTGAAAGAAAATATCTTATCGAAGAAGGTTTATGGGATGATGTTAAAGATGGCGTAAAAAAACTTTCTGATTACGTTACTCAAAAATTCAAATCAGTCGCGGTAGAATGGGCGAATACAATTAATGAAAAAATTGTTGGATTAGAAGAAGAAAAACCAGAAGGACTAGATCTCATCATATCGGCTGTTAAAGAAGGCATGAAACAATCTGGCGAATCTTTGCCTCTTAATGACGCGCTAAGGAAAGCCAAGAGCCTAGAGAAGGAAGCTTCTTTGTCTATAGTACAAGCAGACTTAGAGGGACCCGTTCACAACGCTGCAAAACAACTACAAAAATCTGAAAAAGCCATAGGCGAAGTGTATTCGATATTAAATACCAGCGAGTATGTTCGACAACACGAAATTTTAAACGAAATGGGACCAGAAACTATATTGGGTTTTGGTCTAGCAATCGTTGGAGGTTTACCTTTGCTATTTAAAGGATTGCACAAATTAGCGACTTATCTTAAGGCAACTAAGGTGGCGGAGTTATTTGAAAAAGCAGAGCATGTAGCCCACGCGTTTGAGGAAAAAGTTGTTGATTATGTAATTCCCGACAGGTTATCGTACGAAATCTACAAGTTTTTAAACAATAAAGGTTATCACGTTTCTTCCAAGGAAGAGTTATCTTCATACGAAGATTTTAAAATTGATGCAGATAAAACGGGAGCTCGTAAAAAAACAGAAGGCTTGGTTTATAAAGCATTGTTAATTTATTTTGCGATTAACGGTCTAATCAGCGTATTAAAGGCCGGCGCATCTCTTCTCGGTTTCGTTGAGGGTGGAGCCACTGCAGTTAAAGGTGTCGAATTAGCGCGTGGCGCTGAAGAGGTCGCAGGGATTATACAAGCTTCCAATGTTGCCGCTGCAACCGCAACGGCGGCTGCCGTATAGTTGAACAATGTTATAGTTTTAATATATCATTAATTGATGGTTAAAATTGCTCACACTGCCGATATTCATTGGCGTGGTTTAAGTCGACACGATGAATATAGAGAAATTTTTTCTACATTCATCAAAGATTGTAAAAAGAATAAAGTTGATCACATCTTTATAGGCGGTGATATTTTTCACACAAAAACTACGGGTATTTCACCAGAATATATTGATCAATTAACATGGTGGTTAGACTCGATGGCAAAAATCGCGCCAGTTCATCTAACACTAGGAAATCACGATGGTAATTTAGTTAATCTTTCGAGACAAGATGCAGTTTCGCCTATAGTACAAGCGCTAAATAATCCTGACGTCCACTTATACAAAAAGAGTGGTATATATGAATTTCAGCCAGGATATAACTGGTGTGTATATTCACTTTTTGATGAAGAGGGTTGGAATGACGTTAGACCGCAAAGCGGAAAAGTAAATATCGCATGCTATCATGGCCCGGTTCAAGGATCTAAAACTGAAGTAGGATGGGAAATGGAAGGAATGAATCTTGAATTTTTTAAAGATTATCCTTTCGTCATGCTCGGAGATATTCATCAAATGCAACATCTCGGATATCGAGATTGTTTAAATGGAAAAAAGAAACCGTGGATATCCTATCCTGGCACGCCAGTTCAACAAAATTATGCAGAAGAATTAGATCATGGTTATTTGCTTTGGGAAATTGATGATCAAAGAACTTGGGACGTCAATTTCAAAAAATTACCCAATCCAAAGCCTTATGTGACTATTCAGTGGAATGGTTCAACCAAGGATTTATTAACGACAGCGTCTATCCACCCGGACGGTTCTCGTTTTAGGATTAGATCCTCTGACGCTCTTGGGCAAAAGGACTTTCAATTAATTAGTGAAACGTTAAAAAATGCAAAGTTAGCCACAGAAGTAACTTTTAAATCAGATTTTATTGTAGATAAATCAGTTATTAAAACGGGCTCTTCGACGCTCGAAAAAGCCGATTTAAGAAATCCAGATGTTTTAACAAAGTTAATAAAAGACTATTATTCTAGCGCGCAAATATCTCGGCCCGAGTGGGATACTCTCGCTGAGCAAGTCAAAAATTGTCTTTCAAGCGTCACTGCACAGGATGATATTACTAGAAATTCAAAATGGTCGTTACGTTACCTCGCGTTTGATAACATGTTTGCATACGGACAAGATAATGTAATTAATTTCGATAACTTAAGTGGTATAGTCGGTGTTTTTGGACCGAATAGAGCTGGCAAATCTTCGATAGTCGGTACTTTGATGTATTCTCTCTTTAACGCCACGGACCGCGGACCCGTAAAAAATATTCACGTTTGTAACATTAGAAAACCGTATTGTTCCTCGAAAACTATCATTAACCACGATGGAACTGACTACGTTATTGAAAGACAAACTTCGAAAACAGAAAATAAAAAAGGCATCATAAACGCCTCAACTTCATTAAATGTTTTTAAGATTAGGGATGACGGCGAAGCAGAAGATTTGGCTGGTGAACAGAGAAACGACACAGAAAAAGTAATTCGCGCGCTAATCGGAAACCAAGAAGATTTTATGATGACTTCTTTAGCTGCGCAAGGTGAAACCAATCATTTTATCTCTCAAGGTTCCACAAAACGTCGAGCTGTGTTATCAAAATTTCTGGATCTCGATATCTTTGATAAAATGCACGAATTAGCAAATAAAGAATTGACGAGTTTAAAATCGCAATTAAAAAATTGTCCTGATAGAGATTGGCAAAACTTATTTGAAACGACAAGAAACTCAATCGCCGCCGCGAATAAACTAATCGAAGAATTAACACAACTTATCAAAGAAAAACAGCACGATCAATCGACGTTACAACTTGTGCTAGCTAAACGCAAGGATGTAACGCCAGTTACGAAAAATGAAGTTGAAGCACATCAACGACGAATATCGTCGTTGGAAACATTAGTCAATAATTGTGAAAAAGAAATACAGAAATTAAACATCGAAATCTTAGATTCTTCAAAAAAGTTAGATAAAATTTCTTTAGTAAAAAAAGAAAATGACATCAAAGATCTAAAACTTCGTCGCGACGCTTATAAAAGTCTCGAATCTACGCTACAAACGTTGCAGTACGCTTACGACAAAGAAGAAATTTCTTTGAAACAACACCAAAAATCTTTAAAAATTTTAGATGAAGTACCTTGTGGAGATGAGTATCCGACATGCAAATTTATCAAAGATGCTCATATCAGCAAGACTAAGGTAATAGAACAAACGAAGAAAACAGAACTAGCGAAAGAAAAACTAAAAGACGCCGCAAGTTCCTTAGATAAACTAAAAGAAGAAAATGTCGCAGATAAACTAGAAAAATTAGAAAAACTTTTAGAATTGGAAAATAAATTACTTCTAGAATCTTCTAAGAGAGAAGCTGCGCTCGAAAAACATCGCGTCAATTATGATTCTCAGGTCGATGAATTAAAAGAAGCCAAACAACGATTAAAGCACCTACAAGAAGCCTTAAAAAACGAAGAAAATGTAGAAGTTGTTTCCCTAAGGTCGAAAATAAAAATTATTTCTGACGACGTTGATGCTCTCTCTGCACAAAAATTAGCTGCTGCCACTCAAAAAGGTAGATTAGCGGCCAGCTTAGAAAAGTATGAAGAAGAAAAAAATGTAAGAGATAGTTTGTTAGAAAAAATGAAAGTTCACGAATTAGTAACTGGCGCTTTTTCTAAGAAAGGCATTCCTCTTATTATTATCAAAACACAGTTACCAATCATCAATGCTGAAATAGCGAAAATTCTACATGGCATAGTAGATTTTACAATTGAATTAGAAAATGATGAAGGCACGGATTCTTCTGAAATTTACATCAACTATGGTGATTCACGACGTATCGTAGAGCTTTGCTCTGGTATGGAAAAAACGATTGCATCATTGGCTATTCGCGCCGCGATGATCAACATATCGACGTTACCGAAACCCGACATCTTTATTATAGACGAAGGTTTCGGTACTTTAGATGATTCTTCGGTTGAAGCCTGCAATAGGTTGCTGACATCTTTAAAAAAATACTTTAAGACAATATTGATTATTACGCATGTTGATGGTGTGAAAGATGTTGTCGATCATGTTTTAGAAATAACAAAAAATGAAAAAGACTCAAAAGTCTTTTTTGGAGTTGATGCATGAGTGAATGGTCGTCTTATCCCAAAAATAGAAAAATTTGCCATAAAAACGGATATTCTTTGATAATACCTGATAATTGCGAAAATAAAAGCATGCCATTATTTTGCGATATTTGTGAAATAAGTTTTAGCAACAAAGAAGATGAAAAAACTTATAAAACATTTGGTTGTTGTAGCGCCTGCGCAGATACGTGGGTTTATTCTCATAAAACAGAATGGCAAAATGGATGGCGACCAGACAAAGACAAAATAGAAAAAGCCGTTAAAAAACGGTTTTTTATTAATCCTCATATTGTCTTCGAGTAAGAGCTGTATATTTAAGTGTTGGAGATACTATGCCTAAAATCGATTACAATGCATTAGGCCAAGCCATAGACACGACATGGGGCCGCACATCTACGCCTAAGACCGCATCATATTCTGTGAAATTTTCTTTGGCTGGCGACGTTTTAGTAGCTTCTTATCAAGCTATCGTCAATTTTGCTTCTGAAAAAGAAATGATAGTAATGAAGCGAATGTACGAAGAAGAATCACGCGGCGTTATTGCAGAAGTTCTTAAACGAGTAAAGGAAGTCTATAAAGATCTATCAGGTGAAACCTTAACGACGAGCGAATACAACACTACGACGTCCGTAGAAATAATCGGATTTAACGTTCACAATCCAAAAAGAACGGCCTATATTCGTAGAAAGACTTCTTTCGAAATAGCATGACGCAACCTCTTACCAGAAACGAACAAATAAAGGAGATCGTACGATGTGGAAAAGATCCGGTCTACTTTATGAAAAATTACGTAAAAATCCAGCACACTGTGCGTGGGCTTATTCCTTTTGAAACTTACGATTTTCAAGATGACTGTGTAAAGAACTTTCAAGAAAATCGTTTCAACATAGTTCTTAAGTCTCGCCAGTTAGGATTATCAACTGTTACTGCCGCATACGCGGTATGGTTTGCGATTTTCAAAAAAGATAAAAACGTCTTAGTTATTGCGACCAAGTTATCTACGGCAATGAACTTCATTAAAAAAGTGAAGATCATGTTAGATGGCTTACCAAAGTGGTTACTTCTTACTAAATTCGAGCCTACCAAACAAGCTATTAGATTCGATAATGGTTCACAAATTAACGCTATTCCAACGTCGCCCGACGCCGGTCGTTCAGAAGCGCTATCTCTATTGATCGTCGATGAAGCTGCGTTTATTAGAGACTTTGAAGACATTTGGACTGGTCTATATCCCACCTTGTCCACTGGCGGCAATGCGATCATTATCTCTACCCCCAATGGCGTCGGCGGTCAATACTATCGTCTCTGGATGGACGGAGAAACGAAACAGAATGAGTTCAATACCACCAAACTTGCTTGGTGGGTCCACCCAGAACATGATCAAGAGTGGTTCGATAAAGAGACAAAAAATTTACCGAAGCGCAAGGTAGCTCAAGAGTTTCTTTGCGACTTTATCTCATCAGGAGATACGTTTCTACAGCCAAGCGACCTTGAAACCATAAGAGAGTCAATTCGACCACCATTAGAAAAAATCGGTCCTCAGTCGGCTGTTTGGATATGGAGGCGACCTGAATCGGGCAGCAAATATGTTATTGCCTCGGATGTAGCGAGAGGAGACGCCGGAGATTTTTCAACATTTCATGTTGTCAATAATTCAACTTGCGAAGTTGTTGCAGAGTATATGGGCAAAATACCGCCAGATAAATTAGCAGACTTATTATTCGAATACGGCAAACTATATAACGACGCGTTAATATGCCCGGAACAAAATACTTTTGGTTATTTTACTTGCGTCAAATTAAGAGATAACGGTTATCCGAGACTATATTACCAAGGTGCTTCGGGAGACCCATTCGAATTTAGACCAACAGACCCTAACGCGGTACCTGGTTTTTCAACGCAAACAAAAACGCGAGGCCAAATATTGGCAAAACTAGAAGAACTGGCTAGAAACAATAAAATTAAGATTTATTCACAACGTCTATACGACCAATTGCAAGCTTTCGTCTGGAACGGCGCGAGGGCTCAAGCTGCAAAAGATGCTCACGATGACCTTATCATGAGTCTCGCAATCGCTGCATGGCTGGTTGCAGGAGATTCTATAGCAAATGAACAAGCAACAGCATTAGCATATGCGATGTTAAAAGCGACGAAGGTCGAACAACAAAATAATATGCCAGGCGATATTAAATCAGTTAAACCTGTTCCCAATGCTATGATGAGTGGATTTAATCCGAGAGAGGCGCATAAGCCTAAAGACCCTTCTCAAATTAAACATGTTGACGTTACAGATTTTTCTTGGCTATATAGATAAATTTATAGCTTGAAGAGAATATCTATTAAAGTTAAGGAATCGATATGCCAAAGATAACAATTTCGCAACTAAGAAGAATTATTTCAGAAGAAGTTAAAGTTTTGAAGGAAGGCGACCGCGAAGATCAAGCTGCAACAATGGCTCAAAACGCTAGCAAGCTTCTTAAAGCAATCGAGTCTTTTAAGTCAGTGGCGTCTGCAAAAGCAAAATCTAGCGCGGACGCAAGTGCAGTTGCGCTAGACAAACATTTATTAGAAACCGAAAAAATCTTGAAAAGAATAGTAGTTTCACCGATGGAGTACGTCGATGGTCCTAAGACTCCACCTTCGACAACGGGGGCTTCCGGGGATGAAAAAAAGGTTTCAGTAAAACCGACAACCAAAGCCGTCGTAGGAGCATAAAAAGTATACGATCGTTTTTTTAGTATTATAACTAACGAAAGAAGAGCCATCTCCCTAATTGGAGAGGCAAGAAATCATGATAAAAAAAGAACCGCAATCGTTATTTCAAAGATTATCGAAACTTTTTAAAAGTGGTCCTGTAGTAAAACGCAAGCTTAGAACTCTCGATACCACTATCGCCGTTGCCGACAAAACGAAATCTTCAGGCGCGTTACTATTTCAAAAATCTTTAGCTCCTTCTTACGCAACGATAACAGCGAACGCGTATAACCTCTCTGAACGCTTGATGAGATATCAAGACTTCAGCGAAATGGAATACACGCCAGAAATAGCCGCGGCGATGGACATTTATGCTGACGAGACCGTAGCACAAGATGACAAAGGCCGCGCATTACACGTCTATTCTGACAACGAGAAGATCAAAGAGATCCTAGAAGACCTTTTCTACAATACTCTCAACGTCGAATTCAACCTAAGATCCTGGGCACGTAATCTTGTAAAATATGGAGACTTCTTCCTCTACAACGACGTATCACCACAATATGGCGTCATTAACGCTTTCCCTATCCCGGTAAACGAAATTGAGAGAGAAGAAAATTACGATCCCAACGATCCATTCGCAGTGAGATATCGATGGGTCACCTTAGGTAATAGAACATTAGAAAACTGGGAAGTAACTCACTTTCGTTTACTCGGAAACGATATGTTCCTTCCTTACGGTTCTTCCGTCATAGAGCCGGCCCGACGTATCTGGCGTCAGCTAATTCTTATCGAGGACGCGATGTTGGTTTATCGCGTTGTTCGTGCACCGGAGCGGCGCGTTTTCTATATTGACGTCGCGAATATTCCGCCAGAAAACGTTCCAATGTATGTCGAGGAGCAACGCAAAAATCTTCGCACTAATCAAGTAGTAGATAGAGCAACGGGTCGTTTAGATCTTCGCTATGCTCCGCTAAGCATAGAGGACGATTATTTTATACCTGTTCGTGGAGGAGAATCTGGTACTAGAATTGACACCCTGGCAGGCGGGCAAAACGCCGCGGCGGTAGAAGACGTAGCATATATTCAGAAAAAACTATTTGCTGCTTTGAAGATACCACGCGCATATTTAGGATACGATGAGATGTTGGCGTCTAAAGCGACTCTTGCGCAGGAAGATATTCGCTTTTCTCGAACCATCAACGTTGTTCAAAAAGTTCTTATATCAGAGCTTAATAAACTCGCGATAGTTCACTTATACGCGAATGGTTTTGACGCCGAAGATCTTCAAAACTTTACATTGCGTCTTTCTAATCCTTCTACTGTCGCGCAACAACAAAAACTAGAACTTTGGCGCTCCAAATTCGAAATAGCTGGATCGATACCAGAAGGCATGGGTAGCAAACAATTTGCTCGTAAAATGATTTGGGGTCTTACAGACGAACAAATAGGCGAAATAGACGAGCAGCGTTATCAAGAAAAAATCGTTGATCAAACGATAGACGCTGCAAAACCGGAAGAAGAACCTGCTGCAGCGAGTGGCAGTAAAGAAGAATCTGCTGGTGAAGAAGAAACTCCACCGGCCGGTGAAGAAGAGACAGGCGGAGAAGAAGCAGGCGAAAGTTTATTTGCGGGCGATGATATATCACAAAAACATATCGATGTAGAGCTGTTAACAAACGGCGACGATCTAGAAGAATTTATGCCAGCATTATTCGAAAAAGACAAATTGCCAGTAAAGGCACAATCGCAACTAAAAAAAGCTTTATACGATCAAAGCCGCAGAAAAAAATACCAGGATCACATGCCAGACTTCAAGGGTATGACAGACTATGACGCAGACGGGATGGGCATGAAGGACCCGCACGGAATGGCTGATTTAAAAAGAGCGATTAATCCCCTCAAGGAATCTCACTCATTTGAAGAAGATTATATTCGTCCAAATTTACCAATATCGTTACAATCGACACTTCAAAAAATGTCTACCGCATTACGAATAACGCAACGACAAAATTCAGGTTTACTTTCAGAAGAAATAAACGATCAAACATTAATTACCGAAGAAAACGATCTATTTAATATTGATGGAGATTGAAAGGGCGTACGATGTCAAAAACGCACAACAAAAAAAGAAACACTGCTTTGCTATACGAATTTTTGATAAGGACTATTTCAAGCGCCCTTGTTGAAGACAACAAACGAAAGTCGTCGACCGCCTTGAAAATTCTTCGTAGATATTTCAAGCCAGGTACTCAACTGTATAAAGAATTTCGTATTTTTAACGCGTTAGTAAAAACCACAGTTAGTGGAGACCCTGTCGCGACATCGATTCTTAAAGAAGCAAGAGCTGCGATCGAATCTTTGGATTACGATACGTTGGATAGAGAAAAATCTCTATTGATACGTAGTATCAATCACATGATTAAAGACGAAAATTTCTATGATCAACCAATTGCAGAATATAGATTGTACGCAACAATACAAACTTTATTTAATGAATGGAGAAAACCAATTGGTACAGCTGATATTGTGTCACTTGCTAGTTACGAAAATCGATTACGCGAATGGTTAATAACGGAAAAGAAAAAAGAAGATCACACATTAATAGACGAAACGCCTGGAACCACTCGTCTTCTTATGAAGGTCATGATGAAGAAATTGAATGAAAAATATTCGACGACTTTAAATAACGACCAAAGAGAGATCATCAAGGCATACGCTTTTTCCACCGCTAATGAAGATCAAACAACTATCAAGAGAAAGTTAGAAGAAGTTCGCAGCGGGCTTCTTGAAGCGATTGACGTTTATACGGTTCAAAAACATGACAATACTTTTGTTGTCGATAAACTACAGGATACAAAATCGAAAATACTGTCAGAATCTCTTGATTCTGTGGACGATTCTACAGTATCAAAATTCATGTTGTATTCCACACTGCGTCAAGAACTTACAGAAAACGAAGGAGAAGAGTCATGAAAGACTTGCGCCTATTAAATTCTTATGAAATCTTCGATTATACGCCGGAGATGATTAAAGAATCTCGCGAAAAGAACAACGGTAAGGTAATGATGAAGGGCATATTGCAAAAAGCAGATACGCTAAATCAAAATGGTCGTATTTACCCGCAGCATGTTCTTGAAAGAGAAATTCGCAACTATCAAAAGTTTATTGTAGAAAATAGAGCGCTAGGCGAACTCGATCATCCAGATTCATCTGTCGTTAATCTCAAAAATGTTTCTCACGTTATTCGTGAAGCTTATTTAGAGGGTGGAACAGTATACGGTACTGTCGAATTACTAGATACGCCTTCGGGTAAAATTCTTCAATCCCTTGTTGGATCAGGCGTAAAACTTGGTATTTCTTCTAGAGGAGTTGGTTCTACAAAAAAACAAGGCGATTATCACGTCGTGCAAGATGACTTTCAACTTATATGTTGGGATTATGTTTCCGAGCCATCAACGCCGGGGGCGTTTATGCTTCCAGAGGGTCGCAGGATTACTTCTGCTGAACTCCAAAAAGTCTTTAATAAATCAGATAGAATTGACAGAATATTAAATGATATAATTTCTTATGGAGGCAAGTGATGGGACTAAAAGATCCAAGAATCGGATATAATTCAGTAACTGAATTCGTGGGATCAGGTCTTCCATGGGTCATCACAGGTACTGCGGCTGCGACTGTTACTAAACATTCGTTCGATAAGGTTACGAAACATCTTAAAATTAGTAATTCAGCTGCAGCTGGTGATTATCTTAGAGTAGGATTTACTGAAAATGGTGTTAATGGCGTTGGAGCAAATTACTATTACAAAGTAAATGGAGGCCAAACGCTAGAATTGGACGCACGAATAAAAGAAATATTTATTAAGCGCGACGGTGCGACGGATGCAGCGTACAGCTTATATTGTGAACTTACGAACATAGACGCAGATATGATGCCAATCTTAACTGGTTCTATAGACGGTTCTACTTTCTGGAATGGTATAGGTTGAACATGGGTATTACTAAACAACAACTAAAGTCTATCGTTAAAGAGTGTTTGGTTGAGATTTTGGCTGAAGGTATGGGTTCTTCTACAGGCGCATCGATAAATGAAGCGGCTAGAAAATCGCCGACACACCCGCCCGTTTTATCGACTTCAAGTGTATTACGACAAAATGCATCAAAAATAAAGCTGCAACAAACTTCCGCGATAAAAGAAGCTATCCGCCGAGAAGCCGGCGGTAATGATGTAATGGCGTCTATCTTGGCTGACACTGCAGAAAAAACTTTGCCGACCATGTTAGAAAACGATAGAATGAAAGCACCGATGCCAAGTGGAAAAATAGAAAACTTGGTCGCTTCTCATAATCCAGAAGATTTATTTGGCGAAGAGGCTGCATCGAAATGGGCAGATTTAGCTTTTATGGGTACGTCGAAGAAATAATAATAATTTTTTCGTAATTCCTTTTTTTCAGAATATTTAGCAATGCTGTACGGAGAACACTAATGAAACTAACAAGCAATTTATTAAGGAAAATTATAGCTGAAGAAGTTGCCAAGTTCGGCGACATGGAATCAACTGAGGAGCGTGCTTCTGATGCAGAAGAAGTTGCCGCTGACGAGTTTGGTTCTGATAAAGCTCTTGAAAAAAAGATCGACTATATTAAAGCTCTTAAAATCGAAGAGACACGTCTTCGCAATAGACTTAAGAAAATAGTCGAAACACGAGCTCGCATCCTTCGTGGTATCTGACTTGATTATCCTTGAAAGGCGGTAATTATTATGGGAACACCAGGTAGCGGACGATATACAATTTATTTACCTACAAAAACTGCAAAACTTGACAGGCTGTCGAAGCTTTTCAAGGGAGGGTTAAATGGTCTATACGACGGAAAAGAAAATAATGCCGCTGCGGCCGAAGCAGCAGTCGCTGTTGCGAAAAACTTTATCAATGGACAAGGCGATAAAGAAATGTTTGGTAATGGAGTAGACCTTGGTTACGGAGTAAACAATGGTACGGTTCCAAACACCGCAGAGGTAAAATGGAATAAAGCAGGCGATCCTGCTAGCCCGTACTTCGCCGATCTTACTTCGCCAGGACCTGGTAAGACAGACGGCGTAGATAAAGATGCAGATCCAAAAATATCTCCCGAAGACATCAAGCAAAGCTTTGATACGAAAAATCCAAGCGTCAATACCACATCACCTTCTGCTACTGCTCCTAGACTTGGGACAGTATCTCTGGGCGAAAATTTACAACGCGGTAAAAGCTCAGTTGAATAATCAATATTCAAACGATAATTAAAAATAAGAGAGGCACTAGAAGGTATGTCGAAACAATTATATGAAGAGGCTTTAGCCGACGTAAAAAAGCTAAAAGAAATTGCTGAAGATAACGCCAAGAAAGCGTTAATCGAAGCAGTTTCACCGCGAATAAAGGATTTAATTGAAGCAGAACTTCTAAGAGAAGCCTCAGATGAAGAATCCAAGGAAGATATTCTTACTGACGACAGTTTGGAATCTACAGTAGTAGTGCCAGCGACCGATGAAGTACCTGTCGAGACTGATCCTAGCGTCGCTGCTGCAATGTCGTCGCCTGACGAAGAAGGAAAAGTCACATTAGATTTAGACGATATAAGCGTTGAACCTTCTACCGTCTATGATCAGTATGAGTTGAGCAACGAATCGATAAAATTGCTAAACCCGATCGTTGAAAAACTCAACGCGTCAACCGCTCTTAAGATAGAGTCAAAACTTTTTCAACTTAACGAAGCGGTAGAAAAGTTTTTGGAAGCTAGCATATCCATAAAGAAAACTGCTAACTACCAAAGAAAAATCTTAGAGATGGTCTCTGAGATTGAAACCGTTTATGAATACTTGCAGGAATCTGCAGGGAACCTTCAAGACAAAGGAGTCTACGAAGGAAAGTTAGAAAAATTATACCAACAACTCAACAAGCTCGTGGAGCGTTACAACATGAAAAAGAATCTTAAATCATTAACTGAGGCTGAAATAACTCTAAAACTCACAAACGTCCCCGACGAAGTAGGTGATCAATTAGACGATCTCGGCGTCGACCTCGTTACCGATGAAGCTGGCGAAGAACCTGCCGAAGAGGAATCTGAGGAAGGTGGAGATGAACTTGACCTCAGCGATGAAGAAGGCTCTGCAGGCGAAGGCGAGGAAGAAGGAGAATCCGAGGAGTTAGACCTCGGCGACGAAGAAGAAAAAGCTGAGGAGGCTCAAAAAATGGAATCAAAACGTTTAAGCTACAACACAATAGTAGAAATTGATGAAAACATGCTCCGTCGCGAAATAGCTCGTATGCGTTCCCTTCGCGAAGCGGCCGATGACGCACAATCTTGGGGACATGGCCCAGGCGACGTCTCTGACGAGTTCGAAGATGAAGAAATGGGAGACCCTTTTGTCGATATTGATTTATCAGAATCACAAGATCAACAAGATGAAATGGACGACCGACAGGAATGTGGTGAAATGGACGAGTTAGATCAAGAAATAGATGAAATGGATGAGTTAGATCAAGAAATAGATGAAATGGACGAGTTAGATCAAGAAATAGACGAAATGAACGAGTTAGATCAAGAAATGGACGAATTAGATCAAATGTTGCAGGGTCAACAACAGAAGAAGCAACAAGGTCAACAACAGAAGAAGCAACAAGGCCAGCAACAACAGAAGAAGCAAGAAGGCCAACAACAGAAGAAGCAACAAGGCCAACAACAGAAGAAGCAACAAGGTCAACAACAGAAGAAGCAACAAGGCATGCATCAATATGGCGAAGTTGACGATAAGGAAGAAGAGCAACAGGAGATGGAAGAAGCCGGTGACCACGCCGACGCTGTAGGACCTGGCGGAGCATCAAATTCTCAAGAACGTCGCACAAGAAATCCTGGCGCTCCACAAGAACAACAACAAGTTCAAGAAGCTCTTCGTCGTTTAGCTCGCGAGGCTCGCCTCCAGACAGAGGCGAAGAAGAAGGCTCAAGCTGCCAAGAAGCAACAAAAGGAAGCCCAACAAAAGGCTCAGAAGAAGCAGCAAGAGGCTCAACAAAAGATGAAGCAGAAGAGACAACAGGAAGCCCAGAAGGCGAAGCAAGAAGCTCAAAAGCAAGCGAAGCAAGCCAAGAAGATGCAAGAAGCTTATGCTTATTATGCAAATATTTTCAACGAGTCAGTGCGTCGCACTGCCAAGTTACAATCGGTTCTTGCAGAGAGCCGCAATGAAGCCCGCCTCAATGGCGCTTCGACAAGGTCGACGGACGAGACCTCAACTCTCCGTAAGAAGTTGGCGGAAACGAATCTGTTCAACACGAAACTCCTCTATTGCAACAAGCTACTCCAGAATGAATCGCTCACGAAGCGCCAAAAGGCCGATATCATCGAGCGTCTAGACGAAGCTTCAAGTGAAAGAGAAGTTAAGCTTGTATATGAAAGCCTGGTTAAAACGCTGGCAACACCTTCTCGCTCTTTGGCGGAAGGCGCTCGTCCAGTTCTTGGCTCTTCTTCGCAAGCAACGCGTCCAGCATCGACGGTTCTTAGCGAAGGCTACGAGGCTGATCGCTGGGCAAAGCTCGCAGGTCTTAAATGATTCGTTTTTAGTCAATATATTTTAGGAGAAACAAATGAAACAATTTACACTACAACATTTAGCGCAAGGTATCAGGGATAAGCACATCGGTGCCGAGCGCGCACGTCTTACAGAGAAGTGGAGTCGCACAGGTCTCCTCCGTGGCCTAGACGGTACTCGCCGTGAGGTCATGTCGCAACTTCTTGAAAACCAAGCTGCCCAAGTCCTCAAGGAGAGCAATGCTCTCTCGACGGGTGGTGGTAGCCTCGTTGGCTCCGGACAGATTCAGGGTTTTAGCAACATTGCCTTCCCGATCGTCCGCCGCGTGTTCGGTGGCCTCGTTGCCAATGAGCTCGTGTCGATTCAACCGATGAGCCTTCCCTCAGGTCTAATCTTCTATCTTGATTATACCTACGGCTCAGACGTCGGTAAGCCACTAGGCGAGTCCGGAGAGGTTTACTCTCGTGGTCAATCTCTCTACAACAACCCAGCTGGTAAGGGAGTTCGTTCCGGATCTCTTGCAACGGGTGGTATGTACGACCTCGTCGGTACTGGTTACTCTCGAGTGACCGGTTCAATGTCTGCGCTAAACTTCGCCGCAGGGACAGTGTACTCTGGTTCTTATAAGGGCGCCAATGCACTTACTTGGACAAACGGTGGAATCGTCGCAGCTTCGACCGACTTCTCGGGATCCAACGCGCGTTGGTTGGACTTCGACAGTCAGGTTGAGACAGCTTTGACGAATGGCGACCTTGACCTGTTCCTTGTTTACGTTCCTACATCTGCAATCACAGCTGCAATACCAGCTGCAGATTTTCTTGCAGTCGAACAAATCGCAATGTTCAGCGGCTATGGATCTAATGCAACCGCATGGGGCGAAACATACCAGGGTGGCGAGGGCGTACTCAATCTTCGTCGCCTCAACAAGCGTGGTAACTTCAGCCCGGCTACCGGCTTCTCTCCAGATGCATTGAATGGTACACACGTTCAAATGGTTCTTAAGGGCGCAAACGGCCTCAGCGCACTAACATCAGGAAACGGTGCACTCTCTTGTGCCGTCGCGTCAAGCCTCTCAGTTGATTCGGCATCGGGTGCGACCGTGACCGTTCCGTCCTTCGAGTCTGACTTCGGAGCGACACCGGCACCGGCGATCCCAGAGATCGACATCAAGATCGAGTCCATCGCGATCACAGCAGAGACTCGCAAGCTCCGTGCCAAGTGGTCGCCGGAACTCGCACAAGACCTCAATGCGTACCATTCGATGGACGCTGAGGTTGAGCTCACTTCGATCCTCTCCGAACAGATCGCTCTCGAAATCGACCGCGAGATCCTTAACGACCTTGTGTCACAAGCCAACGGTGCCAACTACTACTGGTCGCGCGCGCCAGGCAAGTTCGTCAACAAGACGACAGGCGCAGCAGTCGCGTTAGCTTCGTCCCTCTCTATCGGCCCAGCCTTCACCGGTACGGTCCGTGAATGGTACGAAACGCTCATCGAGACGATCATCGATGTCGCCAACACCATCCATCGTAAGACCCTCCGCGGCTCTGCAAACTTCCTCGTTTGCGGTCCGGACGTCGCCACCATCCTCGAGGCCTCGGTACTCTATAAGCCGAAGTTCTCGTTGGACGGCGAAGGACAAGTTGGTTCGCCATTCACCATCGGTGCAGAGGCGATCGGTACTCTCAGCAACCGCTTCACTGTCTACAAGGATCCCTACTTCGTCAGAAACAAGATCCTCGTCGGCTACAAGGGCGGCAGCTACCTCGAGACCGGCTACGTCTACGCACCATACGTTCCACTCATCGTGACACCAACCATCTTCGCACCAGAAGACTTCACCCCGCGTAAGGGTGTGATGACTCGATACGGCAAGAAAATGGTGAGGTCAGATTTTTATGGAACGGTGACCTGCCTCGACATGAATATCATATGATAGTCGGAAACGACCATCTTTGATGGGAAAGGCCGCCGAAAGGTGGCCTTTCTTGTATTTGCATTTCAAGATTTTACAATTCTCAGTTGACCATGTATACCTATAACCATGATCACTTGCAAAGAATGTGGAACCGAGTGCGCAGCTCAGAACGCACTTGGATATCACCTAAGAACACACGGAATATCTTACCCTGATTACATCGTCAAACACGAGCACAACGGCGTGTGGCCCAAGTGTTGCTGCGGTGAGAAACTCGCATACAAGAAAGGTGGCTTTCCTCGATTCTGTTCTAAGTCCTGTGCGTCCAGTGGAACCAACAACGGTATGTCAGGAAGAACAGGAGACAAATCTCCCAATTATGGTCTTAAAA
>Ga0194123_10003514_pt1 | contig 18696 bp, 16 predicted proteins | sample TA2MahsurfametaG_5_FD_155479 | JGI IMG/M metagenome (GOLD analysis project Ga0194123, IMG submission 155479) | Freshwater microbial communities from Lake Tanganyika, Tanzania - TA2015023 Mahale A surface | ecosystem: Environmental > Aquatic > Freshwater > Lake | place: Tanzania: Lake Tanganyika... | reverse complement strand
AAATAATATTAATATTTTTTGTGATCAAAAATCCTAAAATAGTTAATAATAAAATAAGTCTCGTGATTGCATTCAACTTTTGTTCGACAGACATAAGCGGCAGTGGCCACAAATCCGACATTTCATTTTTATCAAATAGAACAGAGGGTTGATTTATCCAAAATTGAGTATCCTTATCTAAATCTTGCAAATGAGAAGCCCCATTCATGTTGCCGCCGCCACTGTTAGTGTTACTACTATTACTACTACCGTTACTGTTATCAACAGTGATGGAATGATCATTCAAGTTTGTGGGTGCGGGTGCGCTGCCGGAAGAAGAAACATTGGAAGCCGACTGCGTCAATGTTGTGTTTGATGCCGTTGTTGTCATATAACTATAATATGGATGGTGAGTAAATGTATCTATATATCTACTTATACTATTTATTTATTTTTAATTATTTTATTTTTTTGATTTATTCTTTTTATTTTTCTTTTTATTTTGATGATGTGCGAATGGCGGATGAGCATCAACAGGAGTTCGCTCTATAGTCTCTCCAGTACTAAATACTGTGTGCATTTTTTGTTGCGGTTGCGGTTGCGGCTGCGGCTGCGGTTGCGGCTGCGATTGCTGTTTTTGTGCAAGTTTTTCTTGCATTCTTTCCTTCATCTTTGTCATCTTAACATTTCTTTGGAGTTGGCTTTGCATGGCACCAAAATTCATTTTTCCTCCTCCTCCCCTATTTCCTCCCATGTTTCCTGCCATATTTCCCATGCCCATTTTTTTCAACATGTCGGTTAAATTATTCATTCCCGGCATATTTTTCATTTTACTTAACAAATCACTCGCTTCCTGCATTAGTTCGCTTTCTTTTATTTCTCCCGATTTGAATTTCTGGTCTAGCTTGGAACCAACGCTTTTGACAAGACCCATGAGTTTTCCAGGATTTTTAAACATTTTCTGAAATACATTTTGGAAATTTACACCATCGCCTTTAGACTCATCAAAATCCATGTCGAAATCAACATCTTTTGCAGTCTCTTCTGCAATTTCCTTTGCAAGTTTGCCAATTTTTCCATTCAAAATGCTTGAAATATGCTCATGAATTGACTCTGCATTGGCATAAGATGACGAAGAACTTTTCTCACCTTCATCGCCATCGCTGCTATTTGCCCAGTCGAAAAAATTAAAAGAAGGTTTCTTCACTCCTTTGCTTTCACCATTTGTTGTATTTGTTTCAGATTCAGATTCGGCACTGGTATTCGGCTCGAACATGTTGTACATTTGTTGAACAGTCTCTTCCAACTTACTGCGCAACTCATTTTCATTTATTGCCTCGAATAAATTTGCAGCATCTCCGAATGATTTTTTATCTTCAATGTTTGTGATAATTGTCATCAAAATTAATTGAAGATATTTCCAAATCGTCTCTCTAGTTGTGTCACTTATTCCCTCGGTATTCCACAAAACACAAAAATCAATATTTGGCAAAAAATGCGTATTCACATTCACATTTTCCGCATCTTTTTTATCAAAAATTTTATCATTCTTGTACAAAATATCAAAAAATCTCTCTGGATACACCTTGGAACAATATTCATACAAAATGGAAACAACACTCACCGATTCGGCGGCGGATGACGACTCGGTTGACGCATCCAAAAATAAATGCAACGTGTTTTGATACTCTGGAAAAGTATTCGAAATATCTGCAATAAAATCAAAAATTACTTTTTTAAATTCATCCGGGATACTCTTTTCGCCTGAAACAACATCTTTTTCAACATTATTTTTCATTTTATTATGATTGAATTACTTTTAATCAAATTATAATAAAACATAGAATAAAGTATTTAAATGGTGTTTTTATAATTTAATAATTTATAAAATTATTTTTTTTATAATAATTTCAACTTGAGTAATAAAGTTTTGTCAAATTACATAAATTTTTTACATACTGCATTGACTTTTCCTGATTATGTTCTGTCATGTTTCGCACATATCCTCGCAAACGTTCAATGAAATTTGAAACATTGTCTGTAATTACTATATCCAAATCAGAATAATCTTTATTGATAAAAAAAGAAATATCTGAGTTTTCAATTGGTTCTTTATATGGAATCGTTATATATGAATTCCAAGTTTCTAAAATTAATCTCGGATTTGTCTTTTTTATAATGTAAAGCAAGTTTTTCATCGTTGTAACCTCGTCGTCATCAGGAAATACACTCTGAATGTCTTCTATAAACTCTTCAAAATGTTGATTAAATCCTTTTACAATCAACGGTTTGCTTACTGAATCTGATTCACCTGAATAATTCGCAGTTTCCATTTTACCTTTACTTGTTTTACTATGTATTTTATGTATTTTATGTATTTTATGTATTTTATAATATAGAAAAATATATTTTATATTATTTTTTATTATATATATTTTTTGTTTTATATTTCAATATATATATGAATATCATAAAAAGGTCATATGAATAACATGAATAATAATATAAATAATACAATGGTTAAAAAAATAAAGTTGGTACTTTTTGGAAATTCGGGAGTTGGAAAAACATGCATTGTTCAAAGAATGGTATATAACACATTTAACCATAATACCAATTTGACAATTGGCGCAGCATATACAATTTATACAGTTGAAAATAATATCAAAGTTGAAATATGGGACACTGCGGGACAAGAACGTTTTTATTCACTGATTCCATTGTATGCTCGGTCTGCTGAAATAATTATTGTCGTTATTGATATTGAAAATGATATTGACGAACAATTCTCAAAATGGAATAAATATATTCAAGAAAACGAGACACTTTTTTCACCTAACTTTAAGTTAATTCTTATATTTAATAAACACGACTTGAAAAATGACTTTGAAATTCCAAAAAATGTAATCAACCAGACACAGTTTGACTTCATCACGCTAGTTTCTGCAAAAAAAGGATACAACATTGACAACTTGAAACTACATTTGGATGCAATTGTGAAAAAATATATAGATGAACATGCGCGCGTAACTCACGAACATCGGAATAAATTCAATAACAGTAGTAATAATAATAGTAAGATTAATAGTAACATTGAAAACAGTTCAAATGATACTATATTTGGTTCTACATTTTCAAATATGAAAATAAATCTTGGATTCTCAGAATACAAGGAAAAAATGAAAAAGTGCATTATGTAATGATACAATGATACAACACATATACTTCAGGTTTGTTTCCAGTTGCCACAACCGACTTTACCAAGGATAACTATATCCCTCGTTGTCCCACCACTCATCCACGGTCGCCATACCACGCATGAATTCAATTTCTTCTGGACTCATTTCAAAACAAAACTTGAACCTTTTCATGTTTCGCATTTCTTCTGGAGAAATGTACCATCGTATTGGGGCCAAATTTCCAAGCGTTTCCAAGTCTTTCACTTCACAAATGCCAAGGTTTCCACGCCTTTCACAAAAAGTGTTGGATCGTTTAGATGTTTTTGTTGGCACCACCTCCGGCGCTTTTTTGCCAGGAAACAAATTCGACTCAACAGAAAATGCTGCAAGTGCATCATGTGCGGTTCGTTCTCTCAAACCCAGCAACCAAAACCCTTTTTCTAAATTACTGCAATGTTCATATACCTTTTCAAAATCACCAAACGTTGTGCAAGCGCACAATTCATCTGCACAATTGTACATCATCTTGGACAAAAACTCGAGATAAAAGGTGCCGGCTCTTGCATCAACTGCATCATGCGGAACCAAGTAGCCAAACACACAAGGTGCAACATAATCAATGCCTCGCGATTCTTGTTCCTGCTTTTTTATCTTTTCTTCCTTTATTTCCAACTCATATCTTTTTATTTGTAAAAATCCCATTTCAGCTTCTTCTTTTGTCATGGATGTCATGAGTGGGACATCGTGCCAGCTGTGTCGTTCTTTCCATGCATTCAACTTTTTGTAATAAATTTCATTCGAATACTTTTTATTTTTTTTGCGTTCATCCGATTCCCATTTCTTGAGGTGAGACGGTATTTTGAAAATTGGCGCTACAGGTGGTGCATCAGGTCTCACCACATATTCATATTGAGGAAGAGGAGCCGGCAACGTTGTCGTCATTCTTCAAGTTGCAATCGATCGCAGAGAGAACAACAATTCTATTGAATGTAACTTTATATATAAAAAAATCAATTTACATTTTCCTATTTTGCTGTAACTGTTCCAATGTAACCTGACCTATTTTATCCGGGGTATAGTTATCGGGCGGAGTTTCTATTCTTCCAGTATTTGAATAATCCACTGTTGAATAATTGTACATTTGACGCATACCGCCATTGCCCTTTGCTAAAAGTTCGTCGCTACTTTGGTCCCAAAAACTGTACGTGTCTGATGTTACGCCGTGCCCCATGAAATCGCTAGTTAGTGAAAAGGGCGCCGGTTCCCCGTTATTATTTGTCGCAATTTGGTTTATTTCCATTTCTTTGGGAGACAAGTGTTGCATGATTTGGTCCCCGTACAAAATTTGATTTCCCTTGTTTAATAAAAGTAATGCAGGAACACGAGTTACTTGCGGAGGAAGTAAAATCTTTTCTCCATTATCTAAAATCAAATATGTAGTTCCATTTTGCGCCTTCTCTCGCTTATCAATGCACAAAAAATGAATTTCTTTGCTACAAGCACTTTTAGAAAGAGTCTGTAATAACTTTTTAGACTTTTCACAAAAATTACTATAGTAGATAATGCTACTCATAGAAAATGACTTGAAATTAGAAAAACTGAAATTATTTTTATACGTAATGTAACAACGCAATAACTATTTATATTGAAATAATAATAAATATTAAAATATTAAATAGCTATCATTTTATTTTTTAATTTTTTAATTTTTTAATAATTATCAGTTAATAAATATTAAAAAAATTGATTTAATATCATGAATATATATTATTATTAACTTGGATTTATTGTAATGAGCTCTTCATCCTCCTCAAAAATCAGAAACGCAGCCGGAACCGCAACCAGTAAACCCATCATTTCCCAATACAATAATAATAACGAATTTACACTCACATTTACCTTGGAAAATTGCGATGTTTCGATTGCGAATGCTTTGCGACGAATCATTTTGTCGGATATAAACCAATATGTATTTAGAACATTTCCTCATTCTGAAAATCGTGCAGAGTTTACCGTCAACACAACGAGACTTCACAACGAAATATTAAAACAGAGGCTTGGATGTATACCAATACATCATTTACACACCATTGATGGTATCGCCAACGAATACAAGAACTATGTCGTGGAAGTTGACGTAAAAAACGAAACAGACACAATTCGATACGTTACAACTGAAGATTTTAAAGTAAAAAAAGCAAAAGCAATTGAAAAAACATCGGGGCGTTCAAAAAATGAAGACACCGATGAAGATGTCATGTACGATTACCTTCCGGAAGCAACGGTTCGTAAAATTTTCCCACCCGATGCAATTTCGGGTGACTATATTGAATTCGCTAGACTTTTGCCCAACATTTCTTCTTCAAATTCAAACAGTGGAGAAGCACTTGCGTTTACTTGCACTCTTGAAATTTCAAATGCAAAATTTGACGGAATGTATAATGTGGCGCACACGTGCGCTTACAGTTGTACGCCTGACACAAAAGAAATTGATAAACAATGGAAGGCAAAAGAAAAAATAATTCGAGAAGGTTTCGAAACGTCTGGTTCTGCAGAATCTTCTTCTTCAATTGATGATCACGTTGAAAATGAAAAAAAAAACTGGGAACTTCTTGAAGCCCAACGCATATTTATTCCAAATAGTTTTGATTTTATAATTGATACAGTTGGCGTATATACAAATGTTCAACTTGTCACGAAAGCTTGCGATATTATGATAAAGAAATGTGAAAAACTGTTGGCTAGTTTAGAACACGCTGCAGAAACAAATGCCGAGACAAATGCAACGACGACAGTTGAGTATGCGCACGAACTAACCACCATAAAAAACTCATTTCGAGTAAACTTGGTTGGAGAGGATTACACTCTCGGAAAAGTAATCGAATTTTATATCTTTTCAAACTACTACAACCGACCTGATGGAATTGTTTCATTTTGCGGATTCAAAAAGCCGCACCCGCATGCGTTAGACAGTTATATTATTGTTTCGTTTAAAGATGAAATGGAACTATCCAAAGTGCAAGAACTTATTTCAAAAGTTGTTTTAGAAAGTATTTCTGTCTTCAAGTCGTTGTTTGAATCATTCAACGATTTCAAGTCAAAAAATAAATAACTTTATAATTTAATATGTGTATATATATATAATACTAAAAAAACCATAAAAGAGTAATAAAATTTGATGCGCTGGAATTATGACAAGGAAGATACAATTGAGTATTTAAAATTCTTTGTATATCAGTATAGCAATGTTGTTAATAAATACATAAGATATAAAGAAGAATTATTTATTGATCTTAATAATAAAGCTAAGTGTGGTTCGACTATAAATACAAAAGACAAGGAATGTTTAAGAAAAATATCCGATTTGTTGAAAACCGATGAAGAAATACGAAAATTTCTAATAAATCTCCACGAATTATCTGAGACGATTAAAAAACTTGAAAATGAAATTGCGTTAGGTAGTCGTCTGTGGAAATTTACCAGAAAGGACATTGAAAACATATTTTCAAGTTACGAAAACCGGGCCACAATAATAGAAAATGAAAAAAAGTCCAATGAGTCACGAACAAGAAAAAGTTCTTTGAGTTTGAAAAATCCTAATAGTAACCTGGCAAAATTTATATTTTTATGGGATGGTGTAAACTTACCAAATAAAGTAGTTCTTAAAAATGCACAAATTATTTTGAAAAAGATAAAAGATCAGAAACAACTTGAAGAAGTAGAAGCAGTACAAGCAGAACTACAAGCAGAAGTACAAGCAGAACTACAACCAGTACAAGCAGAACTACAAGCAGAAGTACAAGCAGAACTACAACCAGTACAAGCAGAACTACAAGCAGAAGTACAAGCAGAACTACAACCAGTACAAGCAGAACTACAAGCAGAACTACAAGCAGAAGTACAACCAGTACAAGCAGAACTACAAGCAGAACTACAAGCAGAACTACAACCAGTACAAGCAGTACAAGCAAAAGAAACACCACCAGAAGCAAAAGAAACACCACTAGAAGAAAATTTAACAGGTATAATAAGAGATAGTATTCATAATGTTACAAGAAATATTAAAGGAGGATATAAAAAAAAATCAAAAGTAAAGTCCAAAAAATTAAAATCAAAATCGAATAAAAAAATGTCAAGAAAATTAAAATCAAAATCGAATAAAAAAATGTCAAGAAAATTAAAATTTAAATTAAGAAAAAAATATTAAAGTAATTAAAATGTTTGAAATAATTCATTTTACTTTAACTTTTCTATTTTTCTTTCCAAAATTATAATGAAAAAAATATAAATTGAATTTTCAATTTATATCTTAACATTCTGCAGCGTATCGTCTCAGAAGTATCAAACAACATGTACGGCAACAACAACAAGAGCTACAAGGGCAGTGACCACAAGAAAAATGAAAATGGAAAGAAGAAGGATGAAAAGGCGTTTCGAGGACCCTTTCAGTCCAATGTGATGGGTCTTCCCATCGTGAATGCAATCACCGGAGTCAAGTACCCATGGAATGTTGGTTCATTTGAAGAAAACCACTTGTGGAAGGTTGCAGACTGCTGCGGAATTGTTCCAGTGACCTACTTTTACGACTCGCCCGAACAGTACGAGGCGTACAAAAAGGTCACCATCGACCAAGACTCAAAAGACGCTTGGCACGCGTTGCAAAAAAATCTTGAGTGAATGTGAATGAACATTTGCTCATGTGTATGACACGTGACATGTGATGGTGTGACATGTGATGTGGCGATCGTATATAGAAAATAAAAAACAAATAAAAATGAAACAAAAACAAATAAAAAAAAGAAAATAAAAATATTTTTTTTTCTATTTTGTTATACTTATTATAAAATAAATTTATTCATGAAATTTATGAAATTTACAAATCATCAAATTCCTCATCTTCTTCATCGTTTGGATAAATCACTTTGCATCCCGACCAACCACCCCTGGCAACCTTTTTAAATTTCTTATCCATGTATTCATGCAATTCCTGAAATTTGGGCACATTCTTATCATAATTATTCATATACCAATCTTTGAACTCCTGATTCAACTCATCTCGTTTCACATCAAACGCTTTTCCAGTCTTATCATTTATACCAGGACATACTTTAATCTTATCTCGAATAAACTCGGACAAATAGTCTTGGCTATTCCTATACTTGTTACTACTCAACCTAACCTTTTCGCAAGTGGCAACAGTGCCTCCCGTTTGATACGCCTTTTGAACCAGCATTCCCATAAACACCGGCGCCCATCCTTCAAGTTTTTCATCCAGTCGCTTGTCAATCTTGAACTGGTGTGGCATTTCAGGGTCATCATACTTTGGTTCTTCGCAAAATAAAGACTCAAAATCAACTTTGCAAATGCGCCTCCATGTGCCATTATCGTTACTCTTGACATCAAACATGACATTCGTGCAAACAACCAACTTGAACTGTGGAACAAATGTAATCATTTCCTGATATAGTGCGCGCGCTTGAATTGGGTCACCACCCGTAAGTTCTTTCAACGGACCTTCGTTGATACGATCCCCTTTTGACGGCTCATTCATCACCGCATATCGCACACCAATCAGTTGCGCAATCTCAGATGCAGTACCACCAATTTTGTTTCGTTTTTCCGTAATCAAAGTAATAGGAACTGTCCCTTTATACTCTCCAAAACAGTGTGACATCAACTCGACTAACTTTGATTTTCCATTGCTTCCACACCCATTGTAAATGTTAAAAGTCTGGTCACGATTCACACCAATGAGACACGACGCAAGATGTTCCCATATGTAAGCGCGCAACTCCGGAGACGGAAACAACTGCTCCATGAATGCAATGATTTCGCGTTCTATTATTTCAAACTCTTTGCACCCAGTAACATATGAGTCTAAAAAGTCTATTTTTGTAGATTTTGAAATAAAATCATACGGCTGTCCTGGTCTGAAAACTTTCTCCTTAAAATCCACGACACCATTATTGAACCCCATGAGATGTGTTTTTGAATCCATTTTTTCAATAAAATCCTTATCATAAAACAATTCACGCACTTCGCGCAACACATTATTTTTAACACTTGTTGTTTTCAACTGATTGCAAATTTCCGTCATCCGCTTTGAGCGTTCCTGAATGTGCTTGAACTGTTCTGAAGTGCTGTCATACTCATTCAAACTATCCAATAACTTCATGCTCCGCTCTGAATATATGCCGAGCATTTCTGTTGAAATGAGCAAACGAAGAGATGTTCCTGAATCACACACAGACCACCGATGGTCTTTAAACTCAAACCACGCGTTGTGCTTTATACTCACGCACACAAAGCGTCCCTTGTACAAGTGATACAAGACATTTGCTAAATCAACATCAGATGCTTCGGTAATTTTTGTCTTACCCACATGTGTAACAAGCGTCTGATCAATGTAATAGTCAACCGTTTCTTCTGAAATCTTTTTATATTCCAAAGGATTATCCTGCTTTGACCAAAACATCACTGAGCGTTTTGAAAGCTCACTTTTTCCCGTCCTGAATTTTTGCCATTGCCTGTACAATTCTCCAATCTTTTCATAACTGAATTTTTCACTCATCGAACTGAAAAGAATCCAGGTTAAAAATAACTTCTCGCTTGTGTTTTTAAGAGCCCACCCAACCTGAATCCATTTTTCATAAGGCTCATAAAACTTGGCTGAAAGCGACATTGCAAACTTATGCGTCTCTTTTATATCATATTCTCTAGGTTCCAAGTTTTCCATAATTATTTTTATTGCCGCTTCGAGCTGCTGCAAATTTGCGATTGAATTATAATCAATCGACGACAGCGTCAAAGATGATGCCATTACAATATTGACGCGCGTAGCACTTCCCGTAAATGTCGACACAGGCGCCCTTTTTGATTTAAACATTTCTTCAATTTTTTGTTTGTACTCTTCGACCAACCGAAAAGACTGATGACCGGTGTACCTTGCCGTCAACAACTTGAAATCTTTATCAAACTTGAAATCAGATACTTTCTTTTCTAAAAAATTCCAATTTGACACTTCATCAAGCTTCAATGCAAAGTGATACTTCAAAAGATAACACTTGCATCCAGGCTTTCTAGAATTATATAACTGCCAACCAGTTTTTCCAGTTGTAATTGAGTTGTCAATGATATCTTCCCACGAATTCGTAACGGGTAAGTCACTCCACACGCTTGGCAACTCCGACAAAATCGCGCTTCTAACATACATTTGCTGCTTTCGTTCCATGTGAATTCCAATTATCATATGAATTCCATCCTTTGTCAAATCGGTTTTGCAATTCACTGTTTCTTTTTCAAATACAAATACAGGAATTTCTGTTCCTGAATCAATGTGCAGGACTTTTTTGAGGACGTTCATGTAAAGCAATACCATGTCAACAACATGGTTCTTTGTGTGTTGACGCTCTTCCACGCCAACATCATATTTAAAATCAAAATCTACAAGAAGAGGTCCTGCATCCGGAAGCTGAATTTCTGTCAAAAATTCCTGTTTTCCTTCAACAAAAACGTGGTTGTAATAGTTCTTATAAAAATTGTCGAGTTCTGATTCCGAAATTAAATATGCACCACCTTTGACCCCCAAGTCCGCATCCTTCAACCGCGTGTGCGTGCATTTCTCACCGTCCTTTATATATAATGATAACAAATATGATGCAAAGTTATAGGTTGCTTTGACATTTGCTTTTGCCATTGCCATTGTTAGTACTATATATTAAGATAAGTTTAATTCAATTTTTATTTATTGTTTTATCAAATTATCCCTAAAAATCAATTTTTAAAAAAGTATAAAAAGTGTCTTTTCATATTTTTTACATATTTATATATTTATACGTTTCTACGTTTCTACTTTTCTATGTTTTTACGTTCACATATTTATATTTTATAATTAATATGATATAAACATTGCAAGACATAATCATATAATTATCACATCACCGCGCCACAAAGACAATGTCTTCAAATGTGACGAACGCAACAAAACCCGCGGCGGAAGCAGAAGCATCCACGGCCTCCAACAACACTACGAAACCGATTAGTATTTCAAAAGATGCAATCAAGCGTCTGTTAAAAGATATTGGCGAAATTATAAAAACGCCGCTACATGACCAAGGAATATACTATAAACACAGTGAGAGTGATATATTAGAGGGTTGGGCATTAATTATTGGTCCTAAGGACTCACTCTATCAAAATGGGTACTATTTTTTCAAATTTATGTTTCCGAGTAACTATCCTCACTCCCCTCCTATTCTTCACTACTATACAAATGACGGAACTACACGATTTCATCCGAATTTTTATAAAACCGGAAAGGTTTGTGTTGACATTTTGAATACGTGGCGCGGAGAGAAATGGAGCGGTTGTCAAACAATTTCTTCTGTATTGTTAACTCTGGTTTCTATAATGGACAATGAACCCATTCTACATGAACCGGGTATAACAAAAAAAAATTCTGACTTTTGTAACTATCACAACCTAGTGGAATACCGAAACTATTCCTTTTCAATTTATGAACTTTTATACAGCATTGAAAATTTTGGCAAATACATACCTATAAAAGAGAAGGAACATGTAGACTATTTTTATTCAGTTATGAAGACGCACTATCTTGAAAACAAGGACAGTATAATGAAAAAACTGCAAGAAAATAAAGAACGCATACTTCACCCTCAAATTGTGCACTCGTCTCTTTATTTATTTGGATTCAAGATTGATTATACACAACTGATATCTCTCTTTGAAAAATTAACAGTCACTTGAAAATGAAATCAATATTTTTACATTTAAATATTTTTTATTATTAACATATTAACCATATATATTAATAATAAAATTGAATATAAAATAACATAACTATTTATATATAAGAGAAACGTCATTTGCCGTTTTTGAATTATGAAATTCTGTAACGTATGCGGAAACATGTATTATATTACAATGGCAGATGCTCCTGCCGTTTCAGAAGAAGAAAAAGAAGTCACCACAAAAATACTCATCAATAAGTGCAGAAACTGCGGAAATGAAGAACAAAACTCAGACACCAGTGTTTGTGTTTCAAAAACATATTTCAAACAAACAGAAAGTCGACTATCAAATTTTGTCAACGAGTACACACATTTAGACCCAACACTACCTCAAATTAACACAATGAAGTGTCCCAACTTGGAGTGCGAGACAAATAAAACGCTTGATGTTCCATGTACTGTTTTATACATTAGATACGATGACACAAACTTGAAATTCATCTACATGTGCACAACTTGTAAATACACGTGGAATACCGAGCAGTTTCATCACCACGCATCTTGAAAAAAAATAAATAACTCATAAATAAGTAATAAATAAGTGATATTATTTTTATAAATACTACAATTTTTTATTTTGTATTTTATTTAATATAAAATAAAAAATTGAAATAGAAATATATACATACAATATATACACATTATACATATAAAACACACGCCAGTTTAATAAATGGAACACACAAAAAATTTAAACAGTGACGATGAAGGAGGAGACATAATCTCTGAAACCAGCGACGAATCTATTGCGAACACAGACACAGATGCAGATGCAGATACAACAGGTGTTGTAGATGTTTCAAATTTATCAGAAGGAGACTCTGAAATGTCGGATTCAGATATGTTTGAGAAAGGAGAAGAACAAGAAAAAGAAGAACAAAAAAAAAATGCAACTGGCGCAAAGTCAGGAAGCGTCAACGTCTCGGAGTATGATGACGACGACGACGACGAAAATGAGGAAGATGATGATGATGATGATGATGACGATGAGGATGACGAAAATCATCTTCAAAAATTCGATAATGAACTGAAAAAAAAATACATTGCAAGCTTTCATCCTGAAAGTTTATCTTACAATAATGAAGAAACCGAGTCCATGTCGCATGTTACCAGGAACGATGCTGGAATCATCATCGACCCATTTCACAAAACCTTGCCATTTTTAACAAAGTATGAAAAAACAAGAGTTTTAGGAATTCGAACAAAACAATTAAATGAAGGCGCGAAACCTTATGTTGATGTGAATCCGACAATCATCGACGGGTACATTATTGCGCAGCTGGAACTGGAACATAAAAAGCTGCCATTTATCATTCGGCGTCCTTTACCCAATGGCAGTTCTGAACTGTGGAGACTACAAGATCTTGAAATTATTTGTTGATTTATTAATTTCTTATACTTTTACTTATTTATTTTTATTTAATTTTACGATATTATAAAAGTTATAATAAAAATTGATTTTTTTATTATAACAAATGTAAAATATAAAAATGCGACATGCTGAGAGCCAATCCTTCTGAACAAAAAAAAATAGAAAAAGTACAACAATCTATACCTGGGCTATTCAAACGAAAACGTGAAGCACAGGCTGCTTCTGCTGTTGCTCTTACTACCGCTACTGATGTCACCGCTACTGATGTCACCGCTACTGATGTCACCGCTACTGATGTCACCACTACTGCTGCTCCGCCCGAGACGAACAGCAGTATCAAAAAACAAAATACAAAATTGAGTGAAGAAACCGTAATTGATTTGCTCTGTACGGCATACTTTAAAGCATACTATAAGTTACATTACAATAGTGTCTATGAGAATATCGTGTGTGAAGCAAAAAGAACGGGACTTCAAGGTAAGGACTATCATGTTGTGATCACATATGCGAAAAGCAAAAGATGTAGTGACCACGACTCTTTTGTGAAAATGGAGTACGATAGATTTGTCAACTTGAGTGAAGAATCGGTGAAAAAAACGCTGAAAGAAATTGTTGAAACGTGCAAGGTAAAACAAAAAAAACTTTACAACTATTTTCATCACGTAAAAGTCAGCGGTTTAACGTCAAAAAACGTTTTTCCAATCGAGCATTTACTTTCGAAACCCTTTGATTTTATTACATTCGAAAACCAGTTTATATCTTATAAGAACGCTATGGATATTTGTAATGAAAAAAATATAGATCCTCCATTGGATAAACGAGTAAGTGCGTGGATCTATGACTATTTTATAGGAAAACAAAATAAATTGTACATTCCTGAATCTGAGTCTGGTCAACTCGAAACGGAGTTCAATAAAGAATTCAAACTGCCCAATGGGAAACCGGCAGCAGAATTATTATTACTGAGTAACAAGCGGATTGTTGGAAAAATCTTCGGGTCAAAATATTATGTTACAACACAAGAATTTATTGACTTTGAAATGAAACTATCAGATAAAGTTATGAACCTATTTTACCATGAAAAAGAAGAAAATTACTCCAAAGAAAATGACGCAGCCATTGATGCTCACATTAAAAAGTATACAATGAAACAACACAGTAATAAAAAAGAAGACTTCAAATTTGAACCAGAACAAATTGAAGCAATTAAGAGGGGGTGTCGTTCGAATAACATGCAACTGTTTAATATTACTGGTCCTCCGGGCACCGGGAAATCCACAATTGTTGACTGTGTCCTGGGTTATCAACTTGAGATGGGACATTCCATTGCTTTGATGGCTCCAACAGGACTAGCACAAAAGAGCCTTAGAATGAATTGCGACTGTAGTTCAAAATTTAATAACAAGGTCATATTTTCAACTTTACATCGAGCCCTTAACTTTACATTTAAAAAAAATGAATTTATACCGACAATTATGATTGTGGATGAATCATCAATGATTGACTTGTTCCTGTTTGAAAAGCTCCTGAATGCATGCGAATTCTTTCGATGTTCGCTCATTTTAATTGGAGATGTAAAACAACTTCCCCCGATCAGCGCAGGAACGCCTTTTGAATCTATTATAAAATCCAATATTTTCAACACGACCACTTTAACAAATATAAAACGACAAGAAGGAAACCTGAAAAGTATTATTGAAAAAATGAACACGGCAAATGGCGTTCATTATGACGATTTTGATAATGCATCTTCTCATTTCATTGAAGCAAAAACGCCTGAAGATTTCGAGAGAGTAATTACAGAAATATATAAAAAAGAGGACTCTCTATACCGCTTAGCAGTGAGTCGGGACAAACCGAGTAGGATGCAAGAGCAAGAGCAAGAGGGAGCCGACATTCACACCATGTGTGTTCAACGAGAAAAAAATGGTGGAATATTCGCTCTCAATCCAATTATTCAAAAAATAAAAAATCCACATGGTGAAAAATTGTTTGTGGAACGTTATGAAAATAATCACATGCACATTTTTCACGAGAATGATTTAGTTATAAGAACTGAGAATGACTACAAGGATGATGTTAATGTTCGTGTGAATGGCGATGTTGGCACTATTCATGAAACTAAAAAACAAAAAAAAAATAAGTATGGAAAAAATGAAACCACTTACACTTATACAATCAAACATGATACAGAAACAGACGAAGAAAATCTTTCAGTAGAAGAAGTTAGAGACGCATTCATGCCTTTTTACGCAAGCAGTGTACATAAAATGCAAGGATTGCAAAGAAAAACAATTGTGTTTGTTGTTTCTCCTGCGCACAACTTTTGCTTAATGAATGAAAATTCGAAAAAATTGGTTTACACGGCAATATCAAGGTGTAAGACAACGTTTTACGTTGTTGGAGACAAATCACTATTTATTAAAGCACAACGTGCTAAAGATGAATTTGTTTATCCCACACTTTTCATGAAAGAATTTTATGAGTATTGTGAATAATTATTACTATGTAAAATATGTAATACACACATGTTACATATACGATAGATGTTAACAAAAAAGAATACTATTTAATATTTTTTAATATTTTTTAAATAAAATAATATAACTCAAAAAAAGTCCAAAAAAATTCTTTGCAAATAAATCTAAGATATTGTATAGAGAGTTTTTCAAAAAGTAGGGTAGTAATGCCACAACACCATACAGTGACCAGAAAAAGAAAAAATACCAAAATAATTTTGTTCCTGTTGGTCCACTGTTAACTGCGTACTTTTCATAAATCATATAATAATACATTAAAAATGGAACAAACCCTAATAAAACACCCGATACAGTTGACAATATTTTCACTTCTCCCAAATATCCAAAAAACAACATTGACCAATTCAAAAACATTATCTTTGACAATGTGTGTGCATTATCATTTACTAAATTATAAAATTGTAATTTTGTCGTGTCCGTATTTTCATTTTTGTATCTTAAATATATCAAATAAAAAATCAATGTAATCAACATTGTTGGGGTTGTAATTGACCAGTCAATATACCGTTTTGGAGTTACATTTACTACACTACTAAAGTTGTAAACCAGCCAAATATAAAATAAACCTTCAACTACCTGAACAAACAATTCCAACTGCAAAAGCTGTTTGATAATGTTGTACTGTGACGGAACTCTTGTAAAAAATACCGCCCACCCCTCAATCACTCCAGTAATAACTTGAACCACCACAGAGGTAACCAGCGTTATATAAAATAAATTTCGATAATTCATTATTTAGAAAAATGGATTTTTATTATTATACTATATATAAATATATAATCAAAAAATTTATACTCGAGTGAAATAATGAAAAATATAATCGGAGGAAAATGGAGCTTGAAATACAAAAAAAGTATAAACTGTAACCGACCAAGAGGTTTCTCACAAAAACAATACTGTAAATATGGTAATGGAAGTAAAACTAGAAAAAATAATAAAAATAAAAAAAAATAGTTTATATGTTAAATAAAAATAATTCGATAATTAGAAATTAGGTTCTTTTTAACTTTTGAACCAACACCTACCTAACAACACTAACATTTCCAACGTTTACCGCATTCGATACATGTGACAAAAGTTGTCATTGGCTCATCTGCCGAACGCGTCTGTTGTTGCGTATATGTGCATTTGTTTGACTTGCAAGCGCGACAGGTAAACAAATCAGTTGACGCTTCAATCTTCAATTCATACCTGTTCTTATCTCTGTTTTTTTTATCTTCAATAATTTTGCTCCACATTTTTGAATTCATTTCTTGATGCGTCATGAATGCAAGTTCATGAGCTTTGATTTGTTTTGTTTTGACCATATCCATGACGTCTTTATTTTCTAGGTTAATGCAAATTGATTTCAACCAGTCTGTGTAGAGCTGAACAAAATAAACATTGTCCCACTTTTTTACAATATTCATTTCTCCTGCTTTTAAAAGCGTCCGATTATAAATTCCCTTTTCCAGATTTAGCCCAATGCGCCCTGTTTCATCTCCAATTTTTTCTGATAATTTTTTTTGTATATTTCGTCTGAAAAAGTCGGGATTTTTTGGAATCATTTTATTTTATAGAATGGTTTGTGGTGATGGTGTGGTAGGTAGTGGCGGTCTGGGTGTGTTTACTCTTATAACAATATATATTTTTATATTCAATTTTATATATATATTGTTATTGATTGTTATTGTTATTGATTGTTATTGATTGTTATTGATTGTTATTGATTGTTATTGTTATTGATTGTTATTGATTGTTATTGGTTGTTATTGTTATTGATTGTTATTGATTGTTATTGATTGTTATTGATTGTTATTGTTATTATTTTTTACTCACTAGTATTGTCGTCTGAATAGTTATACTCTTCGGAATTAAGCTCTGAAGAATCATCACTACTATTGCTACTTTCATCATCGTCTTCATTCTCTTCATCTGTTGACACTGTGCTTTCATCGCCTTCCGATTCACATTCATCTTCAGAATCATCGCTTGAATTTTCTTCAGCATCGGGATCAGCATCTTCCAATGCATCTTCAATAATAAAACCGTCTTTCAAATAACCATCTTTTGTCTTCATACTTGATGGAACATTTGCCAATTCATCTTCTTCTTCATCATCTTCATCCGCATTGTCTGCAAGTGTTTCAAACCCACCAAATAAATGCTCATATATTTTATTCCATTTTTCAACTGTCAAATCAGCAATTTTCATATTTGAATCTCTCAACAAAAGCGCACAACTTCCAAAAAATAATTCAGAATCTGCAGGTGGTGGAAAGTCATACTTATTCTCTTGATTTGCCTGACCTTCACTTCGCGCCCATAATTCAACTGTAACCCGACCATCACCTTTTTTTGAATATCCCCATTCCGCAACTTTATCAAATCCTTCCGATTTTTTTAAATTACATTTTTTATACAATTCATCTGTGTTTGTGCTTTTATATTCCCGTACTTTCAACTCACCATTCTTTTCAACTATAACAATCGATGGCATTTTTACACAATGCGTTAACTATTTACAATATATCTAAATATGGGTTTAAATTGTTTAAGTTAATTATTATTATATCACAATTATTTTAACAATTATATAAAATTAAATTTTATTCAAACAGAGTAAGGTAATAAAAGGACCGTCATAAATCATTTTCGGTTGAAAAGAAAAACACTTGAAAAAGTCTTCCATTTTCTTTTGAATCACCAAAGTAATCCATCGACATGTGAAATCGCTTAGAATTGAATAATATGAGCCTATTAAAAACATTCCCCACTCGATCCACCAGTTGCCATTTTGTCATGTCTTGACTAAACGTGTCTGTTTGGTTTTTATT
>Ga0194123_10003513_pt1 | contig 18697 bp, 16 predicted proteins | sample TA2MahsurfametaG_5_FD_155479 | JGI IMG/M metagenome (GOLD analysis project Ga0194123, IMG submission 155479) | Freshwater microbial communities from Lake Tanganyika, Tanzania - TA2015023 Mahale A surface | ecosystem: Environmental > Aquatic > Freshwater > Lake | place: Tanzania: Lake Tanganyika... | reverse complement strand
GCCTCGGCGGACGCGACCTCGCCACCCCGGTGACCGCCCATGCCGTCGGCGACTGCGAACACACCGAGTGCACCGTCGGCGAGCGCAGCGTCCTGGTTCACCGACCGCACCCGGCCGACGTCGGTGCGCGCCGCGCCCTCGAGACGGATCACGGCCGGTACTCCAGCACCGTCGAACCGATCTGCACCCGCGACCCGGGAGCGAGCGGCACCGCACCCTGCACCGGGCGACCGTCGAGCAGCGTGCCGTTCGTCGACCGCAGGTCCTCCACGTAGGCGACACCGTCCCGCACGAGGAAACGAGCGTGCCGTTGCGAGGCGAACCCGTCCTCGAGCACGACCGTGCACCCCGGCGCCCGACCCACCACCACCCCGTCGACGAGTCGGTGGACCTCGCCGGCCGTCGCATCGGGCGCGACCACCACCAGGGCGCCCGTCGCCGACGATGCGACCGTCGCCGCCCGTGCCGCCGCACCCGCCCGACGGCCGGACGGCTCGACGGGGACCGACGCTGCGGGGACTGCGGCTACCGCGGACCTGCGAGCGGCACGACGCGGACCGTCGACCTCGACCCACACCACGCGGAGCACCCCCACGAAGAACAGGTAGAGCAGGACGAGCAGACAGAGCTGCAACAGGTCGAGCAGTTGCTCGGGCACGGCCGCGCCAGCCTAGAGCGGACCGGGGAACAGCCGCCGCGCCGCCGCGCCGTGGCCGACGCCGTTCACGACGCCACGAACCTGACCGCCACGCTGCCGAAGACGACCTCGTCGCCGTCGCGCAGCTCGCATTCAGCCACGCGGGCACCGTTCACCCTCGTGCCGTTCGTCGAACCGAGATCGACGACCACGAACCCGTCGCCGCGGGCCCGGACCTCGGCATGGGCACGACTCACGCTCGGGTCGACGAGCTGCACGTCGCTCGTCTCGGCCCGACCGACCGTCACCACCGCCCGGGTCAGCACGTGCCGAGCACCCCCGGGCAGCACCAACGTGCCCGCAGCGACACCCTCCCCCGACTCCTGGAACTCCGCCGCCACGGCCACCGTGCCCGTCCGCCGTCGCTCGTCGACCGTGAACTCGACCATCACCGGGCCGAGGAAGCCGTAGCCCTCGTCGCGTGCGTACGCCCGCACCAGGTCGACGAGCTCGCGGACGAGCGTGCCGACGATCGGGGCGAACGCCTCGGCGTCGGCCGGCGCGAGGTGCACGACCACGGCGTTCGGCACCAGCGTGCGCCCCGACACCCCGACCGTTCGGCCGTCGTCGACCGCTCGGAGGATCTTCCGACCGATCTCCACCGGCCGGAGACCCGACCGGAACGCCCGGGCGAACGTGCCCTCGACCACGTCCTCGAGTCGGCGTTCGAACGCCCGGAGCACCATGGGGCAAGGCTACCGGTCCGCCGGTGGCCGGATCCGGAGCGGGCTTGCTAGTCTCGGTCTCTCCAGGCGCGAGTGGCGGAATGGCAGACGCGCTGGCTTCAGGTGCCAGTGTTCGAAAGGACGTGGGGGTTCAAGTCCCCCCTCGCGCACCACCCGGTGGGTTCGGGACCGCTGATGCCCCGACCACAACAGCGGCGCCTGCCGTTCTGTACATGTATTACGGTGCGCCTCGGCCGGCGCCACCGCCTGCGGGGTCGGACGTCCGTCGGAGCTGACGGTGCAGGGTCCGAGTGTGTGGCGTCGGGTGGTTGCGGTCCTGATCGGCCTGGCGGTCGTGATCTTCGCCCTGTTGCTGGTGCGGTCCTGCGGCACCACGACCGAGGACGCGCAACCCGAACCGACGACCACGACCGTCGGCGCGACGACCACCACCCGCGCCACGACGACGACATCGACCACGCCGGCCGTCACGACCACCACGAGTGCACCCGCCGCGCCCGTCGTTGCCACCAGCGCAGGATCGCCAGCGACGAGCACACCTCCCGCACCGCTCCCGCCATGCCGGCCTGCGCTCGACACCTGGATCACCCAGAACGTCGCATTCTTCGAGAGCGTCGGCTTCGACCCCGACCAGACCCTCGGCCAGATCATCATCGAGCTCCCCCAATGCGCGGGAGAACCCCTCATCGGCCACGGCACCGCCACCCAACCCAACGCCGCCGGCCTGTTCGGCAACGGGTACACCTACACCACCACCGACTGCCCCGGCACCACCCCCTGCAACGGCGGTAACGGCGGCCAACTCCTCGGCAACGGCGGCACCGGCCACAACGGCGGCAACGGCGGCAACGCCGCCCCCTACGGCAACGGCGGCGACGGTGGGAACGGTGGGCTCGGCGGCGCCGCAGGCAGCCCAGGCAACGGCGGCGACGACGGCGACGGCGACGCCAACACCACCGCCGGCGGCGACGGCGGCACCGGCGGAGACGGTGGCAACGGCGGCGACGCGACGTCCACCGGCAGCGGACTCACGGCCACCGCTGGTGATGGCGGCACCGGCGGCACTGGCGGCGCCGGGGCACCCGGCGGCGACGGCGGCACCGGCGGCAACGCCCTCGCCACCGGTACGAATGCCACGGCAAATGGCGGCGATGGCGGAGCCGGCGGCTTCGGTACACCGAGCGGGGACGGTGGTGAAGGCGGTGGTGCCCTGGCGCCCGCCGCGGGCTCGTCGGCGGTCCAGGGGAGCCCGGGCGCGACGCCGTAGCGTCCTCGGCCCGCGGAGCCACCCGTGTGCTGAACTCGCCGCCATGGCGACCTTCACACGCGGCGACGTCCACCTGCACTACGAGGAGCACGGGACCGGATTTCCGGTGCTCCTCATCGCCCCGGGGGGCATGCGAAGCGAGCTCGCGCTGTGGGAGCGCGCACCGTGGAACCCCATTGAGGTCCTCGCACCGCACTACCGGGTGATCGCCATGGACCAACGCAACGCCGGCCGGTCGACCGCGCCCGTGCGCGCCACCGACAGCTGGCACGTCTACACCGACGACCAACTCGCGCTGCTCGACCACCTCGGTGTTGACCGGTTCCACGTTGCGGGCATGTGCATTGGCGGGTCGTACGGGCTCGCGCTCGCCCACGCCGTGCCGGAGCGGGTCACGTCGGCCGTGCTGTTCCAGCCGATCGGACTCGACGACAACCGGTCGGCGTTCTTCGACATGTTCGACGGCTGGGCCGACGACCTCCGCCCCGTCCGCCCCGACACCCCGGCCGAGGCGTGGACCGCGTTCCGCGACGCCATGTACGGCAGTGACTTCGTGTTCTCCGTGACGACCGACGACGTCGCCGCGTGCACCACCCCGCTGCTCGTGCTGCGCGGCGACGACCTCTACCACCCGGCCGTCACGTCGGAGACGATCGCCCGGGTCGCCCCGAACGCGACGCTCGTCCCGCATTGGAAGGACGCCGACTCCGTCGCCGTCGGCCGTGACGCGGTGGTGCGGTTCCTCGCCGAGCACACGCCCCGCTGAGCGAGCGAGTCGTCGCGGTCGGGCTCAGCCGGCGGTCGGGCGCACGTAGGTGCCCTGCGCCACGGCGACCGGTGCGTCCGGCGACCGGTCGATCCAGGCGACGATCGACCCGATGATGCTCCGACGTCCCACATGGTGCAGGTCGGTGCGGGCCAACAGCGCCGCACCCCGAGCCGGGCGCATGAACCGGATCGACAGCTCGCTCGTCAACGTCATCGGTTCGAGACCGATCGCCCCGAAACAGGCGAAGTACATCGACACGTCGCAGGCGCCGAAGACGGTCGGACCGGAGATGATCCCGCCGGGCCGCAACAACGCCGGGTCGGTCGCGAGCCGGGCGACGGCGTGCCGCGGGCCGATGTCGATGCAGCTCGCCCGGTTCGACGGGAACCCGACGGCGATGTACTCGTCGACCTCGGCGCAGGTCATCGCGGCGCCCGGATGGGTGATCGTCGTGGACTCCTCGGCCATGGCCGCTCACCGTACCGGCACCGCCGGACCGGCACGCGCCTTGCCCCCGCCCGGTCCCTAGCGTGACCGGCGTGCCGATCGCCGTCGTGCTCTTCACCCGGGACCTGCGGGTCCATGACAACCCTGCGCTCGTCGCGGCGATCGCCGACGCCGACCGGGTCGTTCCCCTGTTCGTGCTCGACGACGCGATCCTCCGGGGCGGTTACGCCGCGCCGAACCGGGTGCACCTCCTCCTCGACGCGCTCGCCGACCTGCGGGCGTCGCTCCGGGCACGGGGCGGCGATCTCGTGGTGCGCCGGGGCGACCCCACCCGGGAGACCGCCGCGGTCGTCACGGCAACCGGCGCGACGAGCGTGCACGTCGCGGCCGACGTGAGCGGGTACGCCCGCCGTCGGGCGGAACGCCTCGAGCACGCGGTCGCCGGCGCCGGGGCGCAGCTCGTCACGCACCCGGGCCCGCCGATCGTCGCACCGGGCACCGTGCTGCCCACCGGCGGCGACCACTTCAAGGTGTTCACCCCGTACTGGCGGGCGTGGGAACGGGTGCGGCACCGGCGGGCGGTGCTCGATGCGCCGACCGCGGTCCGCCTGCCCGACGGCGTCGATCCGGGTGACCTCCCCGACGCCGCCACGCTCGTCACCGGTGCGCCGTCACCCGAGCTCACCCGGGGCGGGGAGGTCGCCGCCCGTGATCGACTCGAGCGCTGGGTGCGCGACGGCCTCGCCGACTACGACGCCCGGCGCGACCTGTGCGCCGTCGAGGGCACCTCGGCGCTCAGCCCGGCGCTGCACTTCGGTTGCCTGTCCGCCACCGAGGTCGCCGCCCGTTGCGACGGCCGACCGGGCGGCGAGCCGTTCGTCCGTCAGCTCGCGTGGCGCGATTTCCACCACCAGGTCACCGCTGCATTCCCCGCGATCGCCCGCACCGACTACCGGCCCCGGGGCGACCACTGGGACGACGACCCGGCGACGTTCGATGCGTGGGCGACGGGCCGCACCGGCTACCCCATCGTCGACGCGGCGATGCGTCAGCTCGCCGCCACCGGATGGATGCACAACCGGGCCCGGATGATCGCCGCGTCGTTCCTCGTGAAGGACCTCCACCACGACTGGCGGCGTGGGGCCGACCACTTCGCCTACTGGCTCGCCGACGGGGACATCGCCCAGAACTCGGCGAACTGGCAGTGGATCGCCGGCACCGGCAACGACACCCGACCGAACCGGGTGTTCAACCCGTTGCGTCAGGCGGAACGGTTCGACCCGGCCGGCGACTACGTCCACCGCTGGGTGCCCGAGCTCGCCGCCGTGCCCGCCCCGGCGGTGCACCGGCCCTGGACCCTCGACCCGGCCGGCCGCCCTGCCGCCTACCCGGACCGCATCGTCGACCACGACGTCGCCGCCGCCGCGTTCCTCGCCCGGCGGACCGGCGGGGGCGAACAACAGCGCCTCCCGCTCTGAGCGCTCAGTTCACCTGCGGGTCGTCGGGTGCGTGCGCCCACATCCGGAACCGGCCACCCTGCCGGGTGAGTACCGCCCGCCACAGGCCGGCCGGGTCACGGCAGAACACGTCGGCCGGGTCGGCGTCGACCACCCACCAGGCACCGGCCTCGAGCTCGCCTCGCAGCTGACCCGGACCCCACCCGGCGTAGCCGGTCCAGATGCGGAGCTCGTCGAGTGCGGGCAGCACCGGTGCGGCGTCGACGGCGAGATCGACCACGACGAGGTCGTCGAACAGGTCCTGCATCGCGCCGCGCACCCAGGGCGCGACCTCGCCGGTCGTGCGGGCCCGACGCGCCACACCGATCGCCGCCGTGTCGGCGACCGGACCGCCGACGAACACGACGCCGGGCGCGGCCGCCGAGTCGCCCCAGCCGTCGATCGCGTCGATGACCGGTACGTCGGTCGGCCGGTTGAGCACCACCCCGGCCGAACCGATCGCGTCGTCGTGCTCGAACAGCAGCACCACGGTCCGCTCGAAGTTCGGGTCGTCGATGACCGGCGTCGCGACGAGCAGTCGACCCGCCGCCGGACGCAACGCGGCGTCGGTCATGCCAGTGCGGCCGAACCCTGGGAGATCAGCGGGTAGAGGCGGTCGGCGCCGGCGTCACCGACGAGACGGCCGAGCTCCTCCCGCCAGAAGGCGGTCGACCCGAACTCCTCCCGCCACGCGAACACCCGGCGGGTGAGCTGGTGCAGCACGTACTCCTGGGTCATGCCGATCGCACCGTGGGACTGGTGCGCACGGGCGACCACCTCGGAACCGGCGTCACCGGCGAGGACCTTCAGCGACGCGATCTCGAACGCCGCATCGCCGACGGTCGCCGCCGCGGTCGCCGCGTCGAGCGCCATCGACACGAGCTGGATCTCCGAGACGAGCCGGACGAGATGCTGGGCGACGGCCTGGAACCGGGCGATCCGCTGGCCGAACTGCTGCCGTTCGTTCGCGTACCCGACCGTGACCTCGCCGACCCGGTCGAGCGCACCGACGATCAGCGCGCCACGGGCGAGCGCACCGCGGCGCCGCAACGCCGATGCGTCGACGCCGGCGGGAGCGTCCGCCACCCGAGCGGACGCGCCACGGAACAGGACGGTCTCCCGTGGCTCCCCCGCTGCGTTGCGCACCGGCACGATCTCGACGCCGGGACCGTTCGGGTCGACCGCGACGATGCGCCCGTCGACGAGCGCGAGCACGAGGTCGGCCCGGGCCGCCCACGGCACCCGGTGCGCGGCCCCCGACAGGTTCGACCCGTCGAGGACGAGGTCGTCCTCGGACCGGCCCGGCACGACGGTCAGCGGACCGGCGGGCAGGTCGAAGCCGGCGGCGGCAGCGAGCCACCCGCCGAGCAGCCCCGTCTCCGCAGCGGGGACCGGTGCGGCGTACCGACCGACGAGCCGCAGGACACCGACGGCGTCGGCGAGCGTGCCACCCGAACCCCCTGCGCCTTCGGGAACGGCGATCCACGGTGCGCCCGTCTCGGCGAACGGCGCCCAGACCGTCGGCGCCCACCCTTCGGACTCGGCGGCCTGCACAACCTCGTGGGAGCAGGTGTCACCGAACAGGCGGGTGATCGTGTCGAGCAGGATCGGGTCGGCGGCGACCGGCGCCACCGGGTTCATCGGGCACCCGCCAGGCCGTACCAGCCGAGCAGCCCACGCGACGCGATCGTGCGGAGGATCTCGTTCGTCCCGCCCCGCAGCGTGAAGCTCGGACCGGTGAGCACCGCCCGGGCGAGCATCCGCTCACCGGTCGTCGGGGCGTCGAGCGACGGTTCGGCGCCCCACAGGTCGTGCAGCGCGGCGATCATGTCCTGCTCGAACATGGTGCCGAGATCCTTCACGATCGCCGCCTCGACCGCCGGCGCCCCGCCCCGGTCGATGGTCCGGGACACCGACAACGACAGGTTCCGCAGGGCGAAGAACCGGGCGGTGATCCCACCGATCACCTCGGCGGTCCGGGCGCCGGGGGTGCCGTGCACCCGTTCCCGCAGCAGGTGTTCGAAGCAGGCGTACACCGACAGCCACCGGTCCGGTCCGGCCCGCTCGTAGGCGAGTTCGGAGTTCACCTGCTGCCAGCCTCGACCGATCTCACCGAGGACGAGCTCGTCGGGGACGAACACGTCGGTCATGACCACCTCGTTGAAGTGGTGGGTGCCGTCGAGGAAGGGGATCGGGTTGATCTCGATCCCGGGGGCGTGCAGGTCGACGATGAGCTGCGACAGCCCTTCGTGCTTGTCGCCCTCCGACGCCGACGTGCGGCACAGCACGATGAACCAGTGGTTCTGGTGGGCGCCCGACGTCCAGATCTTCGTGCCGTTGAGGAACCAACCGCCGTCGCCCCGGGTCGCCGTGGTGCGCACCGCCGCGAGGTCGGAGCCGGCGTCCGGTTCGGACATGCCGATGGAGAAGTAGCACTCGCCCGCGGCGATCGCCGGCAGGAACCGCTCCCGCTGGGCGTCCGTGCCGAACTTCATGATCGTCGGCGCGGTCTGACGGTCGGCGACCCAGTGCGCACCGACGGGGGCTCCCGAGCGGAGCATCTCCTCCACGACGATGAACCGGTCGACGGCGGTGCGTTCCGGGCCGCCGTAGCGCCGGGGCACCGACATGCCCACCCAGCCACGGGCGGCCATCTTCTTCGAGAACTCGGGGCTGTGCGTCGCGGACATGCCGAGGTCGGGTTCGTAGGAACCTGGCGGGAGTTCGGTGCGCAGGAACTCCCGCACCTCGTCGCGCAACGCCTCCTCGGACGGTGTCAACACCGTGTACTCGAAGCTCGAACCGGCCACGTCACGACCCCCTCGGTGAACCTCGGCCACCCTACCGCCGGTCCTTCCGGCTCGGCTCAGTCGGCGTAGGCCTCGATCGGCTGGCAGCTGCACACGAGGTGACGGTCGCCGTAGGCGCCGTCGATGCGCGACACCGGCGGCCAGTACTTCGACCGGCGCTGGCCGTCGGCGGGGAACGCCGCCGCCTCCCGCGTGTAGCTGCGGTCCCATTCGTCGACGAGCAGGTCCTCGGCGGTGTGCGGGGCGTTGCGGAGGATCGACGGGTCACGGTCGATCTCGTGGCGGATCGCGATCATCGCGTCGCAGAACCGGTCGAGCTCGGCGAGGGACTCCGACTCGGTCGGTTCGACCATCAACGTGCCCCCCACCGGGAAGCTCACCGTCGGCGCGTGGAAGCCGAAGTCGATGAGACGCTTCGCGATGTCGTCCACGGTGATCCCCGTCGCCACGTTCAGCGGGCGGATGTCGAGGATGCACTCGTGCGCGACCCGGCCGGATTCGCCCCGGTAGAGCACCGGATAGTGCGCCTCGAGCCGGGCGGCGACGTAGTTCGCCGCGAGGATCGCCCCCGTCGTCGCCCGGGTGAGGCCCTCCGCACCCATCATCGTCACGTACATCCAGCTGATCGGCAGGATCGACGCCGAACCGAACGGCGCCGCGCTGATCGCTGGCACCGCCGTCGAACCGGGCAGGTACGGCGCGAGGTGCGCCCGCACGGCGACCGGGCCGACCCCGGGCCCGCCGCCGCCGTGGGGGATGCAGAACGTCTTGTGCAGGTTCAGGTGCGAAACGTCGGCGCCGAAGGCACCCGGCCGGGCAACACCCACCAACGCGTTCAAGTTCGCACCGTCGACGTACACCTGCCCGCCGTAGCGGTGCACGAGCTCGCAGATCTCGCCGACGGTCGCCTCGTACACGCCGTGCGTGGAGGGGTAGGTGATCATCACCGCAGCGAGTTCGGCGGCGTGTTCGGCGGCCCGGGCCTCGAGGTCGCCGAGGTCGACGTTGCCGTCGTCGTCGCACTTCACGACCACGACCCGCATCCCGGCCATCACCGCCGAGGCCGCGTTCGTGCCGTGCGCGGACGACGGGATCAGGCAGACGGTCCGGGCGAGGTCGCCGCGGTCACGGTGGTAGCCGCGGATCGCGAGCAGGCCCGCGAGCTCCCCCTGCGACCCGGCGTTCGGCTGCACCGACACGGCGTCGTAGCCGGTGCAGGTGGCGAGGGCCGCTTCGAGCTCGGCGATCATCGTGCGGTACCCGGCCGACCGTTCCGGCGGGCCGAAGGGATGCAGCGTCGCGAACTCCGGCCAGGTGACCGGCTGCATCTCGGCGGTGGCGTTCAGCTTCATCGTGCAGCTCCCCAGCGGGATCATCCCCCGGTCGAGCGCGAAGTCCCGGTCGGCGAGGCGACGCAGGTAGCGGAGCATCTCCGTCTCGGTGTGGTAGCTGCCGAAGAACTCGTGGGTGAGGAACGGGGTGGTGCGGGCGAGTTCCGCGGGGATCACCGGCGTGACCTCGGTGTCGAAACGGTCGACGTCGTCGACGCCGACGGTCACCCCGAACGCCTGCCACAGGTCGGCCACGACCGCTCGGGTCGTCGTCTCATCGAGTGCGACGCCGAGCGTGTCGGCGTCGACGAGCCGCAGGTCGATGCCGCGCCCGGCGGCGGCGGCGAGCACGGCGTCGGCCCGCCCCGGCACCGACACGGTCACCGTGTCGAAGAACGCCCCGGTCACCACGTCGACCCCGCCGGCTCGCAACCCTGCCGCGAGCACGGCGGTGAGCCGGTGCACCCGCTCGGCGATCCGGCGCAGCCCGTCCGGACCGTGCCACGCCGCGTACAGCGCGGCGATCACCGCGAGCAGCACCTGCGCCGTGCAGATGTTCGACGTGGCCTTCTCCCGCCGGATGTGCTGCTCGCGGGTCTGGAGCGCGAGCCGCAACGCCGGACGCCCGGCCGTGTCCACCGACATGCCGACGAGACGGCCGGGCAGGGACCGCTTGTGGTCGTCGCGCACAGCGAGGAACCCGGCGTGCGGACCGCCGAACCCCATCGGCACCCCGAAGCGTTGCGTCGACCCGACGACGGCGTCGGCCCCCCAGGTACCCGGCGCCTCGAGCAGGGTGAGGGCCAACAGGTCGGCGGCGACGACGACCAGCCCGCCGGCGGCGTGCACGGCGTCGACGACGGCGACGAGGGGACGCACCGCACCGCTCGACCCCGGGTACTGCAGGAGTGCCCCGAAGCACGCGATCCCGCCGATGTCCTCCACCGGTGCGACGACCACGTCGATGCCGAGCGGTTCGGCGCGGGTGCGGATGACGTCGAGGGTCTGCGGATGGCAGTCGGCATCGACGACGAACACGTCGGAGCCCGACGATCCGACCCGATGACACAGGGTCATCGCCTCGGCCGCGGCCGTGCCCTCGTCGAGCATCGATGCGTTCGCGATCGGCATGCCGGTGAGGTCGGCGACCATCGTCTGGAAGCCGAGGAGCACCTCGAGGCGACCCTGCGCGATCTCCGGCTGGTACGGCGTGTAGGCGGTGTACCAGGCCGGGTTCTCGAACACGTTCCGCAGGATCACCGGTGGGGTGATCGTGCCCGAGTACCCGCGTCCGATGAGTGACGTCGTGACCGTGTTCCGGTCGGCGAGCGCCCGGAGCGCGGCGGTGGCGTCGGCCTCGGTGCGCGGCCCGGGCAGGGCGAGCGGGGCGCGCAGGCGGATCGCCTCGGGCACCGCCTCGTCGAGGAGGGCGTCGAGCGACGCCACGCCGAGCACGTCGAGCATTCGGGCGACGTCGGCCGCGTCGCAGCCGAGGTGACGGCTGAGGAATCCGTCGTGGTCTTCGAGGTCGACGAGGGTGGGGCGGTCCACGGGGGGCTCCAATCGGTGAGGGGGGGTAGTGGCGGTGGGGGACGAAGGGGAGGGCCGTCACGGCGACGGGCACGTCGGTGCCGCGGACATCCGCGACGAGCTCGGTGCCCGGCTCGTGGTGCCCGGCGGTCACGTAGCCCATGGCCACGGGTGCGCCGAGGGTCGGCCCGAACCCGCCGCTCGTGACCGTGCCGACGACCTCGCCGGTGGCCGTGCGGAGCTCCGCACCGTCCCGCACGGGCTTGCGACCGACCGGCCGGATGCCGACCCGGTGGCGCAGCGGACCGTCGGCGAGCCGGCGAGCCACGACCTCGGCGCCGAGGAACCCGCCGTCCCGGCGGCGCCCCGGGGGGATCGCCCAGACGAGGCCCGCCTCGACGGGTGTGGTCGTGCGGTCGAGGTCGTGGCCGTGCAGGCACAACCCGGCTTCGAGCCGGAGGCTGTCCCGGGCGGCGAGGCCGGCGAGGGTCACGGCACCGGTGGCGAGCAGACCCTCCACCAGCTCGACCGCCTCGTCGACGGCGACCATGAGCTCGAACCCGTCCTCGCCCGTGTACCCGGACCGGGTCACGTCGACCTCGATCCCGCCGATCGTCGCCCCGCCGGCCTGCATGAACCCGAGCGCCGACGGGCCGGGGTCGAACCGGGCGAGCACGTCGGCCGCGGTCGGTCCCTGCAGGGCGACGAGCGCGAGGTCGTCGCGATGGCTGATGGTGAGGTCGTCGGCGAGGTGAAGTCGCAGGTGGACGAGGTCCTCGACGGTGTTCCCCGCGTTCACGACGAGCGTCACCGGCCCATAGGGTCCAGGGCCACCCGTGACGATCACGTCGTCGACGACCCCGCCGTCGGCGTCGAGCAGGAAGCTGTACTTGAGCGTGCCCGGGGCCAGTGCGGACACGGCCGCCGGCAGCACCGCCTCGAGACGGCGGGCGGCGTCAGGGCCGGAGATCTCGACGATCCCCATGTGGGAGACGTCGAAGAGCGCGGCGCCGCTGCGGCACGCCTCGTGTTCGGCGACCGGGCCGGGTCCGTAGCGGAGGGGCATCTCCCAGCCGGCGAAGTCGACCATGCGCCCGCCGTTGGCGAGGTGCAGGTCGTACAGGCAGGTCCGGCGGGGGGTGGACACGAGGGCTCCTCGTTGCGCGTCGGTTCGTCGACGCCCCCTCTGTCTCGGTACCTGAGAGTTTCACCGGTCTCCCGGCTTCCCCCGTCGGTGAGCGGCCGGTCCGGGGACCGCCGCTGCTTTCCAGAGTCGCCCGACACTGCGGTCCTTCTGCCTGAGAGATTCCGGGGCGGTTGCTCCTTCGGCGGCCCACCCTGGCGGGGTGGACGCTCTCCCACAGCGCGTTGTGGCGATGCCCGACCCTAGCCCGGGCGTCTAGCCTCCGACGTGATGAACGCCCCGCCGCAGGCCGTCGACTACATCCAGGTCACCCGGGACACCTACGACACGCTCGGGTACCCGCCGTATGCGTGGGTGCACAACGAGGGTCCGGTGCCGTGGGCCCCGATGACGAAGCCGCTCGCCGACTGCACGGTCGGCCTGATCGCCTCCGGTGGGATCTACCGGGCCGGCCAGATCGCCTTCCACTTCAAGGACGACCACTCCTACCGGGTGATCGGCACCGACACCCCGGCGGAGGACCTGCGGGTCACCCACTTCGCCTACGACCTCACCGACGCCCGGCAGGACGTCAACGTCGTGTTCCCGCTCGAACCGTTGCACCGGCTCGTCGAGCAGGGGGTGATCGGCGGTCTCGCTCCCGAGGCGTACACGTTCATGGGCGGGATCTACTCGGCACGTCGCGTGCGCGAGGAACTCGCCCCGACGCTCCGCGACCGCATGGTCGCCCAGGGGGTCGACGTCGTCCTCCTCGTCCCGGTTTGACCGGTCTGCCACCAGTCGGTCGGTCTGATCGCACGAACCCTCGAAGAAGCCGGGATCCCGACGGTCTCGATGACGTCCGCCTGGTCGATCACGGCGTCGGCGGCGGTGCCGCGTGGCGCGTTCGTCGACTTCCCGCTCGGTCACACGACCGGGAAGCCGCACGACCCCGACGGGCAGCGAGCACTCGTCGAGGCCGGCCTGCGCTGCCTCGAGACCGTCACCACACCGGGGACGATCGTCGACCTCGGCGCCTCCTGGGGCGACGACGCATGGCGGGCGGACCCGATGCGCACCAAGGTGCGGAACAGCGCCTCGGGCCGAACGGGCGACTCGCGCACCGAACGACACGACACCCCGCAGTACCAGACCGACGACGACCGGCTCCTCGCCGAGGAGCGCCACGGCAGCGAGATCGCCTGCCGGGCCTGCGCCGGCTTCGACGACTGAGGCCCGATCAGTCCGGTCGACCGGGCGGCAACTCGCCCGGCGGGTGCGGGCGGTGCGGGACGTCACCGACGTCGACCGCGCTGGCCAGCACCCAGTCGTGGTGCAGCACGTCGAGGTCGAGCCGGGCGATGAAATCGACCCGGGCACGGGTTCGCTGCTGGCGGCGACGATCGGTGAGCGGGATCGCGTCGACCGACCACACCCGGGCGACCGCCAACGCACGACGGGCCACCGGGGTGCGCAGGTCGGGGCGACGCGCCGGCTCGAGGTAGACGGCGAGCGTCGCACGTCGCACCAACTCCCGGTCGACCGGATGGCCGGCGGCCCGCAGCCGGTGCACGAGGAACCCGGCGAGCACCTGCAACTCCCGCACCCCGTCCCGCGCGGCGAACCCGAACTCGAGCGCGAGCCCGACCGGTACGGCGAGACGGCCGGCCACACGGGCGCCGAACCGGCTGCCGACCCGCACGACCGCCCGGGTCGCAGCCCACTCCGTCGCTCGACGGGCGACGCTCTCCTTCACCCGGGTCTCGGGGGCGTCGAGCAGTTCGAGGGCCTCCCACGCGCTGCGCACGTCGAAGTTCGACTCGAACACGGCGTCGAGGGCCTGCTCGACGATGGTCGCCAGGCGGCGTCGAGCGTCGGTGCCTCGTGCCCGTAGACGCGCGACGGCCCCCTCCTCGGAGGGGGCCGCTGCGTCGTCGTACCTCAACGGGTCACTCGACCTCGATGAAGATGCACTCCCCGGGGCACTCCTCGGCGGCTTCGATCACGCTGTCGAGCATCCCGTCGGGGATCCGGGCCTGACCGTCGGCGCCGGCCGAGTTGGCCTTGCCGTCGTAGAGGGTCTGCGAGCCGAAGTGCGACGCCTCTTCCTTCACGTAGTAGAGGCCGTCGTCCTGGCCGAAGAACACGTCCGGGCAGATCTCGGCGCAGAGGCCGTCGCCGGTGCAGAGGTCCTGGTCGATCCAAACCTTGGTCATCGGGGTGGTCGTCCTTGCTCGGTCGGGCCCGCTCCGCTGCGGACCCGGCGACTCGATGGCCGGGATTCCGGCTCGGCGCATCCTATCGGCCGGAGCCGGTTCGCGACGAGACCGAATCGACAGATGTCAGATGTCGAGCGATTCCCGATCGAGGAACGCAGCACGGTCGACGATCCAGTCCTTGCGGGGGGCGACCTCACGGCCCATGAGCACGTCGAACATGCGGGCCGCCTCGGCCGCTTCCGCCCCGTCGCGCAACGTCACACGGCGCAGCACACGGGATTCCGGGTCGAGGGTCGTGGTGGCGAGCTCGTCGACGTCCATCTCACCGAGGCCCTTGTTCCGGCCGATCGAATAGCCGACCCCGGCCGCGTCGAGCGCCGCGCAGATCCGGTCCCGGTCGGCGTCGTCGTAGGCGTAGTGCTTCGTCTTCTCGCCCTTCGTGCGCTTCGAGCGCCGACCCTCGGCGGCGGTGTCCGGCCCGTCGTCCGTGCGAGCGGCCCGTCGTTCGGTGATCGTGTAGAGCGGCGGCATCGCGACGAACACCCGGCCCTGTTCGAGCAAAGGGCGCAGGTAGCCGTAGAAGAGGGTGAGGAGCAGGCAGCGGATGTGCGCCCCGTCGACGTCGGCGTCGGCGAGGATCACCACCCGCCCGTACCGGCAGGCAGCCGGGTCGAACTCGGCGCCCGACCCGCCGCCGAGTGCAGTGAAGAGCGCTTCCGCCTCGGCGTTCTCGAGCACCTGCTTGAGGGTCGCCTTGCCGGCGTTGAGGATCTTGCCGCGGATCGGGAGCACCGCCTGGAACTCGGCGTTACGGCCGCTCTTGGTCGGTCCGGCGGCCGAGTCGCCCTCGACGATGAGGAGTTCGGTGTCGGCGACGGCGGTCGACCGGCAGTCGGCGAGCTTGTCGGGCAGGCCGGTCGACCCGAGCGAGGAGGCGCGGCGGACGAGCTCCCTTTGCTGGCGCGACACGAGCCGGGCCTCGATCGCGCCGATCACCTTGTCGCGCAGCGCGTTCACGTGGGACTTCCGGCCCGAGGTCGTGACCCAGTCGACGACGCCGGACTTCACGACGTCGTAGGTGATCGACTGCACCTTCGGTGTGCCGAGCTCACGTTTGGTCTGCCCGCGGAACTGCGGTTCGGGCACGACGACCTTGAGGACGGCGACGAGGCCCTCCTGCACGTCCTCACGGGTAGCGCGGGCCTCGTCCTTGAACCGCTTCAGCTTCTTCGCCTCGTCGAGGCGGAGCTCGGCGTTCAGCGCGAAGGTCATCGCCCGTTCGAACCCGGCGACGTGGGTGCCGCCGTCGGTGGTGGGGATCGTGTTCACGAAGCTCACGATCTTCGTCTCGAACCCCTTCACCCAGCGGAGGGCGAGCTCGACGCCGCAGGTGCGTTCGACCTCGGTCATCCGGCCGTCGACGGGCACGTTCTCGGTGAAGGTGCCCGTTCCGGTGATGGTCACCACGTCGGTGATCGACTCGCCGACGCTGAGGTGCTCCACGTAGTCGACGAGACCGCGCTTGGAGGAGAAGCGTTCCGGTTCACCCGACGCACCCTCGCGGTGGTCGACGAGGGTGACCTCGAGGCCGGGCACGAGGAAGCACATCTGCGCGACGCGTTCCCGGACCTCGGGGTAGGAGATCGTCGCGTCGGGCGAGAACAGGGCGGTGTCGGGCCAGAACCGGACGCGGGTGCCCGTGACCCCGGGCTTCACCCGTCCGACGACCTCGAGGTCGTGGCCTCGACGGAACCTGCCGTCCTCGAACGTGCCGGCGACCCGGTCGACGAACGCGAGGCGGTGCGTCTTCCCGTCACGGTCGACCTCGACGACGACCTGCCGGGCGAGAGCGTTCACGACCGATGCGCCGACCCCGTGCAGGCCACCGGACGCGGTGTAGGCGCCGCCGCCGAACTTGCCGCCGGCGTGGAGCTCGGTGAAGACGACCTCGAGGGCCGACACCTTCTTCTTCGGGTGCCGGTCGATGGGGATGCCGCGGCCGTCGTCGCGCACCTCGTAGGAGCCGTCCGGCCAGAACAGCACGGTCACCCGGGCGGCGTGCCCCGCGGCGGCCTCGTCGATGGCGTTGTCGATGAGCTCCCACAGCAGGTGGGAGAGCCCTTCGGACCCGGTGCCGCCGATGTACATGCCCGGGCGCTTCCGGACCGCCTCGAGCCCTTCGAGCATCTGGATGGCGCCCGCGTCGTACGCGCTCCCCGTGCGCGCCATCGGCGTCACCACCTCGCCTTGCCGGCGGCGAGCACCGGGCGGAGGGTGCGCATGGCCGTGCCGTCGCGGCGGGTCGGGTCGAGCGGCAGGGGGATCGGTGCGGGGTCGGGCTTGTCGGGGGCGTCGAGCTGCCCCATCACGGCGGTGAGCGGCTCGGGACCGGCGACGAGCGCGTACTGCACGGCGACGTCCTCGGGCCGCAGCTTCACGAGCCGGACCCCGCCGGTGGCCCGACCCTGGCGGGGGACCTCGGCGAGGCCGGTGAGCTTGGCCCCGCCGCCGACGGTGACGGTGAGCACCACGCCGTCGTCGTCCGCCCGGCCGGCGGCGACGACCCGGTCGCCGTCGCGCAGCCTCATGCCCGCGACCCCTCGAGCGCCTCGACTCTGCACGGGCACGCCGGCGACGCCGGTGCGGAGTACCCGGCCCTCCGCGGTGACGAGTGCGACGTCGGCGTCGTCGGGGGCGACGAACGCGGCGACGAGCCGGTCGCCGTCGGCGAGCTGCAGGAGCGTGCCGCCGTCGCGGGCCGCCTCGAGCTCGGTGAGGGGGACCCGCTTCGCGACCCCGGCGGCGGTCACGAGCACGATCGGGTCGACGTCGTCGGCGGCGGGAGCGAACAGGCCGACGACCCGCTCCCCGGTCACGAGGGAGAAGAGCTCGCCGACCGCTGCACCGCGGCTGCGACCGGCGACCTCGGGGACGTCGTGGGCGGGCACCCCGAGCACCCGTCCGCGATCAGTGACGACCCGGACGAGCTGACGGTTCGACGTGGCGACCTCGGCGCGGACCACGTCGTGACGGCCGAGGCGGCCGCTGTGGGACGAACCGGCCGGCTCACGACCGACCGCCCCGGACGTTGCGAGGGTGACCACGCACGGGTCGTCGCCCACCTCGAAGTCGGTGGGGGCGTCGCCGGCGGTGACCCGCGGCGCATCGTCGGTGCCGACGATGCGCGTCCGCCGGGGGGTTCCGAGCTCCCGGCCGAGCTCGACGAGCTCCTCCTCGACGACCCGGCGCCGGCGGTCCTCCGAACCGAGGATCTCCTCGTACTCGGCGATGCTGGCACGCAGGGTGGCGAGCTCGTCGGCGAGCTCACCCCGTTCGAGCGCGGTGAGCCGACGGAGCCGCATGTCGAGGATCGCGTTCGCCTGGACCTCGCTGAGGCCGAGCTCGTCCTGCAGGGCGGTGCGGGCGGTCGGGACGTCGGCCGAGCCGCGGATGATCGCGACGACCCGGTCGATCGCGTCGAGCGCGATGAGCAACCCTTCGACGAGGTGGGCGCGGTCGCGGGCCTTGGCGAGCCGGAACGCCGTCCGCCGGACGACGACGTCGAGCCGGTGCTCGAGGAAGTGCCGGCACAGCTCGTACAGGCCGAGGGTGGTCGGCACCCCGTCGACGAGGGCGACGTTGTTGATCGTGAAGGTCTCCTCGAGGGGGGTGAGCCGGTAGAGCTCGGCGAGGACGGCGTGGCCGTTCGTACCGGAACGGAGCTCGATCTGGATGCGCAGACCGTTGTGGCGGTCGGAGTAGTCGTCGACCCCGGTGATCGCCGGCAGCTTCCCCGAACGCACCAGCTCGCGGATGCGCCCGACGACCCGTTCGGGTCCGACCATGAAGGGGAGCTCGGTGATGACGATCCCGGTGCGCCGGGCGGACACCTGGCCGACCTCGGCGACGGCCCGCATGCGGACCGACCCGCGGCCGGTGCTGTACGCCTCGCGCAGGCCGCCGTCGTCGACGACGACGCCGCCACCGGGGAAGTCGGGGCCGGGGAGGCGGGCCATCAGCTCGTCGACCGTCGGTGGCCGCTGCGGTCGACGGAGCACGAGCCGCAACGCCTCGACGACCTCGCCGAGGTTGTGGGGTGCCATGTTCGTCGCCATGCCGACGGCGATGCCGGCCGCACCGTTGACGAGCAGGTTCGGGAGTCGGGCCGGCAGGTACTCGGGTTCGGTGCCCTCGCCGTCGTAGGTGGGCCGCCATGCGACCGTGTCCTCGTCGAGCTCGGCGAGCATCGTCATCGCGGCGGCGGCGAGGCGGCACTCGGTGTAGCGGGAGGCGGCCGGGCCGTTGTCGAGGGTGCCGAAGTT
>Ga0194123_10003509_pt1 | contig 18713 bp, 16 predicted proteins | sample TA2MahsurfametaG_5_FD_155479 | JGI IMG/M metagenome (GOLD analysis project Ga0194123, IMG submission 155479) | Freshwater microbial communities from Lake Tanganyika, Tanzania - TA2015023 Mahale A surface | ecosystem: Environmental > Aquatic > Freshwater > Lake | place: Tanzania: Lake Tanganyika... | reverse complement strand
TAATAAAAATCAAATTAATATCTCCGATCAAAATGATTATTTATTTAAAAGAATATGTCAATCAGGTCATCTAATTATTATTAAATATTTATTGGAAATAAAACCAGATATTGATATTTCTCATGATGAAGAAGAAGCTTTTTGTTTAGCTAGCCAAGAAGGTCATTTACATGTTGTTAAATTTTTATTGGAAATTAAACCTAATATTAATATATCAGCTGATAATGACCGTGCTTTTAGATTATCATGTCTAAGTGGTAATTTTGATTTAGTAAATTATTTAATAAATATTAAACCATCTATTAAAAATAAATTTAATATTCTATCTGGTTTAGATTGGGGATGTAAATCTGGTAATATTAATATCGTTAAATTTCTATGGAATTTAAAGATTGAATTAAATATTATTGACGATTCATATAATAGATTTTTACAACTATTACTTATATGTTGCGAACAAAATTATTTATCTATTCTAGATTTTTTATTAAGCCAAGATTCTTCATATGATATTACTGAATGTCAATATTATCTTTTTAGAATATCCTGTAAAAATGGAAATTTAGATATATTTAAATACTTATTTAATCTATTAGAAAATAAAAACGTAGATGAATATATATATAATTATTTATTCAGTATTGCATGTCAATCTCAAAAAGATAAAACTAATATACTTAAATATTTATTGGATTTATTCCCAAATATAAATTTGTCTTTTGATAATGAATCTCCCTTTCGTAATGCTTGTGAATTTGGTAATATGGAAATTATGAAATGGTTGCTTCAAAAGAAACCTGATATTGATATTTCTGCATGTGATGAATATGCATTTCTGAATGCTTGTTTATTTGATCATATTAATATTGTTAAATACTTATTGGAAATTAAATCAAATATTGATATTAAAATATTCAATCAACAAGCTATTTCAAGTGTTTGTATTAATGGAAATATAGAATTACTATCATTATTACTTGAAAAATGCCCTGATATTGATATATCTTTCAATAATGAATCTATTTTTCGTAAAGTTTGTAAAAAAGGTAACATTGATATGCTTAAATTTTTATTAGAAAGAAAACCTGATATTAATATATCTATTCTTAATCAAAAACCTTTCAGAAATTGTTGTTTAAAAGGACATATAAATGCTGCTAATTTTTTACTACAAAAAAAACCAGATATTTTAACAGATGATTTATCTATTAATAAAATATTTGTTACAATATGTAGTAAAGGAAACTTAAATATTGTAAAATATTTACTCCAAGTAAAACCAAATATTGATATATTTTACAATAATGCTAGATCTTTTTATTTTGCTTGCAGATCCGAAAAAACAAATTTAGTTAAATTTTTACTAGATTTTAATCCTTCTGTCATTAATTTTATCGATGGAAATGATATACCACTAAATATTAAATCTTTTATTATTAATTTAGGATATTATTTAACACCTCATTGGTCCGATATCTTAAAAGAAAGTAATAATTTAATAGAATGTCCTATATGTTGTAATCATATAAACCAATATATTGAAACACCTTGTAATCATTCTTTTTGTAAAGATTGTATTCAAACATGGATTCATATTAATTCTTGTTGTCCCTATTGTAGAAGACACATATAAAGAATAAATAAATTATTTATTATAAAAAATTTATAAATAAGAATAGAAATAAATTAATGACTCATATGAAATAGTAATTTACAAATATTAAGAATAAATTCAACTATTTCTGTAGCCTGTTTTTGTTGCTCTTTTGTTGCTATAATTTCTTTCTGTTGAATATAAGCATACAGACAAGAAAAGAATACAACAATTACAAAATTAAAGCAAAAATTTGACATTTTTTTATTATATTTTATATCTTTTTTTTCTTGAATATTTGTTTTTATCGTATCTATTGGATGCGAAACTATGATTGCTACTACTCCTGATATATAACCATTAATAAAATTTTTATAATAATTTTCACACATATTTTTTGTATGTTTATCTAATTAATTAAATTTAATTATTTTTATAATCTTTTATTTTTATTATATATACCAATCATTTTTATATGAATAAAGAAAAAAATAAAATTATAAGTAAAGAAACAAAAGTATCTTTTGAAAAAATGATCCCTAAAATTAATTATATTGATAAAGAATTTGATAATTTTAATAATAAAAATTTAATTAAACCTAATTTTAGAAAATATGTATCTCCTAATAATTTTACTAAAACTAATTATGCTTATAGTAGTCTTATTTTTGCTGATGAATCATATATTCCATCTCTTCTTGTTTTAGGATACTCTATTAAAAGTAATAATAATAAATTTAATTTAATTTGCATGGTTCAAGATAAACCTACTACTGTTATTATTAATAATGAAGAAAAATATTTCCCTGGTGTTTCTAAAAATTCTATTGATAATATACTAAAAATATATGATGTTGTTTATGGTATTGATTTAATCCAAACTGATTCATATAAATTTAAAGAACATTTTACTGATGTTTTTAAACATTATAAAAATATATCTATTTATCCTACAAAATTACAATCTTTTGGACTTATTGATTATCAACGTATCTTATTTTTAGATGCATCTCTTGTCATTAATAAAAATATTGATTATCTATTTGATATTTATGATGATTATACTTTCCTTATTGATAGTTTTACTGATATTACTGGTATGGGAACTCGTGGTTCTGTATTCCTTATTAAACCTACTCTAAAATTATATAATAAAGCTCTTTTCTTATCTAAATATTATAAACAAATTTTTAAAAATTTATTCTTTAGTAGAGGTATCGATGAAATGCTTATCTTTTTTACTGTATATCCTAATTGGTCAAAAAAATTAATCAAATTATGGACTAGTTGTATTGAAAAATACTTATTTAAAAAATGTCCTATATACCATTACCAAATTTATAAACCATTTAAAGAATTTGAAAACAAACCTAATAATGAAATTACATTTAAATTATGGGATTTTTATGCTAAAAAATTATTACATAAATACCCCGAATACAATATCTATTTTCAACATATTAAAAATATTAGAAATGTAGATTATTAAACCTTTACATAATTTTAAATAAATTTAATAATAATATTAAATTTATGATTTTTTATAATATTTATCTTAATTTATTGTGTAAATATTTTTAAAGATTTAAATTTCTTCTCTCTGGACTTCTAAAACTATTAATTTCTTCTGGACTAAATATTACGGTGGGTGATTGACCAATTCTCATTCTTGTTACTGCTGAAGATAATCCTCGATATACATTTGGTGTTTGAATATCATCATAATCTATATTAACATCAGATCCTATACTTCCTCCTGCTAATATTGCATCTTGATTAGATCCCATATATACAATTTCTAAATTATTTTTCTTTGTTTCAATTAAATCATGTAATCTATTTCTTCTATATATTTTTGATGAATTTTCTTGTCCATCTGTAATAACTACAAAAATAGTTTTATCTTGAATATTTATTTTTTCTAATATATATCCCATTGAATCTAACAATGCTGTTGATCCATTCGGTCTATAATTATTTCTATCTAATTCTATAATATCATCTAAATGTCTTTTTTCATATATAATCTCTATATTTGTTGAAAATAAATATAAACTAACTATACACTCCTCTGTATCTTCTAATGATTGTTGATTCTCTATAAATGTATTATATCCTTTTATTGTTTCTTCAATATTATTTGTCATTGATGAAGACTTATCAATTAAAAATATGATATGCATAATGATAATATATATTTATATTATCTTATATTTATAATTATTTTTATTCAAATTTTTTCTAAAAATTGAAATTTTTTTTCTACTATATTTTATTTTAATTACTGTATTATCCTTTATTATGTTAAGAACAAAATCTTATGCACAATTAGTTTATAAATTAGCATATATGAAAGCTAATAATCTATTTGATTTTTGGAAAGCCACATTAAATAATTGTCAATCTTCTTATAGAAAATGGGTTCATTTATATGAAGCTAGATTAGCCGGTGTTGATGTTTATAATTCTAATCTAAAAAAAGATGATGTATCTATTTATGCAAAAAATAGAAGAAAAAAATTAATTAATTATAATGTATATGATCAATTAAGATTATATGGATATTGGAATATGATAAATGATGATTTTTTTCCCAATTGTTATTTTATAAAACAAGATAATTTATATATTTTTAATGGTATTATTGCTTCCAATAGAATAAAATTTTTTAATAAAACTAATATTTGTATGATTTTTATAGGTGTTGATAAACATAAATATATACAAGTTAATATTAACAATATTAAATATATTGATTCAAAAAAAATTGGTATTAAAGGATCTGGTTATTATAATTCTGAATTAGATAAATTATGTAATATTATTACATGTGATGATTATGTTTTATATTAATCATATTTATTCTTTTATTTTCTTTTTCATTAAATATAAATGATATCCTTCAATTTTTCTTACTAATTTTATACCTTTATAGTATTGTTTCTGTTCTTCAAAATTGGATTCAAGAAATTTCAAATTCATATTATTCAGATTACAATAACATAAAGTAGGAATATATCTTTTATCATTTGTTAATTTATATCCATTACTTTCATAATATTTTATTAAAATTTCTTTACATTCTAGATATATTTCATTAAATTTATCTTTGTTTAATTTTTCAACAAAATTTAATAATATTCTACTACATCCTTTACTTCTATACTCTTTAGAAATACATAATGATAATATATATATATTATCATTAAATGAATTCGTAGCTGTTAAACCTATTAAATTATTTTCTCTTATCAATAAATAAAACTTATATCCACTTTTCATATATTCTGTAATCAAAAAATATATACCATCATCATCATAATTGAAATATTCTTCATCTAATGATTCACGTAATATATTTGGAACTTGTTTAATTATATCTTGATTTGCTTTACTATATTCAATGATTAGCATATCTACTTTTATGTATCCTTTCTATAATTATACTATTACTTTGCTTATGGTATTTTAATTTCAATTTTTTGATATGTATAATATTGTAAAAAAATATATAATTATATTCTAAATATATTGTAAAAAACTAGATGACGGTAACATATTCTAAATATATTGTAAAAAACTAGATGACGCTAACGGTATTCTAAAAACTAGATGACGGTAACATATTCTAAATATATTTGTAAAAAACTAGATGACGCTAACGGTATTCTAAAAACTAGATGACGGTAACATATTCTAAATATATTGTAAAAAACTAGATGACGCTAACGGTATTCTAAAAACTAGATGACGGTAACATATGTGCAAAGGTGTAAAAACTGTAAAACAAATATATATAAAAGATTATTTATAATATATATTAGTTATATCATGGATTACACCTATTTTATGAATGTATATGAACATATGTATAATATTAATAATATTGATAATATCGATGAAAATAATAGAGAAATTCAATCACAATTTCAAAATTTAATTTGTAATGGAACAAATCAAGAATTAATTGATTTTTACGATGATAATAAAGATAGAATTAATTTATCTCATAGAAATGAACAAGCATTTTTAATCAGTTGCAAACGTGGAAAGATAAATATTATTAAATGGTTATTTGAAGTAAAAAAAGATATTAATATATTAATTTTTAATGAACTACCATTTATGACAGCATGTAGTAATGGATTTTTAGATATAGCAGAATTTATATATGAAAAATATAAAGAAATAAATCATATATCTGATAGATATGAAGAAGCTTTTTTTGATTCTTGTATATCCCCATCCTGGATGGGATCAAATGATAATATAGAAATTTCTAAATGGTTATTAAAAATTAAACCAGATATAGATATATCTAGAAATGAAGAAAAAGCTTTTCGAAATGCTTGCACTTTTGGAAAATTAAATATAGCTAAATGGTTATTAGAAATAAAACCTGATATTAATATAGTTATTTTAAATAATTTTGCTTTTGTATTTAGTTGTATTGAAAATCATATTGAAGTAGTTCAATGGTTATTACAAATAAAACCAGATATTTATGAATCCTATCATAATGAATCTATTTTTCGCGAATGCTGTAAATGGGGAAATTTAGATATTTTGAAACTATTATATGAAAAAATACCTATCTCTGTTATTGATAATTCTGTAAATTTTAATTTATGCTTTTATATAGCATGTAAATATATTAGAAATGATATTATTCATTGGTTATTGGAAAAAAAACCTGATATAGATATGACATTTAATAATAATAAAGCTTTTTACAAAGTATCTAATTATGAAAATATAGATTATAATTTAATTAAATTATTTTTAGATAAAAATCCTACTATGATAGAAACAATTGATTCTTATAAAATTAATTTACAAGTAAAAGAATATATTCTTAGTTTAGGTTATACATTACCTCTAAAATGGATAGACATTATAAAAAATTCTAACAATCTTATAGAATGTCCTATATGTTCAGAACAAAAAAATGAATATATTGAAACACCATGTAATCATAAATTTTGTAAAGGATGTATAGAAAGATGGATATCAACCAATAATAAATGTCCATATTGTAGATCTAAAATATAATATAGATAAAAAATTGATTTATAAAGTAAAAAATAATATATTATAATTTATATTATTTTAAATGGATTTTGAAACTGATAAATTTTTACAAATAACTAGATTTGGAGAAGTTAATTTGGTTAAAGAATATTATCAAAAAAATAAACATAAAATAAATATATCTTCTAATGAAGAATATATATTTTGTTCTGTTTGTAGTAAAGGATATCTAGATATTGCCAAATTTTTATTAGAAGTTAAACCAGATATAGATATTTCTATAAGAGGAGAAGAACCAATTAAAAGAGCATGTGAGAAAGGTCATCTAGAAATAATAAAATATTTATTACAAATTAAACCTGATATAAATTTAAGTGTATCTAATAATAAACCCTTTATATATTCATGTAAAAGCGGTAAATTAGAATTAGTGAAATTTTTATTTTATTTAAATAATATTAAAGATAATAAAAATATTTTATTAACTGATGAATGCTTCACAAAATCTTTTGAATATATTTGTGAATTTGGATATTTAGATATTTTACAATTTTTAATAGAAGTTTATCCTACATTAAATATAACTGATAATAAAAATATTGGATTATGTTTAGCTTGTGATAAAGGTTATATTGATATTGTAAAATGTTTATTACATTTTAAACCAGATATTGATATATATGAATGTGATTTCTTTCCTTTTAGAATTGCATGTAGTAAAGGTTATATAGAAATTGTAAAATTATTATTAAATCATAATAATAATAAAAGACCCGAACAATTTATTATTGAAGATGCTTTTAAAAACTCTTGTCAAAATAATCAATTTGAAATAATTAAATTTTTATTAGAATATCATCCTTCTATTGATATAAAAAAATGTATGATTTTACAAACAATATTTAAAAATAATTTTATAGATATGATAAACTTAATACTAGAAAAATATTTACATTTATATACAAAAGAAGATTTTATTAATAATTTTTACATCGTATGTGAAAATGGAAATTTAAATTTATTAAAATTATTATATAAATATTTTCCTGATTGTGTATCAAATAAAGATTTATGTAAATTTAATTTTATATCAGCTTGTAAAGGAGGAAATTTAGAATTAGTTCAACAACTATATGAATGGAATCCTACAATAAATTATTCAAATCATGAACAAACATCATTTATTAATGGTGATATATTATGTATGGCTATAAAAAGTGGTAATTTAGATTTAATTAAACAATTATTATTATGGTTTCCTGATATTAATTTATCATTTCATTATGAAATACCTTTTAGAATGATTTGTGAATATGGTCACTATCATATAGCTAAATATTTTTTAGAAATAAAACCAGATATAAATATGTTAATATGTGATGGATTGTGTTTTAAATTTTCATGTAGGAGTGGTAATTTAGATTTAGTAAAATTATTTTTTGAATATCATCCAGATTTAGATATATCAATGGAAAATTATACTGCTTTATTGCATGCATGCTATAGAAATTATTTATCCATAGTTGAATATATTTTAGATAGGAGACCAAATATAGATTTTGAAATGTTAAAAACAAATGAAATGTTTGAAATGATTGAAGACAATAATGATATTAAAAATTTATTTAATAATTATATAAAAAAAAGAAGATCTTGGTTAAATAATTCATTCGAAGAATTAGGTTTCATATGTAGTATATGTAATGAAGAGAATGAATATTATATAATGACACCATGTAATCATAAATTCTGTAAAAAATGTTTAACAAATTGGCTAAAAACAAATTTTAGTTGTCCTTTTTGTAGAAAATTTATTTAGAATAAATAAATTAATTATAAATTATAAAAAAACATTTTTATTTATATAAAAATATTTTACTTTTAATCTTTTATCATACATTTAACAAAATTTTCTTCAAATATCCAATTATCGCATTCAATTGGAGTTGTATATGGTGTTTTAGTGATAAAATCTTCAAAAATAAAAGAATCATTAGGAATGAATTCTTGATTTTGAAAGAAACTAGAGGAATTGAAATCAAATAATTTAATGACTCCTTTTTCATCTATTCCTATGTTATCTTGTTTCCAATCTAAATAAACGATACCGATTGATTGTAGAAAACTTTTTAGTGATCTCATTATATCAATAGCTTCATATGGTATTGGTAGATAAGTTTTTAAGAATTCCATAGTAATAGTTTTATTTTCATGGTCAATTAAATAACAATTACATATATTAGGATGATTATGAGATTTTACAAAGTCATAAATTTCAATTTCAATTATATACTCTTCAGGAATCATTTTTTGAAAAAATCGCTTACCATTATATGTTTCTTTTGTATAAATAAATTCACCATCTAAATCTAATATTTGAGAACTCATTTTTGATATATGAATTTACATATGAATATTTATATATTTTTTATCAATTTTTATAAATAGTCAGAAATACATCAGAATAGTCACCATGTTTTACTTCGTAAAACAGGTTGCACGCAAAGCGTGCTCAGAAATACATTTTAGTCAGAAATACATGAAAATAGTCACCGAAGGTTGGTTGCTTCGCAACCTCAGAAATACATCCAAATAGTCAGAAATACATTTTAGTCAGAAATACATGCAAAAAGTCAGAAATACCAAAAAGTCAGAAATACATGAAAGTCAGAAATACCAAAAAGTCAGAAATACATAAAAGTCAGAAATACCAAAAAGTCAGAAATACCAAAAAGTCAGAAATACATTTTAGTCAGAAATACATTTTAGTCAGAAATACATTTTTATAAAAATATTTATTTTATATTTTTATAATTTTTATAATTATTTTATATATTTTCTATATTGCTGATCTACAATACGGACAAATCTCATTGATCTTTATCCATTCTATTATACATCTTTCACAATATACATGACCACACGGAGTTTTTAAATATTCTTTTATATTGTCTGTGCATATTAAACATGTTACATCTTCATCTGAATTTATCTTTTCTTCTTTCCAACATATCGGTAACTCATAACCTAACTTTTTAAAATATTCTCTCATATTCTTACTTAATAATTTAGCATTCAATTTAAAATATTCATCTACAATTTCTTGATTCCAATTATATATTAACTTTACTATATATATATATTCTCTCTTTATCGAATATTCAAAATGATATTTTATATCTTTCTCTACTAATTCTTTATATTCTTTATGTAAATATTCTAATATTTCTGATCTATGATTATCTACAGATAATTTTATACATTCTCTTATCAAATTTTCTTCTATATCTTTAGTCCTTGTAAAAAATTCCTTCAATATATGAACATATCCATTCTTACATACCTTTTTTATGATCGAATTATCATTTATTCTATAATTTATACTATTTTTCCAATTAAATAATAATTTTACTGTTGTTAAATTTCCATTATTACAAGCATTACTTAATGCTTTCTCATTATCATATGAAATATCTATATCCGGCTTTATTTTCTTTATATATTTTAATAACTTATTATTACCTATATATGCTGCATGTGTAAATAATTCTACATTATATATATCTTTATCTATCCTATAGAAATCTTCATATACATTTTTTTTTACATCACCCTTAAAATAATTTATTATTCTTTCTGAACTAATTGTTGATAATCTAAATTCTGGATTCCATTCACATAACTGTTTTAATATATTAAAATAATAACTTGCATGACCATATTCAAAACATTGTTTAATAAATATATTTCCATAATACGATAAATTTATTTTTGGATTCCATTCATATAATTGTCTTACCATTTCTATATTTCTTGACTTTATACCACTTAAAAACATCTCCTCAGTTATTACCTTCTTTTCTGGTCTTAACTCAAATATCTTATTTAATATTTTTAAATGACCATGTCTACAAATTGTATTTAATAATATTCCATTATTTACATCCATATCTATCGTTGGCTTCCATTTATATAATAACTCTACTATTTCTATATTTCCATATTTACATGCATCCATAAATGATATCTCTTCTTCAAATGATATATCAAAATCTTCTACTTTCTCATATACAAATTTTACTATATCTATATAATTATTTATACACGAATATAAAAATATTTCTTGAAAATCCTTCTTATTTAAATTATATATTAAATTATTCCTCGTCTCATATATAAACTCTATGATTCCATAATGTCCATCTAAAAACGCAGATTTTATTATATATTTATCACTTATATCTATTTCTTGATTTAATTCTAATAAATATTTTAATATATCTAATGATCCATTCCTAAATAATATCTTAAAACAATCTATATCTATTATATTTTTATCTGGATTTAATCTATATAATAATTTTACTATATTTATATTTTTTCCACTACATGCACAATTCATTAATTCATTATCTATATATTCTTTACAATCTATATCTTTTGGATACCATTCTAATAACTGTATTACTATTTCATAAAAACCATAATAGACTGCTCCATGTAAATATTTATGATTAATACTTATATTTTCTGATGTAGTATTTATTATATTTATTTCCGGTTTTATCTCTTTTATATACCTTAATAATGATATATTGCCTCTATAAATAGAACCATAAAAGAAACTCTCATAATCTAGCAAACTTAAATCATATATATCTGGTCTTTCTCTAAAAAAATATTTCATCATATCTAATAAACCCCTATCTACTATCGTATCAAATACCCAATATTTATCTATATTTCTATAACATTTTGTTGGATCAATACTTATTAAATATTCTATTACTTCAAAATTATTATGATAGATCGCTGACATAAATAATTTTTCTATATCAACACTCCTTTTTAAATCTGAATAATCAAATATATACTTCAACATATCCATATTTATTTTCTCCACCAAACAATCCGTTATTATATTCGTTATTAAAGTCTTTTTCTGTATTTTATACTCATCATCCTCTAATATATTCACTAATCTTTCACATAAATATTTAAAAAATTCTATATCATTCTTTGATATTATCTCTTTTACATAATCTTTATATCCATAATTTATATATTGGAAATCATATGTTATATTTTCTAATACTTCTTCTAGATTTTTTTTTAAATCTGAATAATTCATTTCAACGGTCATTTCGATTAAATATATAAAATTAATTATTTAATTTTATATTAATTTATTCAATTTTTTACTTATTATAATCATTTATCTACTCATTTTTATTTATTATATTTATATTTCTTTATTTCCTTTACTAATTCAAGATTACATGAGAATACTGCATTTACATATGCTTTCTCATATACTGATACTCTTTGCAATATATTTGGTCTTAATTGTAATATATATTTAAAAACTTCTAATTGACCCGCTACACATGCACAATATAATCCTTCATCATATTTTTCTTCTCTTATATCTTTCTTCAAATCTAATAATTTTTTTATTATATTTATATGACCTGCTCCACATGATGATACAAATCCATCTGATATATCCATATATTCTTTCATATCATATATACCTCTTATTACATAATAATCATCATATCCACATGCTATATTAAACGCATAATCTATTAATTCTGGACTTTTTATCAATGAATCAAATAATATATCTATATCTGACTCTCTAAATACTTCTTTAAAACTTTCAATTGACATTCTATTATAATTTAATAATGAAAATATTTTTTATATTTTTTTCAATTTTTGTATATTACATTAAAATACAATTATCTGATTCAATATATGATTCTTCTATTAGTTTTTCTTTACAATTTGGACATATCGTTTTATCAGTTTCTTTCTCAAAAATTTCTATTGGTAAAAATTCACCACAATCAAATAAAACATAATTAAATTTTGGATAAAATTCACAATGAATATTTAAGTTTTTTACTTCTTTTATCCAATCTATTATATCTATACTTTTATTTTCTAATGCTAAATTTATCGGAGAAATTATTTCATTATTTTTCATTTCAATATCTATCATCGGAATATTTGGATTTATACTATATAACCATTGAGCTATATCTAAATGATTATTTATACATGCATAATTAAATGCATAATTATCTTCACATGATATATTCAATTCTGGTCTTATTTTTACTAATAATTTTGATATCTCTATATGTCCAAATTCACATGATTGCATAAACATTATCTCTAATACTTCTTTATTTATTTTTTTTATATCTTTTATTTCATCTAAATATTCTATTATCATTGATATATTACCATTTTCACAATATTCATATAAAGATCTTACATCAATTCTATTTTCAACCATATTATTATTTATTATAATTTATATATTAATTTTTATTATAATTTTTCAATTTTTATATATCTATATGATCATAAATATGATTATATAAATTGTCTGCAATAAGGGCAAATATTTTGAATTGAAATCCAGGAATCTATACAATCTACACAAAATAAATGATCACATGGTGTTATTACATATGTATTTTCTGGAACTGATAAACATATTGAACAATCTTTTTTTTCAATATTCTCTGTTGATTGTTTTCTTTTCGATAACCATCCTCTATAATTCTTTATATGATATTGTAAAAATAATCTATCAAAAAAATACTTTAATTCTTCATTATTTTCATTTATCCACCTTAAATTTTGATAATAATTCTCTTGTAAAAAACTTATATCCCAATCATTCTTGATCTGTAATAACCATTTACATAAATTATAGTAACCATAATAGTAAGAATGTTGTAAAACTAGTAAATTATCATCTTTTAATATTTTATCTGATTGTATCGAATATAACCATTTTGCAACTTTTATATTTTCTATCTTACTACAAACATCTAAAAATATTAAACTATTATGAATCGATGTATCTATATCTGGTTTTATTTTTATTAACCATTTTGCTAATTTTAAATGACCATTTAAACATGCTTGATAAAATGATTTATTATCTTTATATGTTACATCTATATCTGGTTTATTTTTTAATAGCCATTTAGCCATTCTTAATTGACCTTTTCTACAAGCCTTTCTAAAAAGTGCATTATTGAAATTTTTTAAATACGGTGGGCAATATTTATCATTTATATATTTCATAAATTTTAATTTACCACTCATACAACAATATACCATACTCTCTCTCTTATCGTAATCACTCTCTAATAATGAAGAATCTTTATCCATATCTATTAACCATTGTGCTATATTATTTGATTGATAAATAAGAGATTTTATGAAAGCCCTGGATATAACAGAACGATTTATATATTCTCTATTTTTATGATAAGCTATCATCAATTGATCTAAATCATCTGTTTTACAACATATAATAAAATGCTCACTCATTTTCTTTTTATTATTTTGATTACATATTCATAATAATAATTTTCAATTTTTTTTTATAATGGCTATACAGTATATACATTTTTAATCATTAAATATATATTAATTACATTCTAAAAACTTTTCCTACAACAAGGACAGGTATGATTCGTTTCAATCCAAGAAGAAATACACTTCTTACAAAAAATGTGATCACATGGTGTTTTCACAACATCTGTATATTCTTGGTAACATATTGGACATTGTTTTTTCTCATTCTTTTCTTGATCTGTAATCTCTTCTGTTTTTGACTCTATAGTTGTATTCAACCAGCGATATCTTTTTTGAAGATCACCTAGCTCAAATAAGAACCATTCATCGACTTCTTTTTCATTGATTGTATCCTTGACGAATCCATTCATTTTAAAGTAATCAACGAGATCTTTTAAAGCTTCTTTTCTTGAATTGATATGACCGGATAAAATGAGAAAACCCCATAACTCTTTTAACAAATTCTCGTTGGGTTGAGAATATTTGTTAAGAATCTTTTCATGCATCTCCATAATTGAAAAAATTGGATAGGATGGACAATAGATAACGAGCTTTTCGGGATTGAAATTTGAACAATGACCACCAAATCCAAAATGATTCTCATACTCCCATTTTTCTTGAATTCCATCGGGCTTATGAACTAAAACTTCTAATTTTTGATCAAATAACTCGATGTCAGTAATTAATTTGAGAATATTTATTTTTGATTGATAATGATAATATTTTATGTAGTTACCTTGAATCGGAATCTCTTCTGTGACATCATATAAATATGAACCTCTCTTGTAATATTTTTCTGATAAACCAGAAATAAAGTTCAATAATTCTTGCATTGTTTTCGTATTTATAATATTATGTTATTTATATTTAATGTATCATTTTTTATATTCTTTTTTATAATTTCTTTTTACACCTTTGCACATTAGCGTCATCTAGTTTTTAGATAACCATAATATAAAAATTGATTTTATATATATAAATTATTTTAATATAATTATATATTAATTACTGAATGTTGAAATTAATTTTAATATTAATTCTACCTTTTATTTGCTATGCTAATAATAGTTTATTTATTTTACCATCTTTTCCAAAAGAAGCAAATTTTTATGCAATTACTAATCAAAATAAAGCTTATATATTTAATATCTCTAATATTATTTTAGAATATAATTTTAATACTATGAGTATATCTGATGTATTATATCTTAATTATACATTTACTTTTTATGATCAATTAAGTGATAATAATATTTATGTTTTACAACATAGTATTTTTTATATTGGAAATAATATATATTATCATATTAATATTTTAGATAATATTATTAATATATTTAATTTGAAAGGTATATTAGTTCCAAATGTTGGTAATTTAGCTATATGTGATCAAAATAAACTATTTGTTTATACGAAATATTATACTAACTATCAATTAGAAATATATGATGAAATTAGTAATTCTTGGACAATACATATTATTGATGATCATTTGCAGGATGCTTTTGGATATTTAGGTTTAGGAGCGTATTATGGATATAATGGTATTATTTATTTTTTTTCTGAAAAAAATTTTGATAATTATTATATTGCATCATATGATTATACTAATTCTAATTTAACTTATTTATTTAGTTGTAATAATAATTATTTTTGTCGAAATATTAATATTATTTTAAATAATAAAATGTTTTCTAGATATACTGATAAATATTTTGATTTAAATACTTTTTCTATGGTTGATAATACTGATACATCTTGGAATTTTTTTACTATATATGGTATTACTAAAAATTTCTTTTTAATGGGTTATGATGATTATCCTGATATAAAATATTTTTTTAATATTAATTTAAACACAGTTACTCAATATAATAATGAATATTATGAATTTAATCTATATACATATAAAAATAAAGATATTATTACTATTCCTATTAAGTATCCTGTTAATTATTTAAATGATTTTACTATTGGTTTTAATTTAAAAGATATTCCAGATTACTATTATATGTATCCATCTTTTAATATTATTCTTGGTGATCAATCTAAATTAGAAGAAAGATGTAGTTTTAATGGTTGGTATCATATTGATCATTGTGTATGCTTACCTAATTATTCTGGTGAAAATTGCAATCTTTGTAATAAAGGATACTACGGAAATAATTGTATTATGGCTGAATACTGTGATCCTTTTGGTGGAAATCTTTCAGATGGTTTATCTGGTAATGGATCTTGCTTATGTAAACAATATTTTTTTAATCATTATTGTTCTCAATGTATTACTGACGTTCCAAGATATGGACCAGATTGTTCTATTTGTCCTAATTGTAATTCTGGTAGTTGTAATCAGGGAAGGTATAGTCATGGTGAATGTTTATGTAATCTGGGTATTATAGGAGAATATTGTGATCAGTGTTATGATAAGAATTCAATTGGAAAAGATTGTATATCTTGTTATAGTCGTTGTAATGGAGGTAAATGTGTTAAAACAGGATACTATGCAAATGTTAGTGATATTCAATGTATTTGTGCTCCTAAATGGAGAGGAGAATTTTGTCAAATCACATGTCCAAATTGTATTTTCGGTCATTGTGGTGATGATGGTTATTGCAAATGTGATATTGGTTGGTCTGGTGAATTCTGTGAAAATAAAGATTTATTAGGATATTTTCCTTTATGGGCTATTATATCTAGTATTATTTCATTTATTGCTATTTTATCTATGATTATTATATATAAAAGATATAAAACTCTTGTCAATGAAAATATACCTAGAAATTTAGATAATTTTTTTAATTTTAGAAAAGAATCTAATAAAGCATATATTAGACCTTAATTTTACATATATTTTTTTGATTTATAAATAATTGATTATTATAAATATATAATAATAATCAAAAATATTTATTATTATTATTTTATTCATTTATAAAATACCATTACCGTCATCTAGTTTTTAGATAACCATTAGCGTCATCTAGTTTTTAGATAACCGTTAGCGTCATCTAGTTTTTATGTATTTGAAATAATTATATCATTTAGCATTGATATTTCATTTTCAATATAATTAAATTTACTTCTACATATTGGACATTTAAATTCATTTAATTTTTCTATACATTTTAAACAAAATTCTCTATGATTACATGGAAATATTTTTACTTTTATTAAATTTTCCATACATATGCAACAATATTCTATAGTTCCATCTGTTTTTTCTTGTATATTTTTTACATACAAATAATTTAAATCTGTATTCATATCTCTATTCATTTCTGATTCATTATCATTTACATAATAAATACTATTATGTCCATTTGTTCTTCTATTATTTTCTTCATTTCTTCTTATATTATTTCTATTTTCATTTTGATTCTCATTATGTGCAACTGGTGTTATCCTAGATCTCGCTTGATCACATTGGAATAATAATCTTATATTTATTACTACATGTGTTGATGAAAAAAGTTGATATATTATGTAATATACCATAAATGGTGTATATATTTTTTCTAAATTTGTTATATCTGGCATGTAAAATATACATCCTATAATATTTAAAAGAAATAGAGAACAATCATAAACTATTAACAGATATTGTAAAATATTTATATATAATCCATAATAATCATTTTTTATGATACATGACATACTTGTTAATACTATTAAAAATATTGACCAGAAAAAATAATATAAAGAAATAAATATAACACCTTTCACAAAAAATATTATTTCTATATTTTTTTGAATTATTATACTGTATAATATCGATAAAGATGGGATACTAAATATAAATATGAATACTTGTAAAAAAAATGTTTGATTTAATGTTAACATATTTTTTATATTATATTCCTATCTATTTTTTTATATATTTTTTTCAATTTTTACTTTTTGGTTCGTTACGGTTATCTAGTTTTTAAGTATAAAAAAAATGATACTAAAAATATTAATAATTACATTTGTATAATCATATAAAAATATGAATACTATTGAAAATCCTGACTTTTTTAGATATTATTCGACCAATTTAAGTAATTATTGTTTATGGTTAGAGGAGGAACATTTTCCTTTAAAAAAAATAAATTACGAATTACAAGTAGAATTTTCTAACCTCAAAAAATATTCTACTGGACTTGTAAATCAAAATAATTTATTAAGACTGAATGATACTTCTTCAAAAAGAAAAATTGACGAATTACAACAAAAATTTTCTAAACTCAAAAAACATAATACTGGACTTTTGAATCAAAATGAATCATTAAGACTGAATGATACTTCTTTAAAAAGAAAAATTGAAGAATTACAAGAAGAACTTTCTAAAGTCAAAAAACATAATACTGAACTTGTGAATCAAAATGATTCATTAAGACTGAATGATACTTCTTTAAAAAGAAAATTTGACGAATTAGAACTAGAATTTTCTAAACTCAAAAATCATGATACTGGACTTTTGGAAAGAAATACAAAATTAGATCTGGATAATACTTCTTCAAAAAGAAAAATTGACGAATTAGAACAAGAAAATACTTCTTCAAAAAGAAAAATTGACGAATTAGAACAAGAAATTTCAAGACTTAAATCTTCTATTCCTGAAAAAAGACCTCGTGGTCGTCCTAAAAAAATTCAAGAAACAAAAACGACAACAATGACAACAACGACCTCAACTTTCAATTGAAGAAAAACAACCAATAAATGT
>Ga0194123_10003505_pt1 | contig 18728 bp, 13 predicted proteins | sample TA2MahsurfametaG_5_FD_155479 | JGI IMG/M metagenome (GOLD analysis project Ga0194123, IMG submission 155479) | Freshwater microbial communities from Lake Tanganyika, Tanzania - TA2015023 Mahale A surface | ecosystem: Environmental > Aquatic > Freshwater > Lake | place: Tanzania: Lake Tanganyika... | reverse complement strand
CGCCTGCGCGCTCGGCCTGCGCCGAGGTCTTCTGCAGCGCTTCGAGCAACAGGTCGGGGTCAGCGCTCTGGCCTTTGGCTTTCATGGCGCGAATGCGCGCGCTCAGGCCCATGCAGTAATTGGCTATCGCGGTGAGCGGCTGGTTGATCTCGTGCGCAAGCGACGAGGCCATCTCGCCCATCGTGACCAACCGCGAGCTGTGCTGAAGCTTCAGCTCTTGCCGGTGCAGCTGCTCATCGGCCTCGCGTCGCGTTGTGATGTCGGTTGCCACCAGCATCTGCACCAGACGGCCATCCACCCAGCGAATGTCGCGGGGCCGAAGCTCAAACCAGCGCGACAGGCCCGTATGGAAAACCTCATGACTGCCCGAATCTGCGCTCGACTTAAGCAGTGCCTGGTGGCCTGCCGGCGTAATGCTGAACAGTTGTCGATACATCCGGTTTGCAAACAGCAGCTCGCCCGATTCCGGTGCGCCAGAAGCTTGGGTTGACTCGGTGTCAGCGGGCCGCGCCACCACCGACACCGCCGCGTCAAGCTCTTCAAGCACGGTGGTGAATCGCTCGTGCGCGGCGGCGAGCGCCGCCCTGATCCGCAGCGGCTCGGTAATGTCGGTAACCGATGTCATCCAGCCTGTGTGCTGTCCGTCGCGGTCGATCAGCGGCGACACATACATCTTGGCGTCGATCACGCTGCCATCGCGGCGCTGCAGTTTCACTTCAAAGCCACTGCGCGGGGCGGCGCCCTTAAGCAGTTTGTCGAGTTGTGCCATCTGCAGCGCGTCGTCGCCCGCCGGCCAGTAGGAAAACGGTGGCACTGCGCCGATGAGCTCGCTTTCGGTCTGGCCCACCATATCGCAAAACGCCCGATTCACATACGTGATGCGGCCGGTCAGGTCGAAGGCGCGCATGCCGGTAAGCAGCGAATCTTCCATGGCCTGCCGAAATGCGGTCTCGGCGGCAAGCGCGGCCTCAGCCCGACGCCTTGAGGTGGTGTCGCGGGCAATGGCATACAACATGGTGTGCGTACGCGACTGCGGATCGCGCCGCACCGACCACTCAAGCCATCGCCAGGCCTCGCCATCTGCGCCCAAATCGCTGGCAGGCTTGAAGCGCGCCTCAAAGCTGGTCGACACCTGTCCTGGTTGCGCCACCGAAGCAATGGCGTCGGCAACGGCGTGTCGATCGTCAGGGTGCGCACGCTCGATGATGTTGGCCGCGCCGCGCTCGGGCGCAAAGAATGTTTCAAACGCCGGGTTTCCGCGAATCAGCGCGCCGTCCCGTCCAAGCACGCACAGCGGATCGGGCGAAAGAGTGAACAGACGATCGCGCTCAAGCTCGGCGCTAAGACGGTGGCGTGCGTGGCTGCCCAGCAGCAGCAGAATCAGCAGCATCGCCACCGTAAGACCGACGACTGCGATCTGCAGCGGATGCTCGAGCAGACCGTTGTACAGGTCATCGTGGGTCCAGCTGGCTGCCCACAGGAACAGTGCAACGAGCACAACAAACCCGCCCATCGTGATTCCGTGGGTAATCGTGAACCAGCGAATTGCACGCAGTGTGGTGGGGGATTCGGCAGATCGAGCCATGATGCGGGGGGCTCCGACAGTCGCAACAGACGGTTCGTGAGTGTAGGCAGCCCTGTTCAGTCCGTCTAACGATAAGCACCAGCACCGGACGGATATTTCATATTGTGCAATAAAATTGCAGATCATGAAAATTTTTCTTGCCCTTTTGGCTGTCGGTTCCTAGAATTCGGTCCATCCGCAACAGGCGGGGCGAGGAACGCGCTCGCCCGCGCCAATCAGGAGACTGCCGATGTCAGCCGTGCCCAGCCAGCTGCCCGCCGCCAACGATCCGGTCGACGCCGATCCGCTCGAGACACAAGAGTGGCTCGACGCCCTAGAGGCAGTTATTGATCGGGAGGGGCCCGAGCGCGCCCATTACCTGCTCGAGCAGATGATTGAGGTGTCGCGTCGAAGCGGCGCCCACATTCCGTTCTCGGCAAACACCGCCTATGTGAACACGATCCCCACCCAGCTCGAGGCGCGTTCCCCTGGCAACGCAGAGTTCGAAGAGCGCATTCGCTCTTATGTGCGCTGGAACGCCATGGCCATGGTGGTGCGGGCCAATCGTCACAACCCACCCGATGGCGGCGACCTGGGCGGGCATATCGCTTCGTTCGCATCGCTTGCCACCATGATCGGCGCAGGCATGAACCACTTCTGGCATGCCCCGTCGGCCGACCACGGTGGCGACCTGGTCTATTTCCAGGGGCATGTGGCGCCAGGCATTTATGGCCGCGCGTTTGTGGAGGGGCGGCTGACTGAAGACCAGCTTGAGCGTTTCCGCCAGGAAGTCGATGGCAAGGGGCTGTCGTCTTACCCGCATCCCAAGCTGATGCCCGACTTCTGGCAGTTCCCCACCGTGTCAATGGGCCTGGGGCCCCTGATGGGCATCTATCAGGCGCGCTTTCTGAAGTATCTGCATGCGCGAGGCATTGCCGACACCAGCCAGCGCAAGGTGTGGGTGTTCTGCGGCGATGGCGAAATGGATGAGCCCGAATCGCTGGGTGCCATCGGTCTGGCCGCACGTGAAAAGCTCGATAACCTCATTTTCGTCATCAACTGCAACCTGCAGCGGCTCGATGGGCCTGTGCGCGGTAACGGCAAGATCATCCAGGAACTTGAAGGCGAGTTTCGCGGGTCGGGTTGGAATGTGCTGAAGCTGATCTGGGGGTCTTACTGGGATCCGCTTCTGGCCAGAGATCGCGAAGGCATTCTGCGCCGGATCATGGAAGAAACCGTTGATGGCGAATACCAGGCCTTCAAAGCCAATGATGGTGCGTTTGTTCGCAAGCATTTCTTTGGCAAGCATCCGAAGCTGCTCGAGATGGTGTCGCGCATGACCGATGACGACATCTGGCGCCTGAATCGCGGTGGTCATGATCCGCACAAGGTGTATGCGGCATTCAATGCAGCCATCAATCATCAGGGTCAGCCCACGGTGATTCTTGCGAAAACCGTCAAGGGCTACGGCATGGGCCGTGCAGGCGAAGCCAAGAATCCCACGCATCAGCTGAAGAAGCTTGATTCGCAGACCGTCCGCGAGTTTCGCGATCGGTTCAACATTCCAATCCCCGACGACAAGGTGGACGATCTGCCGTTCTACCGGCCCTCAGACGACGCCCCCGAGATGCAGTACATGCACGAGCGTCGCCGCGCGCTCGGAGGCTATCTGCCGCAGCGTCGCCGCCAGGCCGAGGAGCAGCTTCCCGTGCCCGCGCTGGATGCCCTGCAGGCGATGCTCGAGCCCACCGCCGAGGGCCGCGAAATTTCAACCACGCAGGCGTTCGTTCGAATTCTGACCGCGCTTACCCGGGACAAATCGATCGGCTCCCGGGTGGTGCCCATTGTTCCCGACGAAGCCCGCACCTTTGGTATGGAGGGTATGTTCCGTCAGCTGGGCATCTACGCACCCGAGGGGCAGAAGTACACGCCGGTCGACAAAGACCAGGTGATGTACTACCGCGAGGACAAGGGCGGCCAGATTCTGGAAGAAGGAATCAACGAGGCCGGCGCCTTCAGTTCGTGGATTGCGGCAGCCACGTCGTACTCCACCAACAACCGGGTCATGATCCCGTTTTACATCTACTACTCGATGTTTGGCTTTCAGCGGATTGGCGATCTGGCCTGGGCCGCGGGCGACATGCAGGCGCGCGGCTTCCTGCTGGGCGGCACATCGGGGCGCACCACGCTCAATGGCGAGGGCCTGCAGCATGAGGACGGCCACAGCCACATTCTGTCGTCCACCATTCCCAACTGCGTGTCTTACGACCCCGCCTATGCGCACGAACTTGCGGTGATCATTCAAGACGGTCTGCGCCGCATGGTGGGCGAGCAGCAGAACGTCTTCTACTACATCACCGTGATGAACGAGAATTACGCGCATCCGGGGCTGCGAAAGGGCGATGAGGAAGGCATTATCCGGGGCGCCTACGTGCTGCGGCCGGGGCTTGCCAAAGCCGAGAAGCGCGTGCAACTGATGGGGTCGGGCACCATTTTGCGTGAGGTGCTGGCCGCAGCCGAGATGCTCGAAAACGACTGGGGTATTGCGGGCGATGTGTTGAGCGTTACCAGCTTTACCGAGCTGCGCCGTGATGGCCTGGATGTGGATCGCTGGAATCTGCTGCACCCGACCGAGAAAATGCCGCGAAAGGCCTACATCACCCAGCTGCTGGAAAAGACCAGCGGCCCGATCGTTGCGTCCACCGACTACATGAAGCTCTTTGCCGACCAGATTCGGCCATTCGTTCCGAAGGGTCGCGATTTCCGCGTGCTGGGCACTGATGGTTTCGGCCGGTCCGATTTTCGTGCGCGGCTTCGCGAGCACTTTGAAGTCGACCGTCGGTTTATTGTGCTGGCGTCGCTGCGTGCGCTGGCCGATGAGGGCAGCATTCGGGTGAAGAAAGTGGCCGAGGCACTCAAGCAGTACGGCATCGATCCTGACAAGGCTAACCCGCACACCGCCTGATGGGCTGTGCTGATATCGCAAGCGAGTTCATGATGAGTCAGTCCAAGGAAGTGCAGGTTCCCGACATTGGCGATTTCGCCGAGGTCGAAGTCATCGAAATTCTGGTCAAGCCCGGTGACACGATTGCGGTTGAGCAGTCGCTGATCACGGTTGAGTCAGACAAGGCATCGATGGAGATTCCCAGCGCGGCGGCAGGCGTGGTTCGCGAGCTGCGGGTAAAGCTGGGTGACAAGGTGGCCAAGGGCAGCGTGATCCTGACGGTGGATGCGGCAGACACGGCGGCTGCCGTTGCAGCGCCTGCGCCGGCCGCTGCGCCGGCTCACGTGGCAAGCCCCCCTGCGGCGAGTGCGGCCGCTGCGCCAGCCCCCGCCCCGGTTGCGGCGCCTGCCCCCGTGGCAAGTCCCCCAGCGCCGCCCGCGGCGCCTGCTGCAGCGGTGAGCGCGCCAATTGCGGCCGTCGCACCGGCCGCATCGCGCACGCCTCCGGTGGTTGTCGAACCCGGCGACGATCTGCACGTGGTCAAACCGCACGCGTCTCCCTCGGTGCGTCGCTTCGCACGTGAATTAGGCGTTGACCTGTCACAGGTGCGCGGCACAGGCCCCAAACAGCGAATCCTTCAGTCGGATGTGCAGGCCTATGTGAAGGCGCTGGTGGCGCAGGCGGCAGCGCCAGCCCAGGCCGCCGCGCCCGCTGGCGCAGACAGCGGTGCAGCGCTGGGGCTCATTGCCTGGCCCAAGGTTGACTTCGCAAAGTTTGGCCCGATAGAACGCCAGCCCCGGTCGCGCATCAAGAAGCTTTCAGCATCGAACCTGCACCGCAACTGGGTGATGATTCCGCATGTCACCAATCACGATGATGCCGACATCACCGAGCTCGAGGCCTTTCGTGTTCGACTGAACGAAGAGCAGGGCAAGGGCGGCACCAAGGTCACGATGCTCGCGTTCCTCATCAAGGCCTGCGTCACCGTGCTCAAGCGTTTCCCTGAGTTCAACGCTTCGCTTGATGGCGATGAACTGGTGCTGAAAAACTATTGGCACATTGGCTTTGCCGCCGATACGCCCAACGGACTGGTGGTGCCCGTGGTGCGCGATGCCGACCAGAAAGGCATTCTGCAGATCGCTCGCGAAACCTCTGAACTTGCCGCGAAGGCCCGTGACGGCAAGCTCTCGCCCTCGGACATGCAGGGCGGCACCTTCTCAATCTCCAGTCTCGGTGGCATTGGTGGCACTTATTTCACACCGATCATCAACGCCCCGGAAGTGGCCATCCTCGGCGTGTGCCGGTCACAGACCCGGCCGGTCTGGAATGGATCGGCGTTTGAGCCCAGGCTCATGCTGCCGCTGTCCTTGTCGTGGGACCACCGGGTCATTGACGGCGCGGCGGCCGCGCGCTTCAACGTTGCACTTGCGCAGCTGCTCGCCGATTTTCGGCGTGTGATGCTCTGAAGCCAGGGAGAAGACCAGCATGAGCCAGGCCATCGAGGTCACCGTTCCCGATATCGGCGACTTCAAGGAAGTTGAAGTCATCGAGTTGCTTGTGAAGCCCGGCGACACGGTGTCTGCCGAGCAGAGCCTGATCACCGTCGAGTCCGACAAGGCGTCGATGGAGATCCCATCGCCCATTGCCGGAACCATTGGCGAATTGCGTGTGAAGCTGGGCGACAAAGTGTCCAAAGGCTCGCCACTTGCATTGATGACGCCGGCGGACGGCGCGGCTTCCGCCCCCGCAGCGGCCGCTGCAGCCCCCGCGCCGCAGCCCGTTGCCAGCGCGTCGCAAGCGGCTGCGCAGGCGCCGGTGCCCACGTCAGCCGCTTCGGTTGTGCCCGCTCCCGCGTCCGGCGCCACCTACGCGGGCCCCGTCGATCGCACCTGCCGGATGCTGGTGCTGGGCGCGGGCCCGGGCGGTTACTCAGCCGCATTCCGTGCGGCTGATCTGGGCATGGATGCGGTGCTCGTTGAACGCTACGGCACGCTCGGCGGGGTCTGTCTGAATGTGGGGTGCATTCCATCGAAAGCGCTGTTGCACGTGGCGGCGGTCATTGATGAAACCCTACACTTTGAAGCCCTGGGCGTAAGTTTTGGCAAGCCCGTCATCAACATTGACAAGCTTCGCGCGCACAAGAGCGCGGTGATCGGCAAGCTCACCGGTGGACTCGCCGGCATGGCGCGGGCCCGCAAGGTGGAGGTCGTGCGTGGCATCGGCCGCTTCCTTGACGCGAACCACGTTCAGGTCGACTGCACCGACGGCGAGGGCCGCGGCACCAACGGACTGACCAAGGTTATCCGGTTCGAACAGGCAATCATCGCGGCGGGCTCCAGGGTCGTGAAGCTGCCATTTTTGCCTGATGACCCTCGTATCGTTGATTCCACCGGCGCGCTTGAATTGCGCGCGGTGCCCAAGCGCATGCTGGTCATTGGCGGGGGCATCATTGGCCTTGAGATGGCCACGGTTTATTCAACGCTGGGTGCGCGCATCGAGGTCGTCGAAATGATGGACGGTCTCATGGCGGACGCCGATCGCGATCTGGTCAAGGTCTGGCAAAAGTACAACGAGCCTCGATTCGACAAACTGATGCTGCGCACCAAGACCGTTCGCGCAGAAGCCGAACCCGACGGTATTCGCGTCTGGTTTGAAGGTGAGAACGCTCCCGCCGAGCCGCAGTTCTACGACATGGTGCTGTCGGCGGTCGGGCGCAGCCCCAATGGCCGGCAGATCGCAGCAGAACTTGCCGGCGTTTCCGTCACCGATCGCGGCTTCATTCCGGTGGATTCACAGATGCGCACCAGCGCGTCGCATATCTTTGCCATTGGCGACATCGTTGGTCAGCCCATGCTCGCCCACAAGGCAGTGCATGAGGGCCATGTGGCTGCAGAAGCCGCCGCCGGCCAGAAAAGCCATTTCGATGCGCGCGTCATTCCGTCGGTGGCCTACACCGATCCCGAGGTGGCCTGGGTCGGGCTTACCGAAGAGGATGCGAAGCGTCAGGGCATCAAGGTTGGCAAGGCGGTGTTTCCCTGGGCAGCGTCGGGCCGCGCCATCGCCAATGGCCGCGACGAGGGCTTCACCAAGCTGCTCTTCGATGAGGAAACCCATCGTTGCGTGGGCGGGGGCATTGTGGGCACCCATGCCGGTGACATGATCGGCGAAGTGGCGCTTGCCATCGAAATGGGCGCCGATCCGGTTGATATCGGCCGCACCATTCACCCGCACCCCACGCTGGGTGAATCCATCGGCATGGCGGCCGAGGTTTTCGAGGGCACCTGCACGGATTTTTTGCCGGCGAAGCGGCGCTAGCGGTCGCGGCGGTCGCTAGCCAGTCGGGCTTGGGACTCCGAGCCGAAACGGCGGGGGGCGACTCACGCTACGCCCTGTTACCGTGCGAACTCAGTTCTGCAGCCGACGCCGCCGAGGGTCTTCGACACTACTGTCGCAGCCGCTTCATCAGCTGCGCGCCGATGTCGTCGTCTGCGGGCTTAGCGCCTCCGTCCTGAGGCTGCATACCCGGGAGCGCTGGGAACGGCATTGCACCGTCCTGCTGGGGACCGCCTTGCAATCCAGGAAACGACGGGAACAGCGTGCCTCCCGTTCCTGGCGAATCGCCCGGGATTTCGATCTTGACGCTGTTGGGGTCGATGTTCAGCTTCGGTCCCAGCGCGCCGAGCGACAGGTTAGGGAAGCCGATCACGACACAAAGCATCACTAACTGCATGATCACGAACGAAATCGAGCCGAGATAAATGTCGCTAGTCGTGACCTTGGGGATCCGAGCCTGAGTGACCCGGTCGGTGTAGTCGGCGTTTGGCGCCACGCTTCGCAAGTAGAAAAGCGCAAAACCGAAGGGCGGTGTGAGGAACGATGTCTGCAGGTTCATCGCGATGATGATGCCGAACCAGATCAGGTCGATCTCCATCTTGGTCGCCACCGGCGCCAGCAGCGGCAGCAGGATGAAGGCGATCTCGAAGAAGTCAAGGAAGAATCCGAGCAGGAAGATGATCAGGTTCACTATGATCAGGAAGCCAATCTGATTACCAGGCACCTTTTCGAACAGGTGTTCGACCCAGATCGGGCCGTCCACGCCCTGGAAAGTGAGCGAGAATACGGTAGAACCGATCAGCACGAACATCACGAAGACCGACAGCTTCGCGGTGACATTCAGCGCCTGCCCTAGCAGCTTGGAGGTGAGCCGGCGACGGATCAGCGCCAGTGCCAGCGCACCGGCCGCGCCCAGTGCGCCGCCCTCGGTCGGGGTGGCCACGCCGAGGAAGATCGTCCCGAGTACGAGGAAGATTAAGAGCAGGGGCGGGATCAGCACGAAGGTGACACGTTCGGCCAGCTGAGACAGAAGCCGAACGCCGAGCAGTCGCCCCAGAGTCGCCGTCGCGATGGCTAGGACCACCGAGACCGTCATCGCCATCAAGACAGCCTCATCAGTCGGCACGCGGACATTGGGATCGTTGGAGAGCCACTTGGCGATGGCTGGGTAATTCCAGAACACCAGCAGGCCCACCGCCATACACATTGCCATCAGAACGAAAAGCGAGACATGGCCGCTTGCGCCGTTCGGTTCGCGATAAATCCGCGCCTCGGGCGGCAGCGGCGGCACCCAGTGTGGACGTACGATTGCCACGCCTACAATAAACAGGACGTACAGCCCAACCAGCATGAATGCCGGCAGGAACGCCGCGAGGTACATGTCACCAACGCTGCGGCCGAGTTGGTCAGCGACTACGATCAGCACCAGCGAGGGCGGCACGATCTGGGCGAGCGTACCCGACGCCATGATCGCGCCGGTGGCGAGCTGCCGGTCGTAGCCGTATCGCAGCATGATCGGCAACGAGATCAGGCCCATCGAGATCACCGACGCGGCCACCACGCCGGTGGTAGCCGCGAGCATCGCGCCCACGATGATCACCGCGAGCGCGAGGCCGCCCCGAAGGCCGCCGAACACCTGACCAACCGTTTCGAGCAGGTCCTCGGCCATGCCGCTTCGTTCCAGCAATAGCCCCATGAACGTAAAGAACGGGATCGCAAGTAGCGTGTCGTTCTGCATGATACCGATGAGCCGCAGCGGCAGTGCCTGCATCAGGGCGCTCGGTACCACCTCCAGCTCGATCGCGATGAGGCCGAACACCATGCCACAAGCGGCAAGGCTGAATGCCACCGGGAAACCCGATAACAGGAAAAACACCAGCGCCGCGAACATGATCGGCGCGAGGTTTGCCGCGATCCAGGTCATCGCCGCTGCTCCTCGACCTCTTTGCGAAGGTCCTCGAGCAAGGCCTCTTCGTCGGACTGCTCCTTGCCAGAGATAGCGGGGTCGGGACCAAGCCCGCGCAGGAACGCAATGCGTTTGATCACTTCGGAGAAGGCCTGGATCGCGAGCAGAGCGAAGCCGAGCGGTATCAGGGCATAGACCGGCCACCGGATCAGACCACCGGCATTCGTTGAGACTTCCCCGGCTTCGAAGGCGCGGATGGCCAGGGGAAGGGACATCGAGATGATCCAACAGCAAAGCGGGAGCAGGAAGGCGACTATGCCGACAATGTCGACGAGGACCTGGGTTCGGCGCGACCAGCGTTGCGACACCGCGTCGATCCTTACGTGCTCGTTACGCAGCAGCGTGTAGCCGGCACCGATCAGGAAGACCGCTGAAAAGAGGTACCACTGGATCTCTAAATAGGCGTTCGAGCTGAAATTGAATGCCTTCCGGGAGATGGCGTTGGCGGTGCTGATCAGTACTGCAGCCAGCACTAGCCACATGACGATACGACCTATGCGGATGCTGACAGCGTCGATCGTACGCGAGACGAGGAGCAGGAATTTCATGAGCAAGAACCGGTACTACCTGTGCCCCGTGGACAAAGGGCTTGGCAGAGCGTCTGCCAAGCCCTTCCTGAAAAGGGGTTCGGGGGTCTTTGCAGAGTCACTTTACGACCGAGGCGAGGAACTGGGCCTGGCGCATCTCGATCACCTGGGACCAGGCCACTTGGTCGCGCTGGAACCCGAAGTATGAGTCGTGGATCTTCTTGAACTCGGCGTTGGCAGCGTTTGTCTCGGCGTAGACCTCCAACGCGGCCTTGTGGGATGCCTGCATGATCTGCTGGTTAAAGGCTCGCAGTTGCGTGCCACTGGCCAGTAGGCGCTTGAGTGCCAGGATATTCCACGCGTCGTACTTGGCCATCATGTCCACGTTCGCCTCGATGCAGGCGGATTGGATGGCAGCCTGATACTGGGGGGGCAGCGTGCCCCAGGCCTTGAGGTTCACGATGCAGTGCAACGCCGGTCCGATCTCCCACCAGCCCTGGGCGTAATAGAAGCGGGCGACCTTGGCGAAGCCAAGTTTCTCGTCGTCGTACGGACCAACCCACTCGGCCGCATCGATCGTTCCTTTCTCAAGCGCTGAATAGATGTCGCCACCGGCGATCTGCTGTGGCACCACGCCAAGCTTTGAGAGTACCCGGCCGGCAAAGCCGCCGACCCGAAACTTCAGGCCCTTGAGGTCATCGACGGAGTTGATCTCCCGGCGGAACCAGCCGCCAGCCTGCTCGCCGGTGTTGCCACAGAGCAAGGCCACCACATTGCTCTTGCGGCAGAAATCGTTGTAGATCTTCTCGCCGCCGCCGTGATACCACCAGGCGTTGTACTGGCGGAAGTTCATGCCGAACGGCACCGCGGTACCGAACGCGAATGTCGGATCCTTGCCGAAGTAGTAATACATGGCGGTGTGGCCAAACTCGACGGTACCGTTTTGGACCGCATCAAGGACCTGGAGGCCCGGAACGATCTCTCCCGCCGCATGGGTGGTGATAGAGAACTTGCCGTCGGTTAGCGCCGCGACCCGTTTAGCGATGACATCACTCGCGCCGAACAGCGTGTCTAGTGACTTGGGAAAGCTCGAGGTAAGACGCCACCGGATTGCCGGTTGTGCGTGGACGATCGCCGGGGCCCCAGCGATCGTGCCGGCGGTCGCGCCGACCGCTGCTTTCTGGATGAATGAGCGACGCAGCATGAAAACTCCTCAGAATGGTAAAGGCAATAAGATTCGTGGTCGGGCTTGGAGCCTTTGATCGACAGGCACCCACGCCAGCATGCCTGATTTTAGGGTCGGTCTGGCCGGAGGGCAAACGAAATGGTCAGCCCGCACGTCAGCCTGCTGCCAACCGGGTCCGCGCTGCCGCGATAGCCCCCCGGACCTGCGCAGGCGCGGTGCCCCCGAGATGGTTCCTCGCCGCTACCGAGCCTGCGAGAGTGAGCACTTGCCGAACGTCCTCGCCAATCAGCGGTGAGATCGCGCGCATCTCGTTGCTGGAAAGGTCCGCCAAGTCCTTTCCCGCAGTGGCGGCTTGACGCACAGCCCGCGCCACCGCCTCGTGGGCATCCCGAAAGGGCAGGCCCTTCCTGACCAGATAGTCAGCCAGATCGGTTGCCGTTGAAAAGCCTTCCGCGGCCGCTTCCCGCATCCGGTCGGCTCGAACCCGGATGCCCCCCACCATATCAGCGAAGATTCGAAGCGTATTGACGACGGTATCGGCCGCATCAAAGACAGGCTCTTTGTCTTCCTGATTGTCTTTGTTATAGGCGAGCGGCTGGCCCTTCATGAGCGTGAGTAGCGACATCAGGCTGCCGTACACCCGGCCGGTTTTGCCGCGAGCCAGTTCAGGCACATCGGGATTTTTTTTCTGGGGCATGATCGACGAGCCGGTGCAGAAGCGGTCGGCGAGGTCGATAAAGCCCACCCGCGGTGACATCCAGATCACCAGCTCTTCGGAGAACCGCGAGACATGCATCATGAGCAGGCTGGCGGCCGAGCAGAACTCGATGGCGAAGTCGCGATCGGAGACCGCATCGAGCGAGTTTTCGCAGACGCCCTCAAAGCCCAGCGAACGCGCCACCTGCTCGCGATCAATGGGGTAGGAGGTGCCGGCCAGGGCAGCCGCGCCCAGCGGCAGGCGGTTGGTGCGGCGGCGGCAGTCGCTCATTCGCTCGGCATCGCGAGCGAACATTTCAACGTAGGCGAGCAGGTGGTGACCGAACGTGACCGGCTGCGCCACCTGCAGGTGCGTGAAGCCCGGCATGATGGTGTCGGCGTGGCAGTCGGCCAGATCGATCAGGGCGCGCTGCAGGTCGACCAACAACTGGAGCACATCATCGATGGTACCGCGCAGCCACAGGCGGACATCGGTGGCCACCTGATCGTTTCGCGAGCGTGCGGTATGAAGCCGCTTGCCGGCATCGCCCACCAGGTCGGTCAGGCGGCGCTCAATGTTCAGGTGAACATCTTCCAGATCGATGGACCACTTGAATTCGCCGCGCTCGATTTCGCCACGAATTTGCGCCATGCCCGATTGGATGGCAGCCAGGTCGGCTTCTGACAGAAGTCCAACCGATTGCAGCATGGCAGCGTGGGCAAGTGACCCCTGAATATCGGCCAGTGCCAACCTGCGATCGAAATCAACCGATGCGGTGTAGCGCTTGACCAATTCCGAAACAGGTTCGGAAAATCGGCCAGACCAGCCCTCGGCCTTGTTCGCAAGTTGATCTGCCATAATTGCTCGAGCGGAAAAAACATAAATTATACGTTCGGCTCCAACGAACGAAGGTTTCCCGATGTCCACCGCTCAATCGATTTTCATCGTTGATAGCGAAGCCGATGGTCGCACGCAGTTGCGCCAGGCCCTTAAACGGCTTCGCGGTGTCTTCCCCCATCAAGTCGTTGGCGAAGCTGACAGCGCGCGCAGTGCGCTTGCTCAGATCGGTTCGCTTCGACCCAGCGTGCTGCTCGTGGACCCGGCGCTGCCTGACATGAATGGCATCGAACTTGGACGGCAACGGACCACCGTCCGATCAGCAGAATCGGCCCGTGAAGTGCGCTGGCCCGAGGCCGCGCCTGAGCCGGCGTTGATCTATGTCAGTGGCAGCGATCGCCATGCTTTGGATGCGTTTGAGGTAAGAGCGCTCGATTATCTTTTGAAGCCTTTCCACCCGGATCGGCTGCTGAAAGCACCGACCCGCACGCCCGGCGCGGCCCTGTCCGCCGCGGCACCGATTGAATCCGATGCGCCCGCTTCGCGTGGCCCGAATGGCGAGGCGAGTGGCTCGTCTGGCGCCAGCGATTCATCGGGCCAGCGCGCAGGCGACAACCCCGCCCCGGGTGCCCCCGCTGGCGGGTCGGAGGCCCGGCTGCTGAACGCCCCACCGTCTCCCGCGCTCCTTCAGGGCCCCGCCGGCGCGCCCCAGCGGCCAGCGCCGCGCCGGCACTTTGCGGTGCATGAGCGGGGACGGTTGATGCTGGTTCCGGTGGAGCAGGCGATCTATCTGAAAGCGGAACTCAAGTACGTCACGGTTCGCGCCCGGCAGCGCGAGTACCTGATTGAAGATTCGCTGACCGCGTTGGAGGCCGAGTTCGGGGATCGTTTCGTGCGCATTCACCGCAATGCGCTGGTTGCCCGGGCGGCCGTCGCCGGTTTCGAACGGGTGCCACCCGATGGCCGTGGTATCGGGTCCGATCCGCACTGGCAGGTTGTTTTACGAGACGTTCCGGAACGTCTTCCCGTGAGCAGGCGACAATGGGCGACTGTTCGCAACCTGATGGGATGACACGATGCCCCCCAGTTCCCCCCAGCCTGATTCGCCCGACCGACTGGTTATCGCTACCCGACAAAGCGCGCTTGCGATGTGGCAGGCTGAGCATGTGCGCGATCGGCTGAAGGAACTCTACCCCTCCTGTTCCGTCGAAATCCTCGGCATGACCACCGAGGGCGACCGCATTCTGGATCGGCCGCTTGCCGACATTGGCGGCAAAGGGCTGTTCGTGAAGGAACTTGAGGTGGCCCTGCTTGACGGCCGTGCTCACCTGGCGGTTCACTCGTTAAAAGACGTGCCGATGGTGCTGGCATCCGAGTTTGCATTGCCCGTGGTCATGAAGCGTGAAGATCCGCGCGATGCGTTTGTGTCCAACCGGTTTGCCTCGCTCGATGACATGCCCAAGGGCGCCCGCGTCGGCACCGCCAGCCTGCGCCGTGCGTCGCAGATTCGGCATCAGTATCCGAAGCTGTCGGTGCTGCCATTGCGCGGCAACGTGCAGACGCGGCTGAAGCGCCTTGATGCAGGCGATTTCGACGCGATCATTCTTGCGGCTGCCGGGCTCAAGCGTCTGGGGCTCGCGCAGCGAATCCGGTCCGTCGTACCGGTACAGGCAAGCCTGCCCGCCGCCGGCCAGGGCGCGCTTGGCATCGAGACGCTCGCCTCGCGCGCCGACGTCGCTCAGTGGCTGTCCCCACTTGCGGATTCCCGAACAACGTTTGAGGTGCTCGCCGAGCGGGCTGTGTCACGCGCGCTGGGGGGCAACTGCCGGATGCCGCTTGCCGCCTATTGCGAAACGGGGCCGGACGGGGCGCTGCAACTGCGTGCCCGGGTGGGGTCGGAAGATGGCAGCGGCATGGCCAATGTCGCGCTCGCGGAAGGGCCCGCGGACGCGTCCACCGCCGAGCGGCTTGGCGCGCAAGCCGCGCGTGATCTGCTTGCCCAGGGCGCGGGACGTTGGCTCGGGTTGTCCTGACGCAGCCGCTGCCGCGAGTCGAGGCGCTCGCGGGCACGCTGTCTGCGCACGGTCACGACGTCGCGACCCTCGCGTTTACCCGGGTGCGCTCGCTGCGCGTCGAACTCCTTGAGGCGCGGATCGTAGCGTTCGACTGGGTGGTGGCGGTAAGCCCCGCTGCCCTCGACGAACTCGCCGTTGCACTCGCCAGGCGGTGGCCGGCGCGGGGCCCGGGCCTTGCGCTGATCGGCCCCGGCAGCGTTGCCACGCTTGAACGTTTGGGGTGGGAAGTGCCGCCCGATCGGGTGCTGGTGCCCTCGGGGCCGCCGTTTGATGCGGCCGCGCTCCTTCGGACCGCGCCGTTATCCAGGCCCTCAAGCCTGCGGGTCCTGGTGGTGCGAGGCGATACCGGTCGGGAAGACTGGATCGAGGCGCTGCGACGCGATGGCGCTCTGGTCGACGTGATGGCTCTCTATGAGCGAGAGCCGGTGGTGCCCGATTCGGGCGCACTTGCGCAGTTAGGGCGCTGGCGATCGAGCCCGATGCCGGTGTTCTGCCTCTTCACCCAGGCCGGCAGTGCAGCTGCCCTGTGCGCGCTTCCCGAGGCCGCTGGTCTCGTTGGTGTCCAGGGTCAAGGCATCGCGCTGGCAATCCACGGTCGGATCGCCGACGCGGCTCGAGCTGTCGGCTTTCACCATGTTCGCCTGATTGAACCTGGGGAAGAAGCGATCCTTGCCGCGTTAGAATAGCGGCTGGTTTCAGCGTGTCATTTTAGGCGCGCCACGCCCCTGAGCCCTTCGCGGAGCACTTTTTTGTCCCAGCAGATTCCGTCCGGAAACTCCGATGGACATTCCGAGGATCGAATGAGCGCGGCGTCTCCGTCCGCACCCGTTTCGCGCCAGCGTCGCTCGCGCGCAGCCCTAGTATGGCGCTGGTCCGGCCCGGTGCTGGGCGTCACTGCACTCCTGGTTGCGTTCACGCTTGCGCAACGCGTCGATCGGCTTGAAAGCGGCGCTTTGCGCCGGTTGGATGCCGGCGACAAGCGGGTGGCCGAACTTGAAGCGGCGCTCAAGGTATCGCAAGACCTGCTGCGCGATCTCCAGCAGCGTCAGGTGCTGATCGACTCGCGCATGGCCGAAGCGCAAAGCCTCTATTCCCAGGTCGAGAAGCTGTATCGCGGTCTCATCCAGGAATCGGCTGACGCGGTGCTCGCTGAGGCCGAGGCCGTGATCTCGCTTGCCACACAGCAACTGTCGCTGGGCACCGACCCGCGCGCGGCGGTCACGGCGCTGCAGGAGCTTGATTTGCGCCTGCTCCGCCAGAAAGACCCAACGCTTGCGCCACTGCGTAAGGCGCTGCTTGGCGACATCGAACGCTTGAAGGCGCATCCGGTGGCCGACATCACTGGCATGGCCACCCGAATCGATGGCTTGATCACGCTGGTTGAACAGCTGCCGCTTACCTCAACCGTGCAACCGCGCGCGCGCGCTGCCGAGTCGGGCGTGCCGGGGCGGCCTGGCGGTTTTGAAGAAGGGCTCGCCTCCACCGGAATCGCCTTCCTGCGCGAAGAACTTCAGAAGCTGATCCGGGTTCGCCGTGTTGATGAGCCCGATTCAGTGTTGCTTGCGCCCGATCAGGCGTACTTCCTTCGAGAAAACATGCGGCTGATTCTGCTCAACGCAAGGTTGGGCATGCTGGCGCGCAACGAACTTCAGTTTCACACTGACCTGGGTCGGGCAAGCTACTGGCTGACGCGCTACTACGAAACCGATCACCGTCTGGTGGTCGGTGCGCTCTCGCAGTTAAAGCAGCTACGCTCGGCCCGGCTCGGGCTCGATCCCCCTCTGCCGGGCGAGAGCCTGCGCGCAGTGCGCGCGATCCGCAGCAGTCGCGAAAGTCGGGGCTGATCCGTGGGACGCGTGATTGGCATTCTGCTGGTCCTGGCGGTCGCGGTCGGACTGGCGCTTCTTATGCGCTTTAACGACGGCAATGTGGCGCTGCTTTGGCCGCCGTATCGCGTCGATCTGTCCATGAACCTGGTGCTGCTTGCGCTGTTCGCCCTATTTGCGCTGCTGCACCTGCTGCTGCTCGCTTTGTCGAATGCGGTCGATCTGCCGCAGCGCGTGCGCCAGTATCGCGAGCGCCGCTCCCGTGAGGCGGCGGTTGCCGGGCTGCGAGACGGGCTGGTTGCCTACAACGAGGGGCGCTACGGCCGGGCGGAGCGCCTGTTGCAAGCCGCACTCAAGCAACCTGATTTGGCTGGGGCTGCATCGCTGATGGGCGCGCGCGCGGCGCACCGCCAGCGTGAGCCTGAGCGGGTCGAGCGCTGGCTCTCCTCAGCGGGTCATGAAAAGCCCACCACCAATGCGGCGCTGATGTGCCGCGCTGAAATGGCCGTCGATGATCAGCGGCCCGCCGACGCGCTCGATGCGGTGGAGCGTCTGCATTCGCGAGGCGCGCGCCATCTGCAGGCCATGCGGCTGGCGCTGCGCGCCCATGAGCAGGCGGGCAACTGGCAGGCGGTTCTGCACACAGTGCGTCAGCTCGAAAAGCGTGAAGCGCTTCATCCCAGCGTTATCCGCGGTCTGAAAATTCGGGCCTTGCGCGAACTGGTCGCTCAACGCGTTGACGACGCGCATGCGCTTCAGGAACTGTTGTCGTCCATGAGCGCCGCTGAACGCGATATCGACGAAGTGGTCGACGCGGTCGCCAGGGCGCTTGATCACTCAGGCCGGGGCGAACAGGCGGCCACGCTGCTGTCGGCCATTCTTGATCGACGCCTGGCCGAGCGTCTGGTACCCACCTATGCCTCGATTGCGGCGCTCGATGCGCGAACACGACTGCGCAGCATCGAGAACTGGCGTCAGCGCCACGGTGACCGGGCGGTCTTCACGATCGCCGCCGGAAGGTTGTGCGCCGCTGAAGGCCTCTGGGGCAAGGCTGAAGAGTTCCTGCGGCTTGCCGAGGCCCAGTCGCCCAATCGTGAAACGCGCGCGCTGCTGGCGCGGCTCTATGAGCAACTGGGTCGTCAGCCCGAGGCGTTTCGCTACTGGCGCCTGGCGGCTACTGACGGCATTGGCGATCCGCTGGCCGAATGGCCGCAGGCGCCGTTGGCTGCGGTTGGCGATGCGTCACCGCCCGTGCCGCCCGATACGCCTGAATCGGCCTGATTACTACGATACGCGTCCGCGACGCGACCGCTGTTTAACGTTCCCTCCTGGAGATCTCCCCCATGAATCTCGATAGAGTCGACTGCGGCCGCGACATCCCCAATGATTTCAACGTGATCATCGAAATCCCGATGGCTGCTGATCCGATCAAATATGAGGTCGACAAGGAAACGGGCGCGCTGTTCGTCGATCGATTCATGATGACCTCGATGCACTATCCCTGTAACTACGGATACATTCCGCACACCATCGCGGGCGATGGCGATCCGGTGGATGTGCTTGTGATCACGCCGTTCCCGGTGGCGGTGGGCGCCGTGGTTCGCTGCCGTCCGCTTGGGCTCTTGAAGATGCGCGATGAGGCGGGCGCTGACGCCAAGCTGCTGGCGGTGCCGATTGACAAGGTTCTGCCGATCTACAAGCACTGGCGTGCGGCGACCGACATTGCGCCCGAGCGACTGGCCACCATCCAGCACTTTTTTGAGCACTATAAAG
>Ga0194123_10003502_pt1 | contig 18742 bp, 20 predicted proteins | sample TA2MahsurfametaG_5_FD_155479 | JGI IMG/M metagenome (GOLD analysis project Ga0194123, IMG submission 155479) | Freshwater microbial communities from Lake Tanganyika, Tanzania - TA2015023 Mahale A surface | ecosystem: Environmental > Aquatic > Freshwater > Lake | place: Tanzania: Lake Tanganyika... | reverse complement strand
TGTAATAATTCGAGACTAATTACGTGTGAAGCACCAAACTCCAAAAACCAAAGTGATTGGCTGCCGCTTCCCGCTCCTGCATCAACTATTATTTTATCTTTAAATACATCTGGAGAACCAAAAGTGCTTTTAACTGTGTGAGAAAGCCAATTAATCTTAAAATCTGTAAAATTAAAATAATTTCATTCATCTCCAAAAGAATCAACAGATCTTTTAGAGTCATCATTAATGAATCTTGGAACACTATCAATTATTGGATATTTATTATTATTTTTAGTAGATAAAATGCCACTAATAATATTACCAGAAGCATCATAAACCGCCTCGGATAAAATCAAGTCCTCACCAGTAATTGGTTCACATAGAAGCGAAAGTAAATATGGAGTCATTAGTTGTATTAAATTATTGTACCGATAATTATCTTATAATCAGAAAGTATAAATGATTAATATAAAGTAATTAATATAGAAAATAATAATAAAAATGCAATTAATTTTAGTTTTTTGTGCCTGTAAATGTATTCTTTAAAACAACTCCTCCCCATGAATATCCTACTCCAAATCCAGCCAATAAAAGTTCATCATTAAACTTTACAGAATTATCACTAATTAATTTTTCTAATACAAGAGGAATTGAAGATGATACAGTATTACCAGTCTTCTCAAGGCATATTGGAAATTTTTCAATTGAAATACCTATTTTTTTTCTCAAATGCTCCAAAATAAAAGCGTTTGCTTGATGAAAAATATACCACCTAACCTGATCAAATTGAACACCATTTCTCTTAAGTGTATTATCAATCAATAATGGAACATTTTCTATTGTAAAATTAAAAATATTGGCTCCATTCATATATAAATGATCTTCAGAATAAATATTTCCATTTACATCTGGATAAATGAATTTTCCACTTTTCAAAAATTTACTCCCTCCATTTTTTACAATTAGATTATTTGCGCCATTTCCATCACTACCCAAAACGAAATCGCCAATCTCAATTCCACTTCCTTGTGAAATCCATGTGGCAGTAGCAGCATCACCAAATATAGATCTATTAGCTTTATCTAAGGTATGCAAATACTTTGTGTAAGTATCCGCAGTAATAAGAATTATATTCTTAGCAACACCGGCAACTAAAAGACCTTTAGCTATTGATAATCCATAAATATAACCGGAGCATCCCTGATTGAAATCAATGGCTCCTGCAGATGTAGGAACCCCAATTTCACTTTGAATAATACAAGCAGTTGTCGGTAAATTATAATCTGGACTTTGTGTACAAAGAATTATAAAATCAACTTCATTTGGATTTAATTTAGAAGTTTCAAATAATAGCTTAGAAGCAGCTATCGCCATTGAAGCTACTGTCTCATTCATTGCGATTCTTCGCTCCTTTATACCAATTTTTTTTGTGATTTTTTCAACTGACCATTCTGGAAATTCTCTTGAAAGCATTTCATTTGTCAGAATTCCAGCTGGCAAATAAGTTGAAATGGATTTTATTACTGCCTTCATTTAAGTTCTATTGAATAGTAAATCCACCATCAGCAATTAATGAAGCACCAGTAATCCAAGAAGCTTCATCTGATAGCAAAAATGCAACTATAGAGGCAATGTCTTCAGGTTTACCATAACCTAATGGATATTTTTGAGAATCACTGATTAGTTGATCTTTAGTAAGATTAAAGGAGTTTTCTGTCCACATCTCAGTCAAAACCATACCAGCTGATATCGCATTAACACGAATTTTTTTTTTTGCCAACTCCAATGCTAGTGTCTTAACTAACCCATTTACTGCACTTTTACTCGCGCTATACATTAAATTTCCTTTTGACCCAACAACAGGACCACTTATAGAGGATAGAAATACAATTGATGAAAAACCAGCAACTTTTTTCTTATTCAGCAATTCTTGAGTTAAAAAAAATGGTGAAAAAAAATTAGTATCCATAATCTGAGAGAAGTCATGTCTCTTAATAAACTGATAAGGCAATAACTTCAAAATACCAGCAGCATGAACAATCCCATTAATTGTACCAATTTGATTAGAAACATCCTCAACAAAAGAAACATCATTAATATCTCCATTGAAAAATTTGTGGCCCTCCCCTTTTAATTGATTAAAAGTGAGTGTTAATCTATCAATATTTCGACCAATCAATATACATAGGTACCCTAAAGAAGATAATTTGATAGCCACAGAACGACCAATTCCAGAAGAAGCGCCTGTAATTAGAATATAACCTAACATTTTTATTTCTTAGATACGATCAAAATGTATAGTTCTTGTAAACTTTTAGTGCTTAAAATCTCATCTGATTTTATTGTTAGTCCAAATTCATTATCAATCATTGCGATTAAAGACATTTCGGATAAAGAATCCCAAGATTGTAATTCTCGAAAATCAAAATCTGCATCAAAGCTAATGATACTATCATCCTCAATCACTTCAGAAAATTTTTGCTTAAACATTTCAAATGATATTTTCATATTGTTAATTTAAAAATAGTTAGAAATTTTGAATTTATTAAATTATTTACTTCCATTCATGCCAAAAACTATCAATACCTTCATAACGAAAACGAATTCCATTTCTTCTTAATTGATCTTTAGCTAAATAAGAAGCTTTAGAATAATGACCTTCAATTGTTTTTTTTGCAAGATTAAAATTAGTTATATAATCTTTATATTGTACAATTATCAAATTATTAAAAACATCATAAAAAACTTCAGCAGTAATATTATTATCAATTGTACGTCTTATTATTTGATCTTTTAAATTAAGTAATAAAACTGATCTCGTTTCTTCATCAGGGAACCTAGGATATGCATTGTCCTGAATAATTCGAGCAGGTGATCCCGCAGCTAATGCCCCCTCAGGAATATTACGGGTAACTAAAGAACGAGCACCAACTACAACATTAGAACCGATGATTACCCCTGGATTAACCCATGCGTTAGGAAGCCAAACGTTATCACCAATTCGCACTCCTGCCCATTGTACGGGTGCACCAAGAATATAAGAATCTATATATGCTCCATGAGTAAAAATTTTACTATCTATTCCAATTCCAACTTCATTACCAACAAAAACACCCCTTGCTATATTTACTTGACTATTAACTCCCATATGGAACCAATCTCCAGCAATGAGAAAGGCACAACTATCGAAACATGAGCCGCCCCCAATTGTAGCATACCTATCAATAAAAGATTCGCGACCAATTTCAACCCGAAATCCTTCAATTACAACATTCTCATTTATGATGGTATCTTTACCAATAAAACCATTAGCTACATTAATTCTAGCAGAAGGATGTATCTTACAACTTGGATGAATTGAAAATGCCATAATTTAGTAAATTAATTGTTCAACATAGTAACTTTCAACATATCTCATTCCATGCATCTTTCCAAACCAACTGATGTGATACTCACGAATAAAATCCACTGACATATATTCATGGTGACCTTGTGATTTATGAAATCTAATGCGTTTAATTTTTTCATCAATCTCATTAGTGACATCAACAAAAACATTTTCCATGTATGAAGCAGTTACGCTCACCGATTTATAAGAAAATATAGAGCAAGGATATCTTCTAGCTGCAGTAATAACTATGTCCCTCAAAATTTTGTGTTCTTGGTGGGTATCATGTTGACTATGGATTAATATCAAATCGGGTTTATATGTCAATATAATATTTCTAATTTTTACAGATAGCAATTCATAATCAGTCAATTCAATCCCTGATTCTTCATTAAAATAAAAATCAGAAGCTACATTTTCAAGTGCCAATCTTGATTCTTGGATACGACTCAATCCACTTGTTGAATCGCCTTTACAACCCATTGAAGCCACAAATGCTTTAACATTTGCACCATTTTTTTTGAGTTTAAGCAAATATCCTAAACAAGAAAATTCAATATCATCGGGATGGGCACCTATTGCAAGTACATTTTTAAAGATTTGTGTCATGCTTTTTTTGATCAATTATAGATAGAAGAGAAGCAGCTGAAAATTCCATATCTATTCTGCCACTAAGTTTGAAACTATTAAACGCCATTGATTTAAGTTCATCAGAACTTAAATCAATGAACTTCCTAAAATTGTTTGAAAGACTTTTAGAAGAACAATTTTTAAATATGAATCCATTATAACCATTAATACATAGTTCATTTTTACTACCACAGGCATCACTTATCAATATTGGTAAACCAAATTGGGTGTATTCATGTATTGAGACACCCCAAGCTTCTTTTCTGCTCGGCATAACACCAATGCCTCCTTCTTCCATAATTGAAGTAAAATCATCAGCATTAGCCCAACCATGATAAAACAAATACTCATCACAATTTTCTATTACGTAATTAAGTAACTCTCCAATACCATAAATATGCAAAGGGAAAGTTTTCCTTTCAGTTTCATTTAAAGATTTGTGAGCATCAATTAAAAGATCAACCCCTTTAGACTTCATCAACCTACCAACATATATAAACTTTTTAGAAAATTTTTTTGACATTTTTTTATTAACAAAAGTACCTGAATAGAGGTAACTGATTATCTCATTAGACCTATATCCAAAAAACCGAGCGTAAGTATACTGCTCGGAACCACTAACCCACATATAATCGAAAATTTTTCTATAAAAGAAATAAAAGTACCACTTTCCTAAATATTGACGTAGAGTGCCTTTCCATTGATCATCAATTCCAGCTACAATCTTAACTTCTGAATTAACAGCTTTATAATTTCGACAAACACTAATATAACCCTTGTCCATCCACCCAGAAACAACAATTAAATTAGGTTTGATTTCATGTAATAAATTAAGAATTTGATCATCGTTAGTAACACTTCTACCTTGAAAAGTAATCCGGCCACCGTTGACAACTTGATAATGTGTAGAATTGATCTTTCTTTTATCCCAATGAACCACGTTGATGGAATAAACGTTTTTGGCTAATTCTTGGAGTAAACCGTGTACATATCCAGTTACTTCTGACCACAAATAGACAATTTTTAAGTCACTCATCATGAAATAACTTTTATTTTCGATTGAAGGCTATTAATTTTTTCAGCCCACTTTCTAAGGAAATCAATTCCCGATTAAGTAAAGATCTCATCTTTGATATATCTGGTTGACGTCTAGTCATGTCTCCTTCTGGTAGTGCTGGAAGGTTAATAATTTTAGAACTTGAACCTGTTAAAGTCAAAACCAATTTTGCTAAATTGATAACCGTATTTTCAACATCCGAACCTATATTCAAAACTTCATTTTCATATGCGCCAGTTTCGAGACACTTAATAATAGTATCAATGTTATCATCTATATAACAAAATGTTCTTGTCTGACTTCCATCCCCATAAATTGTAATTGGCTGATTATTATATGCCAAATTAAGAAAACGAGGAATTACAAAATCTTCACTTTGATTTGGCCCATAAGTATTGAAAAATCTAAAAATTGTGTAGGGTAACTTATGTTCCTGGAAATAGGATTTAAAATATGCTTCGCCTAAATTCTTTACAATTGCATATGGAAGTCTAGAGTTCAGAGGAGTAAGGTCTTCATGTTGCGGGAGAAAAACAGGCTCACCATAAACTTCAGAAGATGAAGAGAAGAAAACCTTTTTTACTCTACAATTTTTAGATAGCATAAGGATGTTCTTAATCCCATCGATATCCTCAAGAACTAGTAATGGATTACACAGAGTTCTTTGGACACCTACAACCGCAGCAAAGTGAAATACAAAATCAAATGAATTTGAAAAAAAAATTGAAGCTATTTCATTATAGTTATTTACATCTGCCTTTATAAATGTAAAATTCGAATTCAAGGGGATTTTTGATAAACTTCCAGTTGACAAATTATCTACTCCAATTACTTTATACTTGTCAGACTGACTTAACCTTAAAGACAAAGCACTTCCAACGTTACCTGCACACCCTGTAATTAAAACATTTTTCATAGTATTCAATTTTTTATTTCAGTTAAAAACTCATTTGCACGACTATAAACATCGTAATTATTATTTATGACTTTTTTATACCCCGCTTCTGAAATTTCATCAATAAGCCCAGGAGTTTTCAAAAGCCAATCAATTTTTTCGATTAATTCATCGACTGAAGAAAAAAAACAAGCTTCTTTATCTTCTTCAAAGATTTCACTAAGATCTTTAGTCCTTTCTGAAAGTAATAATTTTCTACATGCAGGGATCTCAAAACATCTTCTAGTATACTGATCCCGATTCAATTTTGATAGAAAGCATAAACATATTTTTGATCCGATTAAAGCTTTTGTATATTCATCACCTTCAATTGTTTCTATTGGGGATAATTTTTCATAATACTCACCAAGTACTTTTTGGCTCCAATACTTACCACCATACAATTTAAAATTATACCCATATTTCAAAATTTCTTTGATATAAATTTCTCTTCCATCATTTTCATAATGGCCAATAAAAACAATATCTGTAGAAAATCTAAGAATCTCATCTTTTGTTAACTTGATCGGTCTATCTCGCCAAGGTATAAAATAAGGCATCATTACACGAGCATGTTTGGCACCATATTCTAACGCCTCATCACAATTAATTTTTCGGTAAAAAAAGTTATAATTAAAACTTTTTAAACCTTTTAAATACCAAAACCACAAAAATTTATGATGCCAAGGCAAATCTGTCCCAACACTAGGACCAAAAGGATCATCATTATTATAAGAAACAGTAGAAACACCACTATGGTTAATTGAGTTAATAAGAATTGGTAGAATATGTGTCGGACGCCAAAATAAAACTAAGTCAAACTTTTCTTTACGAACTATTCTCCAAACTTTCCAATTAAGTTTAAGTAATGCAGGTCCAGTTAAAGGTGGGAGCATTCTTTGAGCTTTCCCAAAAAAAGAATTTGGAAAAAAGTTTTCAGAAAAAAAAGGATGTACTTTATGCCCAAACGATTCTAAAGCTTTAGAAAAACTATTTTCATACTGTGGCCAAATCCATTTACCAACAATTAAAATCTTCATTAAAATTTTTTCCAATTATGAGGAATCCCATCAATATTTATAAAATTATCTGAAGCGAAAATAAGCTGTTTTTCATTAAAAAAGTTTGCCTCACTCAACCAAGCTCCCCACCAATAGTATGAGCTATTTGTAAAAATATGATGCTTACATTGCGTTAATAACCATAGTCTTTCAATTGTTCCAACATAACCATCATCATGAGTAATAAAATAACTATTTTGAGGAACATCAATTTGAAATAGTAAATTAGACCTATGAGTACAAAAGACAAAAAAAACAGCATCTGGATATTCACTCTGAAGTGTTTTAATTGCAACATTTATATCATCAACTGATTTCATTTTTCCATCGAGGGCATGAGCTGCAGGATTTAAACTTTCTTCATATAATCTTATTCCCAAAGCAACCGAATTACTTGTATTATTAATTACTTTGGCTAAATCAATGAAAAGTTTTTTACATGGTTTACGTGGAATAAATTCTTTAAACAATGAACCTTTAATTGATTGAAAATACTTAAAACTCTGCCAATATCCAATTATCAAATTACTTTTATTTTTTTCATGATAAACAACGAATTCATCAAATTCAAGCTTCTGTTCAACAAAATAGGCAACTCCAAATAAAGTTTCATATTTAGACTTTTTTATGAGGTTTAACTTTTTAAATAATTTATAAATCCAAATAATAATTAATTCAGCAACTTTTATTTTTCTTCCTTCAATTGGTAAAGAATCAAGCTCAAATACACGGTTATAAGTATAATCTCTAACAAATCCACTCCAGTTATCTAAAACCAATTCACTATTTGGATTGTCATATACTAATCTCCTCCCTAATGCATATTGAAACATTTGATTTCCTAGACCACCATTAAGATATACTATAATTTTTTTTTTCATAGGTCTATTTCAATTTAACCTTCCAACTTAAATAAATCTCCGAAAAAATAGTGTCTAAATTTTTAGTGATTTTCCAATCTGGATAATGTTTCATCATTTTTTCTAAATTACTATAATAAACAATATGATCTCCTTCACGTGCTTTATCTGAATAACTCCAAACCATTTTATAACCAGAAAGTGATTCTATCTTTTCAAAAGCTTCAATCATAGAAACACTATTTTCTTTTCCCCCTCCAATGTTATACACCTCTGCAATCCTTGGTTCTTTAATAAATTCTGAAATAAAATTAGCCACATCCCAGGCGTGAATATTGTCTCTGACTTGTTTTGCTTTATAACCAAAAACAGTATAAGGTTTTTTCTCAACATTACATTTAATAAGATAGCTTAAAAAACCATGCAATTCAACTCCACTATGACTTGGACCCGTGAGGCAACCACCCCGAAGACAACAAGTGGGTATATTGAAGTAACGCCCATATTCTTGAACCATAATATCTGCAGCCACTTTTGATGCTCCAAAAAGAGAATGTTTTGATTGATCAATTGTAAACTTTTCATCTATCCCGTGCTTCCATTCATCATCATGGTACTCCCATCTTTTTTCCAGTTCAATTAGGTTCAAAGAGTTAGGGGCATCTCCATACACTTTGTTGGTAGACATGTGAATAAATGGAGCTTCTGGACAAACCTGCCTAGCGGCTTCTAGTAAATTAAGTGTCCCAACTGCATTCGTATCAAAATCATCATAAGGAATAGAGGCAGCTTTATCATGAGACGGTTGAGCAGCAGTATGAATAATCGCATAAGGTCTAATCTCCTTAATTATTTCCTTTATTCCTTGCCGATCTCTAATATCAATTTCATGATGAGTAAATCCTTTAAACTCATTTACTAATCTTTGCTGATTCCACCGTGTACTTCCGTTAGGTCCAAAAAAGACTTCTCGCATATTATTATCAATTCCATGCACTGAATACCCGCTTTTAATAAAAAAAGATACCACTTCACTCCCTATCAATCCACTTGACCCAGTAACTAAAATTTGTTTTTGACTCATTATTTTATTTTTAGAGTTATTAAAAATATTTATACGATATAAAAAAAATTATTCCGAAGAATAAACAAGCAAACCAAATTAATGACATTCTCTTTTTTACTTTAGAATCAGCACGAGTATACCCTAACCAAATAGATAGGAAAGTTATCATCGTGATCATTATTCGATATCTTTCGACGATAATAATATTACCGCCTGCAATTGAAATGATAAATATCCAAAAAGTTATATGAATTGCTAAGGTAGCTTTATCAATTTTCCTTCGCTTCCACGCTGTAATAAAACCCGCCAACGAATAAGGAAACAAAAGTATTACTATGAAAGAGGTTATTGCAGACATAAGCCAACTCCAAGCAGTTGAACTCCCCGAAAAAAGTTGACCTAGATCAGTCGAAAAATTTGGTAAAGGTGCTAGGATATACAATAAAACCCTTGGAAAAAGAAATAAAATACTTTGTAAAAATGAACTTGGAGCTAATAAACGGCCTATAGAATTTTGTGACCATTCCATTCCAGAAGCAACATTATCATCAAAAGATTGCAATTGATTTAATACATCAAAATAATTAATTGTATATCCACCAGTATTCTCTTGAATAATTGGGCCAAGAATCAAAAATCCAAAAACAAGAATGATAATAAAAATTCTTAAAATAGAGATTTTAAAGTTTGAATAATTACTTAAAAAAAGAAAGTAAACTAAAGAACAAACAATTACAGGAATTATAACAGATGTACGTACAAACAATATAGATAACATTGATATTGAAATGATAAAAAGAAATTTAAAAACACTGAGATTTTGATTACCATACAAAAAATAAAGTGATGTAAACAAACTAAAAATAATTAAAGCTCCCATTAATGTTTCACGGCTCGTCATTACATCAAACCAAATGACCTCAGGAATGAGTAAAATAAAAATTATAAGCCAATCATTTTTCTTCCTTGGTAATATTTTATAAATAATTTTTATGAGGTAAATAAAAGCTGCGAGTGTAATAAAAATATTTATTAATGCGGGTATAAGTGGATTGTGACCTAGTAGATAAAAGACAAAAGCATAATAAAAAATTACACCTTGATAATTTGACCCAATTACTGGAATCCATTCATTACTAATTAGATCCCAAGAATCCTGATAATATCGGGTTGCATCACCACCCCAACTGGGAGATAATGGATCCAAATCTTTAACCCATCCTGCATATAATAGAAATATTGTTAAGCAAAATTTTAAAATCCATAGGTAAGGCAGAAAAACTAATTTCAGATCTCCCAATTTTCTTACTAATTGAAAACACTGATATGTTCCTAAAAAAAGCACAATGAATAATAAAAAAATACTTTGTAATAAATTGGTCTCATTTAGCAAAAGAACTGTGATAACTGCACCAAAAAAAACAATTATTTGCAAAAGTAATACCGATGACTTGTGATCCCTCAGAGAAAAAATTCTTTTAGTATTTATCATTCAATACACTAGGTGTTTTCACTACAACAGTAATTACATCCGTTAGGGCTTCAAAATCAGTAGATTCGTTCGGATGTATTACAATTATATCCCCATCTTGCCATATTTTACCATTCATTTGCACAATTCCTTGAACAACAACAGTTATTTCAGTAGCAATTTTATGCAAATGACTAGGCTCAAAATCACCTTTTTGATATTTTTTTACAGCTACTTCAAAATCATTTGTAGAAAAAGCTGCAGGTGAGAATGTCCCGACAAACCACCCTTTTAACATATTATCTAATTGAAAATGCTCCATTTGAATCTAGTTTATAATATCTTGTCTAGTTGTTTATCGTTTTTAATTGGACGATAGTCTGAAGGAGTAATTTCGTAGACACCTATCTTTTTTTGAATAAGAATCATCTCATTAAAAACTGGCGCTATGAAAAAAGTACCATCTACATTTGCGTCTTTCCTAATAGAATTTTTAGCTGATTCTATGAAATCTAAAGTTTTTGAGTACCAAAATATTCCAGTAGTTGCAAAATTGCTAATCGGATCTCTTTGACTTGCTTCGATAACGATATCAGAATCATCTAAAAGAACATAAGAATACCTAGGATGTAAAGATTTAAAGACAATAGTTCCGCCGTCTAGTTTTCTCGTTCTGAAATTCGAGATTACATCTGATAAATTTACATTGACGAGTTCATTAGCACTAATAATCAGCAACTCATTATTTAAATCCATTTGACAGGCAGCAAGAAGTGCCGTGCAAGCTGACCCTTTGGTTTCGGATATTTTGAAAACTTTGCTTTCCGGGGCTAAAAAAGTCGCAATTTTATCAAGATGAAATTTCCCTATTAACCTGTCATTAAATGCAAAATAAAATTTGTAATCAGGAATAAATAAAGCACTCCGAACTAATCTTTCAATTAAAGATTGGCCATTTATTTCAGCTAAACAAATAGGAAATTCCCTAACTTCCGAATCACTATCTGCATTACCAGCAGCTAATATTAAAACATTAATCGCCATTATTATGTTATTGAGTCTATCTCTTTTATTTTATTAATAATATTTCGAATGTTTACGTCCTCTACATTTTCAACTATTAATAAATGCCCTCCCGAAGCTCTAGCCGCTTTGATACCATTTTCATTGTCTTCAATAATTAAACACTCTTCAGGTTGTACTTTCAAAAAACTCATAGCCTTTAAATACATTTCAGGATCTGGTTTTCCGTTTTCAATATCTTCATTTGAAACAATATAATCTAAATACTTCATCAGACTAGCTTTCCTCATCATAACATCGATTGTACTCCTTATAGAATTAGAACAAACTGAAATAGAATAACCCATTGATTTAAGGGTTGACAAAGCATATTCATGAATAAATCTGGGTTTGCATTGAGAATGGACAATTTCCATAGTATATGTTTGCTTCATTTCATTAATAAAACCATGCAATTGTCTAGGTAATCCTCTTTCTAATGAGAGCATTTCAAGTTTTTTCTTTGTAGGAAGACCATCAAATGTTGTCAAATGATCAAACCTTGATATTTGCATACCAAATAAGCTTAGTGCGCGATTTAGGGCATCATAATGCCATTCTTTTGCCTCAATTAGTACTCCATCCATATCGAATAAAATCGCCTTTATTGCCATATATAACTATTATTTAAAAAAAGATGCCGCTTTATCTGGAAAATCAGTACAAAGCATAAATTTGGGATCATGTGATAATACCTTTAATTTATCCCAAGCTAGTTTGTAATCTCGTTTATGCAACTCAGGCGAGACAACACATACCTTTTTATTCCTGTTTAAAAATGATTGAATGAGTTCAATATCATACCATTCAGAATGAAAAGAATCTAACCAAACTCCTTCTGCGTCATCAAGGAAGCTTTCACTTTTTTCATACTCACTAACTCTTACGTATATGCTACAGCCCGCTTCAATGTATAATCTCATATCCGGAATTGACATATCGAAAAAAAAGTAGTTTAAGCCAGGATATTGTAAAAACTGATATTTTAATTTCTTTGTAAGCCCATCAGCTTTAATATTTATTGCTATGTCAAAATCACTTTTATTTTCAAATTCTTCAAGCAAGCTAAATAACTCACTAAGTTTCGGACTCTGTTCATTTGGCATATCGTGTGAAATAACCAATTCTTCACAGAAATCGCGAACATCAGTTTCAATACCAAAACCCGATTCAAAAGACTTTTTAAAAGCGGCTAAGGAATTTTTTTCTTCAATTTTTTGCCAAAAGCCTCTGTGTGACAATATTTTCATAAATGAATTTTTTGGGATACCGGATGCTTAATAAAAAAATCTAAATCCTCGGGAATACCTAACCCATACATACCATCTCCTTCGGTTCCAATATTGAATATCCCTATATGATGCCCTTCATTTATCAATTCGTTATAAACAGGCGCAACATAAAATTCACCATTCACTCTATTATTGTCTGCTATCATTTTTTCGGCTGCTAATACGAAAAAGCTACCACGAGAAAAATTGTAAATACCTACAGTCGCCTCACTAGAAATAACCTCCTTTTCAACTACCCTTTTGACATTATTTTCAAGATCTAATTCAACAAATGACCATTTGGGATCATTTGCAGACATCGTCATAATTTGACCGTCTAACGAATATTTTTCGATTTGATCTAAATACTCATTAATGTCTATATCTACATACTGATCACTATTAGCTATCATCAACTGTGTTTCATTATTAATAAATTCCTTTGCAAGCAGAACCGTGCAAGCCGCACCTTCAGTAATCCCCTCTATTCCTATAATAGTACATCCCGGAGCCCACTCATCTAATTTAGAATCTAACGAATACTTTTCAATATGTTCATTCTGGCAAATAAATATAAATCGATGATCGGTAGCTGGTTTAATATTATTTATCACAACATTGATCATTGGGATTTCATTTACTTTAATTAGCGGCTTAGGGTCCTTAAAACCTTTCTTTGAAAAACGACTGCCGGCGCCCGCCATCGGTATAACAATATTTATCATAAATAAATTATTTATTAATTGGTTTTATAGATTCCAATTTGGCAATTGCGATCCAAACTTTTTACTGTAACGGTAAATCTCAAAGTCATCAAACTGCTTGAATGGAAACTCAAAATCATTTGACTTTAAATACTTTCTTATATGCTTGAAGGCCGCTTGATGAGGACAGGGTGGATAACTATCCAAAAAATAATATAACTGGGCAAAATTATCCATTATTTCATTTCCAGCAAAGAACCATGTATCGGATATTGAATATCTAACGATACCGAAAAGAGAGAGAAAGGAAGACTTAACAGTTGGCTGAGTCCAAAAAATTGAACTCCGTAATCGAAATTTGTTTTTAAACTTGAAAATAAGTGGTAATTCAATATTGCCCATATTTTGATAAATATAATCGTCCTTATTTAGACTGACGAGATAGTTATGCCTTTTTATTAAAAGATTACTTGGATCAGGGGCATAAAATTTATTAATATCATATAAACCAAAATCAATATCCTTAAAAAATTCAATATCGAATCTTAGCAGCATTACGAAATCATATTTAATATTCATTTGTTTTTCATAATGGCATTTTAATTCAACTACTTTCAGAGTACTATACCAACGACTATATAAACGATAAAGAGTATTTTCCATATCATTGTTGCCAGATTTTCTTCTTTTTACTAGCCTGATAATTAAATTTTTGAAATCAGCGAAATGTTCAATTCGCTGTTTCTTTATTTTTCTATCACTAAACTTTTTGGGAGGCTCCACAAGTATTGCTTTTGGAGCCATAATGTTTATAATCTCAGTTTTAAAATTTTCAGACCATGTATGAACAAATATGTCAACTTCATTCCCCTTTACATCCAATATATGATTTTTAATCGACGCAAAACACTCGCTAGGATGCAACTCTTCTTTTGTATTATTTTTTCCAAATTTCCAGCCTACATTTCCATAATAACAAACTGCTACTTTCATTTCTTTGTTTTAAAAAAGAGAATCTACTTTACCCAAATCATCGGAATCCCTCAAACTTTTTTGTGAGTTATATTAAGTCTTTTCAAAATTAAAATATAACTCTATTCTTAATCATCTATATTCTTGTGAAACTGTCTTAACAGGCATTTGACTATTTTACAAATACATGTTGAAAAAATCTTTTAAGAACTTCACATTCGCCTTCTTCAATATTTAATCTAATTCGGTCATTACTAGGGTATTTATCAACTCAAATAAACATAATATATTGGCATTTACTTCTTTTAAACTCGACTTAGAATCAGAGAATTCGAGAGATCCATCATCTTCAATAATACACTTTATAATTCGCTGCGATCTGCAATGGGCTTTACGCATCAAATGAACTTTAGAGGTTTTTTAATCATTTAGTTACAATATCACAAAACGTTTAAATTGGCTTGAAAATAATCGATTTACAACCATAATAGCAAATAATGCTAGCAGACAATCCACTTTTATCTCAGGATGCATCGATTATAACACTGTTATAACTGATAAGAGCATCATACAGTATTTCACTTCCACCGAAACGATAAAAATACTCTAATGAAGTTTTTAACTTGTTGAGCACTTGTATTTGATACTTTTAAAATTTACAAATTTTTAATTATCCCAACCCTATTAGATTTTATTTCAAGTATATTTTTTACTTGAAATTAACATCGTCCAAAAAACATATAAACATGAAAATATTAGCAATGAATAACAAACTCCTTCAACACCAAACCACTTAGCACCAAAATAATTAAATACAATTCCTACAACAGCGGTAATAATCTTAATTGGTAAAATTTCTACAGTCTTCATATCACTCATCTGTTTTATTGAAAGGATTTGACCAGTAGTGAAAAGTCCTCCAGCTAAAATCATTACTGGAAACAAATATGAAGTATTATGATACTTAAGAGGAACTAAAATTCTAAAAATTATTGGATGAATTATTAAGGCTACAAAAAAACAAGCAATTGTAAGAATTAAACTAAGTTTAGTTATTTTCCAACTCAAATCATGAACTGATTTATTTCTTGCATCATCAGATGCATCTCCAGATTTGTTGTACAAGATAGGTGATATTAGTGATATTACTAATCCTGAGAAAATCGTTATTGGCGTAAAACCAAGTTGATATAACACCGAGTATCTCCCAACTGTAGCCAAATCGGTGTATGCTTCCAAAAACCATCTATCAGATGCCTGATGAACCCATGTAATAACTCCCCATACAGAAAAAGGCAAACTCCATTTCCAAATTAAATTTGTCCAATTTGTATTCTCCCTTTTAGATATAAAATTATCCATATCATTTTTATCGATTTTATTTCTCAATTTTTGGAAGAAAAAAAATTGAGAAATAAGTATCAATATCGTTGTAATAATATAAGCTATTACAACAATTTGACTATTCTGATAAATACTTGATAGAAATATAACAATTATGATTTTTAACCATGCCTCTATTCCACTGTGAAAAGCAACAACTATCCTTTGTCTTGCGGCATTTTGAACTGAACTGATAGTCGAATTAATATAGCTTAGAATAGAATAGAATGTTATTGACAAAAATAAAAGAGGGCTAATTGGAGTCTTTACAATACCGCTAAATAAGCAAAATAAAGATGCCACAGATATTACAATTAATGTAGTATTTTTCAAAAGCCTTATGGAACCATTTAAATATTTATTAAAATCCTTTCTCTCTACTGCTATGCCATAAAATCGAGCTATCCCTCCGGGAATATTTCCTACAATACCCTGTGATATAAACCCTACTAAAGTCAATGCTAGAGATAATTCACCATATGATTCCACAGACATGATATCTGTTAGTACTTTTACTAAAAATAATGTTCCAACTATATTTAAAAATTGTCCAAATAAAACCCAGCCACCTTCTTTTAAGTAACTATTAACTCTGATTGTCTGAAGCATGTGTAAATATTACTCTTACTATTTGCTACTATAATATTTTACGTACCAATCAACAAATTTATTAATGCCAGTCTTGATAGATGTCTCAGGAGAAAAATTAATAATCGCTTTAAGCCTTGATGTATCTGCATGAGTTACAATTACATCTCCTTGCTGCATTGGTAAGAACTCTTTTTGCGCATCTAAATTAAGTGCTTCTTCTAATGCAGTAATATAATCCATTAATTTTACTGGATACGAATTACCTATGTTTAAAATCTGAAATGGTGCAGAACTTGAGCAGATTTCAGGGTCTTCCGAATTCCATTTTGGATTAGATTTAGCAGGAATGCTAGCAAGTCTATAAATGCTTTCCACAATGTCTGCAACATAAGTAAAATCTCTAATCATTTCTCCATTATTAAAAATCTTAATAGTTTCATTTGAAAGGATGGCTTTAGTGAATAGGAAAAGTGCCATATCCGGCCTACCCCAAGGACCGTAAACAGTAAAAAATCTGAGTCCAGTTGTTGGCAATGAAAATAAATGCGAATATGAATGAGCAATTAACTCGTTAGCTTTCTTTGTTGCCGCATATAAAGCCATCGGGTGTTCGGTTGGCATTTCCTCTTTCAAGGGCATTTCTGTATTTAATCCATAAACGCTGCTGGTGCTTGCATACAACAAATGCTTAACATCTGAATACCTACAACCTTCAAGAATACTTAAAAAACCAGTAACATTTGAATCAATGTATGTAAAGGGGTGATGTATGCTATATCTAACTCCAGCTTGAGCGGCCAAATTAACTACATAATCAAATTTCTGTGAAATCATAAACTCGATTATAAACTCATTGTCTGACAAATCAGCTTTTAAAAATTTATAGTTCTTGAATTTGACTGAGCTACTTAACTGATTCAAATGAATGTATTCTTTTAGTATTCCATGTTCACTCAGCCTAGCGTATTTTAAATTGACATCATAGTAATCATTAATAATATCTAAACCTACAACTTCATAATTCTCTTTTATAAATTTCCCTACGAGATGAAAACCAATAAAACCAGCAGCTCCTGTAATTAATACCTTTTTATTATTGTTCATTAGAATTTTTTAATTATACTATTATAAACGTGCGCTCACAAAATCTTTCTCTAAAAATCCTTTCACATCATAAACTAGTAAGCCAGAGTTCTTCCTAATTTGCAATTCAGAAAAAAAATCTCTATCCCATACTCCTTCATTATTTCAAACTTGTCGGCTACCGGATCAAAAACATCAACTTGTGTACCAAATGTTTTTAGCTCAGAGTAAACATCAATTACACGAGTATTTCTAACATCAGGACAGTTTTCCTTAAATGTAAATCCAAGAATTAATATTTTACTTTTATTTATATCTAACTCACTTTCAATCATCAATTTTATACATTCCTGCGCTACATATTTACCCATGCCGTCATTCGTCCTTCTTCCAGCAAGAATTATTTCAGGATGATATCCTACTTCTTGAGCTTTTTGTGCCAAGTAAAAAGGATCAACACCAATGCAGTGCCCTCCAACTAATCCAGGTTTAAATTTTAAAAAATTCCACTTTGTTGCAGCTGCTTCAATAACTTCATTGGTGTCAATTCCAAGGAGATTAAATATTTTTGCAAGTTCATTTATAAAAGCAATATTTATATCCCTTTGTGAATTTTCAATTACTTTAGCTGCCTCTGCAACTTTAATTGAATTGGCCTTGAAGGTCCCTGCAGATATTATTGATTTATATAATTTATCAATATATTCTGCAGATTCGGAAGTTGAGCCAGATGTAATTTTAAGGATTTTTGTAACTGTATGCTTTTTATCCCCCGGATTAATCCTCTCTGGACTATACCCCACAAAAAAGTCTTGATTAAATTTTAGGCTACTAAACATTTCTAAAACAGGTACACATTCTTCCTCTGTAGCTCCAGGATAAACTGTACTTTCATATATTACTATATCTCCTTTCTTTAATACAGTTCCAACCGTTTCGCTTGCCTTAAAAAGCGGAGTCAAATCAGGTCTATTATATTTATCAATTGGTGTAGGAACAGTTACGATATAAATATTGCATTCTGAAATCTCGTTTTTATCAGTGGTTACACTAAAGTTGCCGTTTGATAGAACTTTCCGTAAATCATCAGATTCGATTTCATGAGTAACATCTATTGCATTTTTAAGTTCTTTGACTCTTTGTGAGTTAATATCAAATCCAATTGTTTTATAAATTTTACCAAATTCCACAGCAAGTGGTAGCCCAACGTAACCTAGTCCAACAATC
>Ga0194123_10003501_pt1 | contig 18744 bp, 18 predicted proteins | sample TA2MahsurfametaG_5_FD_155479 | JGI IMG/M metagenome (GOLD analysis project Ga0194123, IMG submission 155479) | Freshwater microbial communities from Lake Tanganyika, Tanzania - TA2015023 Mahale A surface | ecosystem: Environmental > Aquatic > Freshwater > Lake | place: Tanzania: Lake Tanganyika... | reverse complement strand
CGCCCGGCAGCAGTACTGCCGCTGAAGGCGGCTTTGCCCAGGGTGAGGGCGAGCTGGTCACGCTCAGTTACCCCAGGCCGCTGCCCATGCGGCTGGACCGCTGGCTGGTGAGTCAGCGGCCCGAGCAAAGCCGCGCCCGCATTCAGAAGTTCATTGATGCGGGCTATGTGCGGGTCAACGGTGTCACCGGCCGGGCCAAGACGCCTTTGCGTACGGGCGATGTGGTCGAGCTGTGGATGCCGCCGCCTGAGCCGCTCGCGTACCTGGTGCCCCAGGCGATGCCGCTCGATGTGCTGTTTGAAGACGAGCACCTGATCGTGCTCAACAAGCCTGCCGGCCTCACGGTGCACCCGGCGCCGGGCAACAAGGACGGCACCCTGGTCAATGGGCTGCTGCACCACTGCCCGGACCTGCCCGGTATCGGCGGTGAACTGCGCCCCGGCATCGTGCACCGCCTCGACAAGGACACAACCGGCTGCATCGTTGTGGCCAAGAGCCAGCAGGCCCTGGTGCGGCTGCAGGTGCAGATCCAGAAGCGCATTGCCAGCCGCCAGTACCTGGCGGTGGTGCACGGTCAGCCGGCGGCTGATTACGGCACCATCATTGGCGCCATCGGCCGCCACCCGGTCGACCGCAAAAAGTACGCCGTTGTCAGCGATGAGAGTGGCCGCCATGCCTGCACCCACTGGCGCGTGATCGAGCGTCTGGGCGATTACGCCTTGCTGCGCTTCAAGCTCGACACGGGCCGCACGCACCAGATCCGCGTGCATTGCGCCCACATGAACCACCCGATCGTGGGCGATCCGGTGTACTCGCGATGCCGCAACCTGCCTGTCGATCTGCCCGGTCAGGCCCTGCATGCGGTGCAGCTGGGGCTCGATCACCCGATCAGCGGTGAGCGGTTGCTGTGCGAGGCGCCCTTGCCGCCGGTGTTTGAGAAGCTGCTGGCCCACTTGCGTCGCCGCGCGGGCCATCCAGTGCTGTGAATCCCTGGACTCAGACTCCAGAATGGCCGGATCTCCAGTGCTTGCCCTATCCATGTCGGCCGATGCTTTGAAAGCGTTCATCGCCGCCGTTCGCGCCGACCAGAACCTGCAGCAAACGATGGCCACGGCGGCGGCGGCCGATGTCGATGCGGTTGCCCAGCACGCGCGCCAGATCGGCTACGCGGTGGTGAGCGGTGATTTTGTTGATCACAACAACGGCGCCCTGGTGGAGTACGAAGACGAGGACTATTTCCTCAAGCCCTCCTGGTGGACGCTGGGCTGATCAGGGCAGACGCGGACAGGCCGCCACCAGGGTCTTCGTGATGGCGCTCTGGGGGGCTGCCAGCAACGCGGCCCCCGGACCCTGCTCGACGATGCGGCCCCCTTCGAGCACGATCACCCGGTGGCAGAAGCCGCTGGCCACCGACAGGTCGTGGGTCACAAACAGCAGCCCCAGGCCCAGCTGGTGCTGCAGCCCCCGCAGCAGCGCCAGGATCTCGGCCTGGATCTCGGCATCGAGCATGCTGACGCTCTCGTCGCAGAGCAGCACCCGCGGCTCCAGAATCAGGGCGCGGGCGATGGCCACCCGCTGCTGCTGCCCGCCCGAGAGTTGGCGCGGGCGGCGCTGCTCAAAGGCCTCAGGTGGGTCGAGTCCCACGGTTGCCAGCAGCTGGCGGGCGCGTTCACGGGCCTCGGCGCGGCTGGCCAGACCATGGATCAGCAGCGGATCGGCGATCGCCTCGCCCACCCGCATCTGGGGGTTGAGGCAGGCCAGCGGGTCTTGAAACACCATCTGGATCTGGCGGCGCAAGGCTTGCTGCCGGGCCCCGCCGCGGGCCAACAGGTCCTGGCCGTCCAACTGCACGCTGCCGCCGCGCACCTCGGCCAAGCCCATCAGGGCGCGGCAGAGGGTGCTCTTGCCGCAGCCCGATGCCCCCACCAGGCCCACGGTTTCGCCGGCTTGCAGCTGCAGGCTGACGCCGTCGACCGCCTTGAGCCAGTGCGGCCGCCAGGGCGGCCCGCCGATGCGGTGCCAGCAGCGCAAACCCTCGATCTGCAGCAGCAGGGGTGTTGCTTGCGGGGCTGCGCTGCGGCTGGCTTCCAGCTCGCGGGCGCGGCCCACCAGCCGCTGGCCCAGGTCTGAGCGGGGTGCCTGCAGCAGGGCGCGAGCCGGCCCCTGCTCGGCCAGCTGCCCGCGCTCGAGCACGGCGATGCGGTCGCACCACTGGCCGGCCAGAGCCAGGTTGTGGCTGATCAGCAGCAGGGCACTGCCGCGCTCGCGGCAGAGTTCGCTGAGCTCGGCCATCACTTGCGCCGCCACAGCCACATCGAGGCTGGTGGTGGGCTCATCGGCGATGACCAGCCTGGGGCTCAGGGCCATCGCCAGGGCGATCGCCACCCGCTGCCGCATGCCCCCGCTGAACTCATGCGGGTAGCTGCCGTAGCGCTCGGGCCCGATGCCCACGCGCTGCAGCAGGGTTCTGGCCTGCTCGCGCAGGCCCTGCTGGCGCCTGCTGCCGCTGCGTTGATGCGCGTCCAGGGTGTCGCGCAGGTGCTCGCCGATGGTGAGCAGTGGGTTGAGGCGGGTCATGGGGTCCTGGAACACCAGGCCCACCGCTTCACCGCGCAGGTGCTGCAGCTCGCTGGGGCTGAGGCGGCGCGGGTCAAGACCAGCCAGGTGCAGCTCCCCCTGGCAGCGGCTGCCAGCAGGCAGCAGTTGCAGGATCGCGCGGGCCACGGTGCTTTTGCCGCAGCCCGAAGGCCCGACCAGGGCAAGCCGCTCTCCGGCGGCGAGCTCCAGGTTCAGGCCGTTGAGGGTGGCTTCCGCCGCCCCTGGGTACTGCACGACGAGATCGCGCAGCAGCAGCACCGGTTCAGCCCCCATGGTGATCGGCGGATCCGCACAACGAACCCATGCTGCGTCCTGCTGCATACGATGGTGGAAAGTGCAGGCCGGGATGCTCAAGGCGGTACCGGAGACGGTTGATTTGGAGGCGACGGGCCTGAGCGCCCCGGTCGTTAACAGTGCCGGTCGCCGTTCCCCCATCGCCACCCCTGCCGACTACGGGATCCCCCTGCCCGAGTGGTTGCAGCGCTGCGTCGAGCATGTGCCCCCTGGCGCGGGTGAAAGCTGCCCCACGGACGCCGAGGCCTTGCTGGCCTCGGCGTTTGACTTTGCTTACCAGTTTCACGAAGGCCAGTACCGCGCCAGCGGTGAGCCCTACATCGTGCATCCGGTGGCGGTGGCTGACCTGTTGCGCGACATCGGTGCCAGCGCCGGCGTCATCGCTGCAGGCTTTTTGCATGACGTGGTCGAAGACACCGGCGTCACCCCCGAGGAGGTCGAAGAGCATTTCGGCGCCGAGGTGCGCTCGCTTGTTGAAGGTGTCACCAAGCTTGGCGGCATTCACTTCACCAACAAGACCGAAGCCCAGGCCGAAAACCTGCGGCGCATGTTTCTGGCCATGGCCAGCGACATTCGCGTGGTGCTGGTGAAGCTGGCTGACCGCTTGCACAACATGCGCACCCTGGGCGCGCTCAAGCCCGACAAGCAGCTGCGCATCGCCCGCGAAACCCGCGAGATCTACGCGCCGCTCGCCAACCGCCTGGGGATTGGCCGTTTCAAATGGGAGCTGGAGGATCTGGCCTTCAAGATCCTTGAGCCCGATGCCTATCGCGACGTGCAGCAGCAGGTCGCCACCAAGCGCAGCGAACGCGAAGAGCGCCTGGGTGTCACGGTGCAACTTCTGCGCGATCGCCTGGCCGCTGTAGGGCTGGGCGATGTTGAGGTGAGCGGACGGCCCAAGCACCTCTACGGCATCTGGAGCAAGATGCAGCGCCAGCAAAAGGCCTTTCACGAGATCTATGACGTGGCAGCCCTGCGCATTCTTTGCCCCAACCTCGAGAGCTGCTACAGGGCGCTGGCGGTGGTGCATGACACCTTCAGGCCCATTCCCGGTCGTTTCAAGGACTACATCGGCCTGCCCAAGCCCAACGGCTACCAGTCGTTGCACACCGCCGTTATTGGCCGCCACCGGCCGATCGAGGTGCAGATCCGAACCGGCGACATGCACCAGGTCGCCGAGTACGGCATCGCCGCCCACTGGAAATACAAGGAAGGCGGCTCGCCGGCGGCCTCCGGCGCCGATGCCGAGCGTTTCAACTGGCTGCGCCAACTCGTCGATTGGCAAAAAGATGACGGCGGCGAGGACAGCGGCGATTTTCTGCGCTCGATCAAAGAGGACCTCTTCGATGAAGAGGTGTTCGTCTTCACCCCCAAAGGCGACGTGGTGGGTCTGCGCAAGGGCTCAACGGCCGTCGACTTTGCCTATCGCATTCACTCGGAAGTGGGCAACCACTGCCAGGGGGTGCGCATCAACGATCGCCTCTGCCCGCTCGCCACGCCTCTGCAGAACGGCGACTTCGTGCAGGTGATCACCGCCAAGACGGCGCATCCCAGCCTCGATTGGCTCAACTTTGTGGCCACGCCCACGGCGCGCAACCGCATCCGCCAGTGGTACAAGAACAGCCACCGCGATGAGAACATCGCCCGCGGTACCGAACTGCTCGAGCGTGAGCTTGGCCGCGACGGCTTTGACGCTCTGCTCAACGGCGACGCCATGGCCCAGGTCGCCAAGCGCTGCAACCTGGTCGGCACCGAAGACCTGTTGGCGTCGTTGGGCTTTGGGGGCGTCACCCTGCATCAGGTGCTCAACCGCCTGCGTGAGGAGATTCGCCTGGCCAGCGCCGCCGAAGCCCCGCCAAAAAGCAACGAAGATGTCGCCGCTGGCGTTGTCGCCCAGGCCGAGCAGGCCGCGGTGGCCCCCACCCATGGCGCCGGCGTGGTCAGCCCGATCCTGGGGCTCGAAGGGCTTGACTACCGCCTGGGCGGTTGCTGCAGTCCATTGCCCGGCGAGGCGATTGTGGGATCGGTGTCATTGGGCAACCACGGCATCACCATTCACCGGCAGGACTGCGGCAATGTGGAGCCGATTCCTGCAGCCCGGCGCCTGCCGGTGCGCTGGAACCCTGCCAGCGAAGCGCAGCAGCGCCGCTACCCCGTGCAGCTGCGCATCGAAGTGCTCGACCGCGTCGGTGTGCTCAAGGACATTTTGATGCGGCTGTCGGATCACCGCATCAACGTGAGCGACGCCCGCGTGCGCACCAGCCCCGGCAAGCCCGCCCGCATCGACCTGCGCGTCGAGCTGCAGAGCGCGGCCCAGCTCAGCGGCACCCTCAACCAGATCCGCTCGATGGCCGACGTGCTCGACATCGCGCGCACCGGGATCGGTTGAGTCGCTGCTGGCGCGTGGCTTGGATGTCTTGGTCTGAGGACCGAGCACCACGGCCGTCGCAATGGTTACGGCTTGCCCGCCGTGGCATCGCTACAAACCCGTCATCCGCTTTCAGCTGCCATGACCTCCGAACAGGCTGCCCAGTTGATCGACAACACCCTCGATCTGGTGCACCAGCGGCTGCAGGATCTGCAGGAGTTATCGCTGCAAGGTGAGCACCAGGCCTTGGCTGATGAGTTTCGCGAGTGGCGCCACCCGGTGGGTGGTCACATTGATCTGATGGTGTTTCCTGGGTTGGCCGGATCCTGAGCGCTCGGGCTGCTCCTGCCTGCCCGGCGCAGCCATCGCCAGTAAGCCACCCCGAGTAACGCCCCGCTCACTACACCGGTCACCGTTGAGCCCAGCAGCAGGCGCGTTGCAAAGCTCCAGCCCAGACCTGCCAGTTCACCCTGTTGCAGCGCTGCCAGACCCGGCCACACCGGCCCCGGGCCGATCAGCAGGCAGCCCAGCTGAAAGTTGAACCAATACAGCGGTACGTAGGTGAACGGATTGCTGATCCAGGTGCCCGCCGCTGCCAGCAGGTGGTTGCCGCGCACCAGGCTCGCCAGGCCGATGCCCAGCAGTGTCTGCAGGCCAAAAAATGGGTAACAGCCGCAGAACACCCCTGCAGCCAGGCCCCGTGCCCGCTGTCCAGCGCTGCCCTCCTGCTGCCACAGCCAGGTGATGCCGCGCCGCAGGGGTCGCAGCAGCTGGCTCAGAGGTCGAGACTGGAGCATGGCTGGTGCAAGAGGCGCGTGAGCGTGAACAGCAGCGACACCATTGCCGCCATCGCCACAGCGGTGGCGCCGGGCGAGGGCAGCGTCGCGATCGTACGCATCTCGGGCCCGCAGGCCGAGGCCATCGGCCGCAGCCTGTTTGTGGCGCCGGGGCAGCAGATCTGGGACAGCCACCGGGTGCTGTACGGCCATGTCGTGGATCCAGCCACTGGCGAGCACATCGATGAGGCGTTGCTGCTACTGATGCGCGCCCCCCGCAGCTTCACCCGTGAAACGGTGGTGGAGCTGCATGGCCACGGCGGGTTGGCCTGCGTGCAGCGGGTTCTGGCGCTGGTGCTGGCCGCCGGAGCCAGGCGCGCCTGGCCGGGTGAGTTCAGCCAGCGGGCCTTTTTGAATGGCCGGCTCGATCTGACCCGCGCAGAGGCGCTGGCGCAGTTGGTGAGTGCCCGCAGCCAGCGGGCGGCCCAACTGGCCATGGCCGGGCTCGACGGCGGGCTGCAGCAACGCCTCAGCGGGTTGCGCGAGCGGCTGCTCGATCAACTGGCTGAGCTGGAGGCGCGCGTTGATTTTGAAGAGGATCTGCCGCCGCTCGATGGCGCTGCGGTGGCCCGCGCCCTGCAGGTGGTGCGCGACGAGCTGGCCCGGCTCGTGGCTGAAGCGCGCCAGGGCGAGTTGCTGCGCCAGGGGCTGCGGGTGGCGATCATCGGCCGGCCCAACGTGGGCAAATCGAGCCTGCTCAACCGGCTGAGCCAGCGCGAGCGGGCGATCGTCACCGATCTGCCCGGCACCACCCGCGATCTGCTCGAGAGCGAGTTGGTGCTCGATGGCGTGCCGCTCACCCTGCTCGACACCGCCGGCATTCGCGAGACGGCCGATCCGCTTGAGCAGCTGGGCATCGAGCGCTCGCGCCAGGCACTGGCCGCTGCCGATGCGGTGCTGCTGCTGTTTGACCTCAGTGCTGGTTGGTGCGCCGCTGATCAGGCCTTGCTCGATCAGGTGCCCGCCGGGGCGGCGCTGCTGATCGCCGGCAACAAGGCCGATGCAGCAGCGTTGCCCGTGGGCCTGATCGCGCCGGCGGGGTTGGGGCCCGTCGCTCCGCCAGGCTCGCAGGCGCTGGTGTGCCTCAGCGCCCTGAGTGGGGCCGGCACCGATGCGCTGGTGCAGGAGCTGCTGCGCCGCTGCGGGGCCAGCGGCAGCGAGGGGCTGCAGGTGGCGCTCAACGTGCGGCAGCGCGATCTGGCCGCGGCCGCGGCCGCCAGCCTGGAGCGGGCTCTGGAGGCGGCCACGCAGCAGCTGCCCTGGGACTTCTGGACCATTGATCTGCGCGCCGCCGTGCGCGCCCTGGGCGAGATCACCGGCGAGGAGGTCAGCGAGGCCGTTCTTGATCGGGTGTTCTCGCGGTTTTGCATCGGCAAGTGAGCCGTGCCGTCAACAGCACCGCCGTCATGGCGCCGTAGCCCAGGGCCCAGCTGCCCCCAGCACCCCAGCCGAGCTGCAGCACCGTGTCGGCCGTCGTGAACTGCCAGCCGTGGATCACGCCGAACCAGGCCAGCACCGCGGCCAGCGCGCTGCAGCTGGCCGCCGCCAACAGCCGCGCCTCGATCACATACACGAGCATCGCCGCCAGCAGCATCGCCGTGATGATCTGGCCCTGCTCCAGGGCAAAGGCGCCTGCGGCCCAGACATCGGCCCGGGCCAGGGGCTCCAGCAGCGCGGCGCTGAACGGGTGCTCAGCGGTGCCGGCGCCACCGGCGCGCAGGCCCGCCTTGAGCAACAGCGCCCCCCAGCCCGCCAGCCCCGGCATCAGGCCCAGGGCCACGGCCGGCGCATGGCGCTTAGGGGTCACCTGAAACGCCTGGGCGGCGATCACCAGGCCGATGTAGAGCACGATCGCCATGCCGGCCTCGATCGGCACCAGCTGGCCAATCACGCCGAAGAGGCCCAAGAGCGAGGCCGCCCCCATCACCAGCCCGTTGAGCCACGAGTAGCCGATGCGGGCGCCCATGCCTTTCCAGCCCGGATGGCCGATGTAGATCGTCGTGGGAAAGCACGAGCCCAGCAACGCCGCGCTGAGGCTGCCGATGCCGTTGATCAACAGCGAGCTGCGCGCCGGGTAGGCGTCGCCGGCGGCTTCGGCGCTCTCGAGGTTTTGCAGCGAGCCGATCACGTTGAACAGCCCCATCGGCACGATCACCCCCAGCCAGGGCACCAGCTCGCCGCGGGCCTGCCACAGCGGCCCCAGTTGCAGCTGGGGCCAGTGCAGCCCGATCAACTGGCTGTTGGCGGCCCAGCGGGACTGGTCCAGATCGAGCAGCCCGGTGGCCCAGGCCAGGGCGATGCCCAGCAGCACCGCCACCAGCCCGGCCGGCAGCGGCCAGCGCACCGGGCCGAAATAGCCCACCAGGATCACCGCCAGCACCGCCAGCCCCACCACCGGGTGGGCGTAGGTGCGCAGCAAGAAGCCCAGGGCGATGTAACCCAGGGCAATGCCCGCCAGGGTTGAGAGCAGGGCCGCCCGCGGCAGCCAGCGGCGCAGGCCATCGGCCACAAAGGCGCCTGCCGATTCGATCAAAGCCGAGCCCAGGCATGCCACAAGCCCCGCACGCCACGACAGGCTCACGGCCGCTTCGGCGTCCAGCCCCTGGCCCACGGCGCTGAGCTTGACCGGCAGCATCACCAGGAACACGTAGGCAAACAGGCTCACCGTGTTGATGCCGTAGGGCAGGGCGGTGCGGTCGTCGCGTCCTTCCAGGTGCCCCAGGCGGCGGGCCTGCAGGGCGTAGGCCAGGTTGCCGAGTACCAGGCTGATGCCCGTGGCCGGCAGGATCGTGCCGAACACCAGGGCATCGGGGTAGCCCAGCAGGCCGCGGCACAGCACCACGATCAGCAGGATGTTGACCAGGTTGTCGAGGCTCAGGCCCAGGAAGCCATCGAGATCCCCTGGGACCCACCAGCGTGGCGCGGCTTGCGACATCGTTCTTGTGGCAGTCCGTCCATCCTGCGCCTGCCGGTAGGTGCGCTCGAGAGACTTAGCCCTGACAATGGGGATCAGACGTCCGCTGTTGCATGGCCGCTGATGCTGGTTCCAGCCAGGCGCATCCGCTGGAGGTTCTCACCGGTGCGCTTGTTGGCTTTGGCGCATGGCCAGCCAGCCAGCAGCTCGATCCCGGCCTGCCCATCGGTTACTGGCTCTAAGACCGCCGTGCCCGCTGCCAGCCTGCCGTTGACCCCCCAGCTGCTGGAGCAGTTGCGCAGCTGGCTGGCCGAAGATCTGGGCCGCGGTGATCTCAGCGCAGCGGCTGTGGCAGGGGTCAGCGCGCAGGCCCACTGGCTGGCCAAGGCCCCAGGGGTGTTCTGCGGCGGTGTCCTGGTGGAGCCGCTGTTCAGGCTGTTGGATCCAGCGGTGCAGCTCAGGCTGCTGGTGGCCGATGGTGAACCTGTCGGCGCCGGTCAGCGGCTGCTCGAGCTCCATGGCACGGCAGCCGCTTTGGTGGCTGCCGAGCGCACGGCGCTCAACCTGGCGATGCGGCTCAGCGGCATTGCCACCGCCACCGCCGCGCTGGTGGCCCAGCTCGAGGGCACCGGCGTGCGCCTGGCGGACACCCGCAAGACCACCCCGGGGCTGCGGGTTCTTGAAAAGTACGCCGTGCGTTGCGGCGGCGGGCTCAACCACCGCCTGGGCCTCGACGATGCCGCCATGCTCAAGGAAAACCATCTGGCCTGGAGCGGCGGCGTGGGGCCTGCTATCGCGGCGGTGCGCGCCGCGGCGCCCTGGCCGGCCCGGGTGATTGTCGAAGCCGAGACCGCGATTGAAGCCGAAGCGGCGGTGCGCGCCGGCGCCGATGGGGTGCTGCTCGATGAGTTCAGCCCGGCCGAACTGACCGCGCTGGTGCCGCAGCTGCGGCAGCTGGCTGCAACCTGCGGCAGGTCTGTGGTGCTCGAGGCCTCTGGCGTGCAGCCCGAGCTGCTCAGCGCCTACGCCGCCAGTGGCATCGATCTGATCTCGAGCAGTGCGCCGATGACCCGGGCCCCCTGGCTCGATCTGAGCATGCGTTTTGAGCCAGCCTGGGCCTGAGTGGCTTGCCGCGCCGGCCCCTCGTCGAAGCGTGACAGAGGGCTGACATGCTGCGGCTCCATCGCCACGATGGAACCGCTGAGCTTGTTCTCCCTATGGGTGTTGGCGTTCGTCGTCCGCTGCGGGTGGCTTCAGCGGCTGCGCTGGGCCTGGGCCTGGCGCTCTCACCGGCCGCTATGCCCCCTGCTCTGGCTGAAGGGGTGCTGGAACGGGTGGCCCGCACTGGTCAGCTGCGGCTGATCGGTCCGATTGACCATCCGCCCATGTTGAGTGTCGATGCCAAGGGGCAGCCCCAGGGCTACGGCGCCCTGGTGGCGCGTCGCATCGCCGATCTGGTGGCCAAGGCGGTGGGCAAGCCGGTTCAGCTGGTGTACGAGCCGGTGGCCGACTCCGAGCTGATCAGCCAGAAGCTGGGTGAAGGCAAGGCCGAACTGGCCTGCGGCCTGCCCTTCACCTGGGCCCGTGAGGAGGTGCTGGATTTCACCTTCCCGATCGCGATGTCAGGTCTGCGTCTGATCGCTCCGGCGGGTCGTCTCGACGGCACGGTGGCGTCGCTGGCCGGACAGCGGATCGGCGTTGTGCGCGATTCTCTCGCCGACACCCAGCTGCGCGGCATGCAGCCGGCGGCCCAGGTGCAGACCTATCTCGATCTGGCCGCTGCCCTCAAGGCTCTCGCTGCGGGTCAGCTGAATGGGGTGATCGGTGACACCGCCATCCTGGCGGGCCTGACCAGTGAACAGGGTCTGCAGGGCATGGCTCAAACCCCCGTGCGTCCCTATCTGCGCTACCCCGTCGCCTGCGCCGTGCCTGAGAACGCATCGGCGTATCGCGGTCTCGCCAACCGCGCCATCGTGCAGTTGCTGCAGGGTTATATCGAGGGCATCCCGGCCGATGTCAGCGCCGTCGACCGCTGGATCGGTCCAGGAACAGCCCTGGGGCTGAGCCAGCAGCAGATCCGTGGGGCCTTCGATGCCCTGTTGCTGGGCGTCGAACCCCTGCGGGTGGTGGTGGCGGTGCCGGCTTCTGCCCTGTGAGTTCGTAGTTGCCTTTTCCCCTCACCCTTTTGATCCGATGAAGCTGCTCACCCAGTCCCGTTTGCTCGGCGTTTTGCTGATCGCCGCTTCGCTGCCCTTCGATACAGGCCTGGTGCTGTCGGTTCAGGCGGCAAACCAAGCCAGGCAGCTCCAGCAGACGTCGGGGCCCGGTCCAGTTCCCGTCAGCGCCAGCGCCATGGAGGAGCGTCTGCAACGCATCGCCGCCGCCGCGCGTCAGGGTGTGGGCGACGACGCCATCAGCTATGTGGTGGTGGGCCCCGGCGGGCTCGGCTGGGGTAATGGCGGCTTTGGCAATGGCGGCTTCTACAACGGTGGCTTCCGCAATGGTGGCTTCCGCAACTGGTGAGCCTGGAGGGGGGCCGCTGCGCCTGTTGGTGCTGCAGCCCACCCCCTACTGCAACCTCGACTGCGATTACTGCTATCTGACAACGCGCGAGGATCGCAGCAGGCTGTCGCTCGAGGTCTTCGATGTGGCACTCGAGCGGGTGTTGAGCAGCCCCTACATCGATGGGCCGTTCACCCTGCTCTGGCACGCCGGTGAACCGCTGACGGTGCCGCCGGCCTTTTATGACGCCGCCACCGAACGCCTACATGCTGCTTTGAAGCGCCACGGGCATCCGCCCGAGCTCGTGCAGCAGTCGTTGCAGACCAACGGCATCACGATCAATGACGCCTGGTGCGCGTGCTTGGCCCGCAATGGCATCCATGTGGGGGTGAGTGTCGATGGGCCCGCTTTTCTGCATGACGTGCACCGCCGCACCCGCAGCGGCAAGCCCAGCCATGCGGCAACGATGCGGGGCATTCGGGCCCTGCAGCGCCACCAGATTCCGTTCAATGTGATCGCTGTGCTCACCGCCGATGCGCTGGAGCATGCCGACGCGCTTTACGACTTCTTCACGGGCAATGGCATCCGCGAGGTCGGCTTCAACATGGAGGAGACCGAGGGGGGCAACAGCCACTCCAGCCTTGACCAGCCCGCCCTTGAGGCGCGCTACACGGCGTTCATGCAGCGCTTCTGGCAGCGGGTCATCGCCGAGCCCGGCCGCTTGCGGCTGCGCGAGTTCGACGGCATCGCCAGCCTTGCCTGCAGCGACCAGCGTCTGGCCCAGACCGACATGAACCATCCGTTCGTGATCGTCAATGTCGACGCCCACGGCAACGTCTCGAGCTTTGATCCGGAGCTGCTCGGGGTGGTCACCGAGCGCTTCGGCAGCTTTGCCTTCGGCAATGTGCTCAGCCACAGCCTTGAGCAGGTTGCGGCCGACCCGCGCTTTGGGCAGGTGCAGCGTGAAATGCGTGCCGGCGTCGAGGCCTGCCGCAGCAGCTGCGCCTATTTCGGGCTGTGCGGCGGCGGGGCCGGCAGCAACAAGTACTTCGAGCACGGCCGCTTTGACACCACCGAGACCCAGTCGTGCCGCTACCGCATCAAGTTGGTGGCCGATGTGGTGCTGGCCGGCCTCGAGCAGCAGTTGGGGCTCAGCGAAGCTGCGTGATCCCCAGGATCTGCCTCCCTGCTTGGGTCTGGGCGGCGCGGGATGATCAGAAGATCCTGAGTCAGCCTTTCGGCCGTTTTCATGCTTCGCGTCGCCCAAGCCCTCGATACCCAGCTGCGCGCAGCGATGCAGCGGGCGTTTCCTGAGGCGACTGCGGCGGCCGGCACGCCCCTCGATCCCCAGCTGGCCCCCGCCAGCAAACCTGAATTCGGCGACTTTCAGGCCAACGGAGCCCTGCCATTGGCCAAGCCCCTGGGGCAGCCGCCTCGCCAGATCGCCCAGGCGATTGTGGAGCAACTGGCGGCTGATCCCGCCTTTGGCGAGCTCTGCCTGGAGCCAGTGATCGCGGGACCCGGTTTCATCAACCTGACGCTGCGGCCCGAGTGCCTTTGCGCCGAAGTTGCTGCGCGGCTGGGTGATGCGCGCCTTGGGGTGCCCTCCGTCAGCGCCGCGGCGCCGGTGGTGGTCGATTTCTCGAGCCCCAACATCGCCAAGGAGATGCACGTCGGGCATCTGCGCTCGACGATCATCGGCGACTGCCTGGCGCGGGTGCTCGAGTTCCGCGGCCATGACGTGTTGCGGCTCAATCATGTCGGCGACTGGGGCACCCAGTTCGGCATGTTGATCACCCACCTCAAGCAGGTGGCCCCAGAGGCACTGCAAACAGCCGACGCTGTCGACCTGGGCGATCTGGTGACCTTCTACCGCCAGGCCAAGGCCCGCTTTGACGAGGACGAGGCGTTTCAGAGCACCAGCCGCGAGGAGGTGGTCAAGCTGCAGGGCGGTGATCCGCTGTCGCTCAAGGCCTGGGGGCTGCTGTGCGAGCAGAGCCGGCGTGAGTTCCAGCGCATCTATGACCGCCTCGACATTCGGCTCTCAGAGCGCGGCGAGTCGTTTTACAACCCCTACCTGCAGGGTGTCGTTGATGACCTGAAAGCGCGTGGGCTGCTGGTGCTCGACGACGGGGCCGGGTGCGTGTTCCTGGAAGGCGTCAGTGGCAAAGACGGCAAGCCGTTGCCCTTGATCGTGCAGAAGAGTGATGGTGGCTTCAACTACGCCACCACCGATCTGGCGGCGATCCGCTACCGGCTGGCACCGCCGCCGGCTGGTGATGGCGCTGGGCGGCTCATTTATGTGACCGATGCCGGCCAGGCCGCGCACTTTGCCGGGGTGTTTCAGGTGGCCCGCCGCGCTGGCTGGGTCCCAGGTGCCGCCCGCATCGAGCACGTGCCCTTTGGCTTGGTGCAGGGCGAAGACGGCAAGAAGCTCAAGACCCGCGCCGGTGACACCGTACGGCTCAAGGATCTGCTCGATGAAGCGGTCGAGCGCGCCGAATCTGATTTGCGCCGCAGGCTGGTTGAAGAGGACCGCTCAGAAGAGGAGGCATTCATTGCGCATGTGGCGACCACCGTTGGCATGGCCGCGGTCAAGTACGCCGACCTCTCGACCAACCGCGTCACCAACTACCAGTTCAGCTTTGATCGCATGCTGGCCCTCTCGGGCAACACGGCGCCCTACCTGCTGTATGCGGTGGTGCGCATTGCCGGCATCGCCCGCAAGGGTGGCGATCTGGGTGGTGGTGCGACGGGAGCCCCCGAGCGTGTTGAGGCTCAGGCGTTGTCGTTCAGTGAACCCCAGGAGTGGGCGTTGATCCGCGAGCTGCTCAAGCTCGATGCCGTGATCGCCGAGGTCGAAGAGGAGTTGCTGCCGAATCGTCTCTGCAGCTATCTGTTTGAGCTCTCGCAGGTGTTCAACCGCTTCTACGACCAGGTGCCGGTGCTCAAGGCCGACGAGCCGGCCCGCAGCTCACGCCTGGCGTTGTGCCGTTTGAGCGCCGATACCCTCAAACTGGGGTTGGGACTGCTGGGCATTCCAACGCTGGAGCGCATGTGAGCGGGATCGGCAGCGAGATGGAACCCACCTTTCCCAAGGCGCGCCCTGAGGTCGAGAGTCTCAAGGCCTACAGCGCACCACTCGAGGGCCGCCGCGGCTTGCTGCGACTCGATTTCAATGAGAACACCATTGGCCCCAGCCCCAGGGTGATCGAAGCGATCTGGGCCATCCCGCCCGATCACTTCGCCATCTACCCCGAGTACGACGGTCTGCGTGAGGCGCTGATCGCCAATCTCGCTGACCGCAGCAACGGCCGGCCTGGTCTGGCACACCCTTTGCAACCGCAACAAATTGGCCTGTTCAACGGTGTGGATGCGGCGATCCACGCCATCTGTCATGCCTATGGCGACCGGGGTGAGACGTTGCTCACCACCAGCCCCACGTTTGGTTACTACACCCCCTGCGCCCAGATGCAGGGCATGGCGATCGAGTCGATCCCCTACCAGGGTTCGGACTTTGCCTTTCCGCTGGAGCAGGTGCGCGCAGCCCTCGCCAGCTCGCCCCGCATCCTGTTGATCTGCAACCCAAACAACCCCACCGGCACGCGGCTGGCCCCTGAGCCCATCCTGGAGCTGGCGGCAGCGGCGCCCCGGACCCTGGTGGTGGTTGACGAGCTGTACGAGGCCTTCACCGGCGACAGCGTGCTGCCGTTGGCCGACTTTGACGCCACGGCCAACCTGGTGGTGCTGCGCTCGCTCGCCAAGACCGCTGGGCTGGCCGGGCTGCGCATGGGCTTTGCCTTGGGCGCGGCGTCGGTGATCGATCGCATCAGCCGCGTCACAGGGCCCTACGACATCAACAGCGTTGCGGTGACGGCTGCCCATGCGGCGTTGAGCGATCAGGCCTACACCGATGCCTACGTGGCCGAGGTCAAACGGGCACGCGGCTGGCTGAGCGCGCAGCTCGCTGCCGCCGGGGTGCGGCACCACTGCGCTGGCGGCAATTACCTGCTGATCTGGCCCGAGCGCCCGGTGGCCGAGGTGGATGCCGAGCTGCGGGCGGCGGGAATCCTGGTGCGATCCATGGCGGGTAAGCCATGGATCGATGGCTCGCTGCGGGTGAGCATCGGCACCAGAGAGCAGATGCAGCAGTTCTGGGCTGCCTACAGCGCGTTGTAAGCCTCGAGCGCAGTCGCTCAGGCTCAGCGCATCACCTCGATCACCATGCTGTCGCCGAGCTTGCCGGGCAGGTTCAGGTTGGCGCCGGGGCGGTTGACCTTGGTGCCGGCCATGGCCTTGAGGAAGGGCTCGACGCTGCCCTGGTCACACTCTTTGGGTGTCTTGCGGCCGCTGATGTACTGCACCGGGATCACGCGGCGGGGCTGCAGTTCGCGCACCACTTCGGCGGCTTCGGCGCCGTCGTAGACCTTGGCGCCGCCGCCGACGCCGATGATCAGCACATCGGGCCGGCCCAGCAGCACCCGATCAGACGGGGCCAGGCTGCCGGCGGTGCCGCCCAGGTGGGCGATCTCAAGGCCGCCCTGCTTCCAGCGCCACAGCGTCGCCTGGCCAAAACGGCGACCGCCGACCCGGTCGTGGGGGGCGGCGATGCCTTCGATGCTCAGCCCTGCGACGCGGTACGAGCCCGGTTTGACGAGCAGCTTGCCCCGTGCCACGCCGGGGGCGCCTTCATCGCGCAGGCTGCTGCTGGCCAAAATCACATCGGCGCCGACCCTCGGTTCGGCCAGGCCGGCGGCGCAGCCCACAGCCTTGAAGGGGTTCACCAGCACGGTCTTGCCGCCGCCACGGATCAGCAGGGCGCTGTGGCCGTAGCTGGTGATGCTGACCCCACCACCGGCCCATGCCGCAGGGGCCGCGGCGCCAGAGGCGGCCAGCAGGGCAGCGCTCAAGCTGAGCTGGGGGGCCAGACGCAGGGCGGTCAGGGCTGGACGAAGCGACTGGCGCATGGTGAAGCGATTCGTGGCGCGACGCTAACCCAGCTCGCTGGCGCGGGCCTGGTTCAGGAAGTTGCTCAGCAGGTCATGGCCGCTCTGGGTGAGCACGCTTTCGGGGTGAAACTGCACGCCCTGCAGGTGTTTGTACTGGCGGTGCCTGAGCCCCATGATCGTGCCGTCCTCGAGCCAGGCCGTGATCTCGAGGCAGTCGGGCAGCGACTGGCGCTCGGCGATCAGGCTGTGGTAGCGGGTGGCTGTGAGCGGGTTGGGCAGGCCGCTGAACACCCCTTCGCCGCTGTGCAACACGGGGGAGGTTTTGCCGTGCATCTGCTCGCTGGCGCGCACCACCTTGCCGCCGTACACCTGGGCAATGGCCTGATGACCCAGGCACACCCCCAGGGTGGGGATGGTGGGGCTGAGCTCACGCAGCACATCCAGACACACGCCCGACTGATCCGGATCGCCAGGCCCTGGTGAGATCAGGATCGCATCGGGGCTGAGGCTGCGGATCTGCTCCAGCGTCAGGGCATCGTTGCGCTCCACCCGCAGCTCGGCGGCCAGGGGATGCTGGCTGGCCAGTTCGCCCAGGTACTGCACCAGGTTGAAGGTGAAGCTGTCGTAGTTGTCGAGAACGAGAAGCATCAGAGGCCCAGTCGGGTCAGCAGCGGCGGCAGCAGCAGCAGCATGGCAATCAACAGCGACGCCAGTGCTGCCACCAGCACCGCCGCGGCCGCACAGTCTTTGGCGATCTTGGCGAGTGGATGAAACTGCCGGCCGATCGCCAGATCGACCACCGCTTCGGTGGCGGTGTTGAGCAGCTCCAGCACCAGCACCGCCGCCACTGTGAGCACCAGCACCGCCAGCTGGTCAATGCTCAGCCCCAGCCAGAGCCCCAGGCCGAACACCACCGCACCGGTGATCACATGGATGCGGAAGTTGCGCTGGCTGGTGAAGCCATAGATCAGCCCCTTGGCGGCGTAGCGAAAGCTGGCGGGCAGATCGCCGGCCACGGTCCAGGCGCCGATGCGTCTGGGGCGGCGTTTGGAGGCACCGTGCCGCAGCTGGGTCGGTGCGCTCAGAGGTCTGGGTTCAGAACTCGGCTCAGGGCTGGGCTGGCTGCTGGTCATGACTGCACCGGGGCGGGCCCGCTGCGCTGCACGTTAACGCTGCTGCACAGCGCTTCCTGCCGCTGCAGCATGGCGGCCAGGCTGGCGTCGTCGGGGTGATCCCAGCCCAGCACATGCAGCAGGCCATGGCTGGCCAGAAACAGCAGCTCCTGCCCCAGGCTGTGGCCATGCTCGGGGGCCTGACGCGCTGCGGTCTCCAGCGAAATGACGATGTCGCCGAGCTCCAGGCTGCCTGTTGTTTCGCCTGCCGGCATGGGCAGCGGCAGCTCGCCATCGAGGTCAGCGTCCATGGCGGCAAACGCCAGGACGTCGGTGGGGCCGGCTTTGGCGCGCCAGTCGTGATTGAGTGCGGCGATCTGCTCGTCGCTCACCAGGCTCAAACCCAGGCAGTAGCTGGCTGAGCGGAGCTCTGGCGGCAGCTCGTCCTGCAAGTCCGCCAGCCAGCGTTGCAAGCACGTCAGCCAGGTCTGCTCGGCGGCGTCGCTGGCCTGTGGGGGTGCGCACCAGAGGCTGGCGGCGGCCACCAGCTCGGGCGCCAGATCCGGATCGGCTGCGAAGGCCAGATCCAGGTCGATGGCGGCGTTCTCGTCTGAGTGCTCGGGTCTGGAGTCGGCCACAGCTGATTCAACCACCAGGAATCTGGGGGCGGCCCAGCCAGGCGATCAGGGTGATGAAGCCCAGAAAGCCCGCGGCGGTTAGGCCGAAGTGAAACAGGCTCTGGCGCCCCTTGCGCACCATGTTGCGCATGGCCAGCTTGACGAAGCTGGGGTTTTCCTGGGGCGTGGGCTCAGTCATCACTTGAACCTCCGCCCACCTCGACGCCAGCGTGCAGCAGCGACTGGATGAAGGGGTCCAGGTCGCCGTCCATGACGCCCTGCACGTCGGTGGTTTCGTGCTGGGTGCGCAGGTCTTTCACCATCTGGTACGGGTGGAAGACGTAGTTCCGAATTTGGTTGCCCCAGGCCGCCTCGACGATGTCGCCGCGGATGTCGGCGATCTCGGCCGCCCGCTGCTCCTGGGCGATCACCAGCAGCTTGGCCATCAGCAGGGCCATGGCCTTCTCTTTGTTTTGCAGCTGGGAGCGCTCCTGGGTGCAGCGCACGAACAACCCCGTTGGGATGTGCAGGATGCGCACGGCCGTTTCCACCTT
>Ga0194123_10003497_pt1 | contig 18792 bp, 24 predicted proteins | sample TA2MahsurfametaG_5_FD_155479 | JGI IMG/M metagenome (GOLD analysis project Ga0194123, IMG submission 155479) | Freshwater microbial communities from Lake Tanganyika, Tanzania - TA2015023 Mahale A surface | ecosystem: Environmental > Aquatic > Freshwater > Lake | place: Tanzania: Lake Tanganyika... | reverse complement strand
CTGCACCACCTAGGCGGCAAAAAGGGTATGGGTGGGTGAGTGGTGGGCCTTAGCACCACCACCACCACCCCTATACCTAGGGTGTAGTAGGTGGTGTAGCAGGTGTTTTGGGGTGTTTTATACGGCGGCGCAGCATGAGAAAATACCGTTTTCAGGCCCTTCCTGATACACCTGTGCTGTCGACCTCCCGTAACTTAGGTCCGTGGATAACTGGGGCATTCGGGGCAAACTACGCCCTGGGAGGCCCGAGATGCGCAAGAGCAAGTTCAGTGAAAGCCAAATTGTCCACACGTTGAAACAGGTGGAAGGAGGCCGGCAGGTGAAAGATGTCTGCCGGGAGTTGGGGATTTCGGACGCGACGTACTACGTCTGGAAGTCGAAGTACGGCGGGATGGAGGTGTCAGACGTTCGCCGATTGCGCGAGCTTGAGGACGAAAATGCCAAGCTCAAGCGAATGTACGCCGATCTGGCGCTTGAGGTGACGGCGTTGAAGGACGTCATCGCAAAAAAGCTGTAGGCCCGGCGATGAAGCGCCCGCTGGCGCAGATGCTCCGCAAGGAGCATGGCTTCCCCATAGGCCTCCTGGAGCTCTTTCAGCTGGCGCTCGTATTGCTCCCGGACATCCTCCGGCTTCGCCCTCAGGGCATTCTCCATCCCCCGCTTGCCGTCCTCGACCCAGCCCTCAACCTCGGCAGGCGTCAGGTCAAACTGGCGGGCAGACTCTGACACCGTGGTCCTGCCCTGCAGGATATCCAGCACCAAGGCTGACTTCCGTCGCGCTGTCCAGCGCTTGATCTCTTCTTCCATCACGTCGCTCATGGGTATGTCTCCTTCTCAACATAGCACCTGAGCAGAAATTCGGTGGGTCGTTACATCTCGTGAGCGGCGCGCGGTGGCCGGCCATCCGCTGTTCAGGTTCGCCACTGAGCATCTTGGCCCCGCGGAGCGCATCGATGCCGTGTGTGCTGCGCTGAATGACACTGACTGGCGGTCTGTGTCTGTCATTGCCGAGAAGACCGGACAGTCTATGCCGGTAGTCTTTGGACTCGTCAGCACATTGGCCAAATGGGGAATCGTCGATCTCGATACAGATTTGTCAGGGTTGACCCATCCGGACTGATTCGCCAAAAGGACGCCTTTATTCAGGCCGCGTTCAAGCCATCACGCACAGGCTGCCAGCAGGGAAGTGGGCAGGAGTCAAACATTCATGCTGAGGTTCATTATTCCCATCGCGCTGTGCGGTGTGACCAGCCTCTGTCTCGTGTCGGCGGAAGCGCGCGGTCATTTCGGTTGGTATGGCGGCTACCACAGCCACGGCTATCGTCATGGCTCGTCACTGGGGTTCTACTACAACGATCCGTTTTTCTGGGGCGGTCCGCCGTGGCCAGCGTATCGGCCCTGGTATTACGAACCTCCCCGCACGGTGATCATAGAGCGCACCCCGCCGGTATACGTGCAGCGCGATCCTCCGCCAGTGGCCATACCCGCAACGGTACTCTGGTACTACTGCCCGAGCCCAGCGGGCTACTACCCCCATGTGCCCAGATGCGATCAGCAGTGGGTGCCGGTGGATCCCGCAACGTTGCCACCCTCGTCTCGGTAAGAACCGGCTTGCTGCCATCGTTTCATCAGCACCTTACACAAGGAAAACCATGAACACACACCGCAAGACTGCACTCGTTGCCGGCATCGCCCTGGCACTCTCCGGGTGTGCCACTTACCAGCTTGGACCGAGTGTGATGGCGCTGCCGGGGCAGGGCGTGAACTTCGAACAGTTCCAATACGACGACTACCAGTGCCAGACCTACGCCCGCAACGCCACGGGCCAGACGACCAACCAGCAACAGGCTGACCAGAGCGCGCTGAACAGCGCAGCTGTGGGTACGGTGGTGGGTGCTGCGGCCGGCGCGCTCATTGGAGCTGCCTCGGGTAATGCAGGAGCGGGTGCGGCAATCGGTGCCGGCAGTGGCCTGATCGTTGGCAGCGCCGCCGGCACGGAGGCTTACAACACGGGCGGCGGTGCGGCGCAGAATCGTTTCGACTCGGCCTATGTCCAGTGCATGTACGCCAAGGGCCATCAGGTGCCGCTACCCGCGGGGACCCAGCCCTACACTCAGCAACGTCCCGCGGCGCCTCCGCCTGCGTCCGCCTATCCGCCGCCGGGAACACCGCCGCCGCCGGGGTATCGCTGAGTCGGGCCCGAGGCTCGCCGGGGCTGTCTGCCATCAGCGCCGCCCCGGCCACCCCTGGGCTCAGGGCTGATTGCGCACGCGCTCGGCAGGCCGCGAGAGCGCCTGCAGCAGATAGGTCTTGAAGTCCTCTGCCCAAGGTTGTTCGGCCAAGGCCTCGCGCATGCAGGAGAGCCAGGCATCGCGCTCGGCAGCACCGATCGCCAGATGCGCGTGGGAGCCGGGGATGGAAATGGCACCGTATTTTTCCTGATAGCGCTTGGGACCATTCAGCCAGCCGCACAGGAAACGCGTGAGCTTGTCCCGGGATACCGTCAGATCCTTATCGTGCATCGCGCGGATCACCCGCGCATCCTCGCGGGTATCTATGAGCTCATAAAACCTGTCGACCAGCTTGCGCAGACCTTCTTCTCCACCTGCAGCCAGAAAGGAAGCATCACCCACCCCATAAACCCGGGGTTCTGATTGCATTGAATCCTGCATGTCATCAGCCGGGCACTTCCATCGCGCCCGGCACCTCCGCTTCGGTCAGAGTTTTGGTATCACCTGTTCGCCAAACAGACGGATGTCCCGCAGCGCCTCCGCCTGCGGGGGGGCACCCAACTGGCGCATGCGGAGCATGAGGTAGTCAGGCTTGATCTCCTCCTGCCACATCTTCAACTGCTCCAGGCACTCCGCCGGTGAGCCGGCGATGAGCCGGTCCTTGGCGACCTGCTCGAAGGTCAACTCGTCCGCGCTTTTCACATCCTGCAGATATTTGTCCGGTGCGTAGGCACCGAAGCCGTAGTACCAGCGGTGCGTGACCATGGTCATCGCGCTCTTGTCCACGCATTGCTGCCAGGTATCCCCAATCACGCAATCACGCATGAGGCAGACGAACGGCTTGCGGCCGTGGGCCTTGGCGGCATCCCGATACTGTTGCGTGTATTCCTTGATGACGGGGAGCGACTGGATGGGATCCGCAATCCAGCCGTCCGCCATGCGCCCCGCGCGGGCAATGCCCTCGGGCACCCAGCCCGCCATCCAGATCGGCGGCCCGCCAGCCTGGTAAGGCGTGGGTGTCACGCGCACATTCTCGATGGTGTGGTACTTGCTCGGATGAGAAAACGGCTGGCCCGTCCACGCCTTGCGCAACACTTCCACCACTTCCTCGGTGCGTCCCACGCGCTGCTTGGGATTGACGCCGAAGGCAGCAAAGTCGCCCGGTTGGTAGGCGATGCCGGCAGCCGTGATGAAGCGGCCCTTGGTGGCCTGATCGACCACCGCGATGTCTTCCGCGAGGCGAATGGGATGGTAGAGCGGCGCGAGCAACACACAGGTGCCCACCTTGATGCGACGGGTACGCATACCCACCATGCCCGCCATCAGCACGGGAGCCGGGAGGTATCCGTCCTCCTGCTGATGGTGTTCGGTGAAGAAGAAACCGTCGAAGCCGACCTGCTCGCAGACTTCAGCCTGTTCGACGATCTCGTCGATCATGCGTGCGACATTCTCTCCCTTGGGGGGATCTTGCGTGCAAGGAAAATAGCCAACCGGCAGTGTCATGTGTTCCTCCAGGTTTTGTTGTTGTACGTGCGACCCAAATCTCATGCCGCCGCAATGCGGGACCGAGCCTCATTATCCGCACAAGATCCGTTCAGGCGATACCCGGAGCAAGCTTGCTCTTGCGATAGCCGTAGATGAAGTAGACCACCACCCCGATGCCCAGCCAGCTCAGGAAACGCCACCAGGTGACTGCCGGTAGAAAACTCATCAGCGCGCCACAGGACAGGGCGCCAGCCAGCGGAATCAGCGGATGCCAGGGTGCCTTGAAGGGCCGGACCAGCTCGGGACGGGTGTGCCGCAACACGATGACTCCGATGCACACCATGGTGAAGGCGAAGAGGGTGCCAATGTTCACCATCTCGGCCAGCTCACCCAGGGGCACGAAGCCGGCGAAGAAGGCGATCACGATTCCGGTGAGCACAATGGTGGTGACGGGTGTCCGGGTGCGATCTTGGATGAGCCCGAAGAAGGGCGGGAGCAGGCCATCCCGCGCCATTGCGAAGATGATTCGGGTGAGCCCGTAGAAGCACACCAGCATCACCGTGATGAGTCCCGCGATGACGCCGGCAGCGACCAGGCCGGAAGCCCAGCGGTGGCCGATCTCCAACAAGGCATGGGCGACTGGTGATGAGACATTCAGGTCGGTATAGGGCACCACTCCGGTCAGCACGGCCGCCACAGCCATGTAGAACACGGTGCAGATGGCGAGCGACGACAGGATGCCGACAGGCAGATCGCGTTGTGGATCACGCGCTTCCTCCGCGGCGGTCGTCACGGCATCGAAGCCGATGTAGGCGAAGAACACCATGGCCGCCCCAGCCAGCACCCCGGAGGTATGTCCGTCCGCGGCGCGATCGAACCAGCCGAATGGCATGAACGGTGTCCAGTTGTCTGGATTCACCGCACCCACGCTCACCACGAGAAAGATGATGATGGTGAGGAGTTTCACGAACACCATCGCGGCATTGATGCGCACGCTTTCACGCACCCCGATGGCCAGCAGCACGGTCAATGCGATGACGATGGCCATTGCCGGCAGATTGACGAGACCACCCTTGGAAGGCGCGGCAGTGAGCGCCGCCGGCAATTCCAAGCCGAGGGCCTGCAGGGCATTGATGAAATATCCGGACCACCCGTTGGCAACCGCGGCGACCGACATGCCGTATTCCATCAGGAGGTTCCAGCCGATGATCCAGGCGATGAGTTCGCCAAACGCCGAGTAGCTGTAGCCATAGGCGCTTCCGCAGCCGCCGAGGCTGCCGGCCAGCTCGGAATAGGAGAGGGCGGCGAAGGCACAGGCCATGCCCGCCACCGCGAAGGAGAGGATGACCGCCGGGCCGGCCTGCGTGGCAGCGGCAATTCCCGTGAGCACGAAGATGCCGGTCCCGATGATGGCACCGATCCCGAGCAGGCTCAGATCAAAGGCGCTCAGGCAACGTTTAAGCCCACTGTCCCTGAGATCGTCGTGGCTGAAGGTGCGGGTACGGAACAATTGCTTCATCGCCGGAGATCTCCAAGACAGGGACCATTTGCCCGCCCAGGGCGGGTCAGTCTCCCGAGTATACGGAATCCATCCCCTGAGGCGCGCTGGTCAGGGGCGCGGGTATACTCGGTGCCCTTGATTCGACAGGCGCCGCGCGCGTGCAGGAAGGACAGGGGAACATGCATCTGACTCAAGTGCTGGACCGGGCGGTTCAGATGAAAGCCGGGCGGACCGCGTTGATCTGCGGCAGCCAGCAGCAGACATGGGCCGAGTTTCGTCACCGGGTGACCTGCCTGGCCGGCGCGTTCCGCGCCCTGGGCCTTGCACCGGGCGACCGGGTGGCGATGCTGGCCGACAACGGCTTCCCTTATTTCGAGTTCCACTACGCCACGCCGTGGGCGGGCGGCGTGATCGTGCCGCTGAACACGCGGCTGTCCGACCCCGAGCTCATCTACATCCTCAACGACTGCGGCGCCCGGATTCTGCTGCTGGGGCCCGAGTATGCTGCGCGGCGCGCGGTGCTGGAGGCTGGCTGCCCGGATCTTCGCGTGGTGATTACCCTGGACGGCGAAGGTCCGCTGGCGTGCGAGACCCTGATTGCAGGGCATTCGCCGATGGAGGATCTGCGGCGTGCAGGACAGGATCTGCTCGCCATCATCTACACCGGCGGGACTACCGGCCGGCCCAAGGGCGTCTCGCTCTCCCACTCGAATCTGGTGGCCAACACGCTGGCGGTGATTCCGGTCAACGAGTTTGGCGAGGACATGGTGTATCTGCACAACTCGCCACTGTTTCATACCTCCGGCAGCGCGCGTCTCATTGCCGCCGTCAGCTGTCTGTCGACCAATGTGATCCTGCCGCGCTTCGAGCCGGCTGCGGTGCTGCACGCCATCGAGAAACATCGCGTGACCCACATCATCCTCGTGCCGACCATGTTGAACCGGCTGCTGAACTGCCCCGAGTTCCAGACCAGCGATTTCAGCAGCCTCACGCATTGCGTGTACGGCGCCTCCATCATGCCCGAGGCCGTGCTCAAGCGCGCGCTGGCCCTGATGCCTGGCGTGCGCTTTGCCCAATCCTATGGCATGACCGAGCTGTCACCGTCGGCCACCACCCTGCCGCCCAAATATCACGTGCTGGAAGGACCGAACGCCGGCCGTCTCAAATCCATAGGCCAAGCGCTCATGACGGCCGAGATTCGCATTGCCGATACGGAGGATCGCGAAGTTCCACGCGGTGAAGTGGGGGAGATCCAGGTGCGTGGCCCGATGGTGATGCAGGGGTACTGGGGCCAGCCGGAACTGAGCGCGGAAACCCTGCGTGGAGGCTGGATGCACACGGGGGATGCGGCCTACATGGATGAGGAGGGCTTCATTTTTCTGGTTGATCGCATCAAGGACATGATCATCACCGGCGCGGAGAATGTGTATTCAGGCGAGGTGGAGAATGCGCTCCACGAACACCCGGACGTGCGCGAATGTGCGGTCATCGGCCTGCCGCATGCCGATCTGGTGGAGACAGTGCATGCCATCGTGGTACTGCACCCGGGCCGCAAGGTGACGGAGGCCGAGCTCATCGCGCATTGCCGCGGCCTCATCGCGGGCTACAAATGCCCACGCAGCGTGGAATTCCGTGCCGACCCCTTGCCCCTGTCCGGCGCCAACAAGATCCTGAAGACTCAGCTGCGCCAGGAGTGCCTCGCCCGCCTGACTCCCGGCTGAGGTTCAGTCCACCACCTTGCGCGAGGTGCCGAAGAACAGCCAGACCACGGCACCGAACAGATTGACGCCAGCCGCCAGAAGGAAGGCCGCGTCATAGGTGCCGGTGGCCTCGACCATCCAGCCGGTGACCGCCACTCCGATGACACCCGGCAAGGTGCCGGCGGTATTGGTGATGCCCATCAGCACATCCGCATAGCGCGGTGCGATCTCGAGATGGTTGGGCAGAAACCCGGCCCAGGTCAGCGCAAGGGTACCGAGGGCGCCGCACATGAGGCCGAAAGCGACGTCGGGCGAAGTCACGTCCCGCGCGGCCAGCATGAAGAATGCCGCCCCGGAGAGCCCCACCACCTGCATGGTCTTGCGAACCACGGTAAGGCTCACGCCGCGCCGGACGATGGCGTCTGCGACATAGCCACTCAGGGTGCCCACCGTGAACATGGCGACCCACGGCCCAGCGGCATACAGTCCGGACTGGGTCAGAGTCAGTCCCAGCGCCCCGCGAAAGTAGCTCGGCAACCAGGCGAGCAGGATGTAGAACACCCAGTTGGTGCAGAGGTGGTTGATCATCAGCGCCCAGACGGCCGGTGCGCGCAGCAGCCTGCCCCAGGGTACGGGGCCGCGCGAGGATTCCTGCGGGGCCGCAGCCTCCAGCATCTCGCGCTCCCCGGCACTGATGCGAGGATGTTCCCGGGGATGATCGCGAACCAGCGGGAACCAAGCGAGACACCAGAACAAACCCACCACACCGAAGCAGTAAAACACCATCGGCCAGCCATGGGCGGCCACGAGCCAGCCCGTGGTGGTGAGCGCGAACAGCGTGCCCAGAGGGATGCCGGCGGTCAGGAAGGCCACGGCCCGTGAGCGCTCCTGCTGCGGCACCCAGCGACCGTAGAGGTTGTACACGCCGGGGAAGGTGGCAGCCTCGCCGGCGCCCATGGCGATACGGGCGAAGATGAGCATGGCGAAGGACATGCCTGCCGCAAGGGGCGTGAGCATCGTCCAAATGGACCACCAGAAGACCGCAAAGCCCAGCACGCGGCGGCCACCATAGCGGTTTGCCAGCCAGCCACTGACCAGCATGAAGCCCATGTAGCCCACGAAGAAGGAGGACAGCACCAGACCCTTGGTGGTTTCGCTCCATCCGAATTCCTCCTGCATGGCGAGCACCGCGACCGAGATGTTCACGCGGTCGATGTAGCACACGAAGGTGGCGAGCACGCACAGTGCAATCAGCGTGTAACGTACAGGCCAGCGGCCTGCAGGCGCAGCGCCGGCGACAGAAGCAACGGGAGAGGACATGCACGGAGTCTCCGGGAGGTGCGCGATTCGCGTGGCCGATGATGTCAGCACGCAACGCGACAACTCAACCCTGTTGCGCGCTTGGCGCGGTGCATCGCTTCGCCTAGGCTTGCGGCTTCGAACGGGGAGTTGCGAATGTTCGTTGAAACCATGCTGCCATTGGGGCGGGCCGACTCGGGGCTCAAACGTGCCGACGGCACCGTAGACATCACCTCGGTGGCAGTTGAGGCGGCGCGCGTGGAAAGTCTCGGCTTCGATGGCATCGCCGTGCAGGACAACAAGGACGACCCCTATGTGATGTCCACGCTTGCCCTGCATGCCACCTCCCGGCTGCGGGTGGCAACCTCGGTGGCTATCGCGTTTCCCCGCAGCCCCACCGTGACAGCCATGACCGCGTGGAGCTTGGCGCGCCTCTCGGGTGGACGCTTCGTGCTGGGACTCGGCAGCCAGGTGAAGGGCCACATCGAACGTCGCTTCGGGGGACGATGGTCCGCGCCCGCGCCCTGGATGCGCGACTACCTCCGCGCCATTCGTGATCTGTGGACGGCCTGGCAGGATGGCACGCCGGTGAATCACGCGAGCGCCCACTACACCATCAAACTCAATGTCCCGATCTTCACGCCCGCGCCGCTCGCGTGCGCACCCATCCCCATCCACCTCGCAGCGGTCAATCCCGCCATGTGCGGGGTCGCTGGCGAACTCGCCGACGGCCTGCGCGTACATCCGATTTGCAGCCCCCACTACCTGAAGAGCGTAATCCTGCCTGCCGTGCGAAAGGGCGCGGCGCGGGCCGGGCGTTCAATGGAAGGCTTCGAGGTGGCAGTCAAGCCCTTGGTCGCGACCGCCGCCACCCCCGCAGCGCTGGCAGACAAACGGGAGGCGATGCGGGGGCGAGTCGCTTTCTATGGCTCCACGCCGGCCTATGCCGCGGCGTTCGAAGCGCATGATCTGGGTGATCTCGCGCAGCGGCTGAATGAATATTCCCGCGCACAGCGCTGGGCCGAGATGGCTGCGCTGGTATCCGATGCGGTGCTCGAAGAATTTGTCACGGTGGGTTTGCACGACACCATAGTCGACCAGCTGCGAGGCCGTTACGCGGGTCTGGCCGATTCCATGGAGTTCAGCATCCCGGTGGGTAACGAGGCGGAGGCCGCACTGCTCGCCACCATGGTGGAGGATTTGCGCCGATGAAGGTTGAAACACTGCTGCCGCTGGGCAAGGTGGATCCTGGCCTGAGGGCGCCCGAGCAGGCGTTGGACATCCACCGCGTCGCCGAGGATGCCCGGTTGGTCGAGGAGCTCGGCTACGACGGCCTGATGGTCGAGGATACCAAGCAGGATCCTTTCGTGGTAATGACGCTCGCGGCGGCAGCGACCACACGCTTGAAGCTGGGCACCGCCGTGGCCATCGCCTTTCCACGCAGCCCCATGGTCACTGCCATGACCGCATGGACCCTCGCCCGCCTGTCACGCGGGCGCTTCACCTTGGGGCTTGGTACCCAGGTCAAGGGACATATCGAACGACGCTTCGGCTTCCAATGGTCGGCGCCGGGCCCTTGGATGCGGGAATACGTGCAGGCCCTGCGTGCAATCTGGACGTCCTGGCAGCAGGGCACACCGCTCGATTTCGCGGGGAAGCATTACCGCTTGAACCTGTCCGTGCCGCTCTTCACGCCCGAGCCCATCGAACATCCCGCCATTCCGGTGCATCTGGCTGCGGTGAATTCGTATCTTTGCCAGGTGGCAGGCGAAGTGGCGGATGGCATGCGCCCGCACCCGGTATGCACCGCGCATTACATCCGGGAAGTGATGCTGCCGGCCGTGCGCAAGGGCGCGCACAAGGCAGGCCGCTCATTGGAGGGATTCGCCGTCTCCATCAAGCCGCTGATTGCCACCGCGCCGGATGCCGCCCGCCTCGCCACCCGAATACGGGACGTGCGGGCCCGGGTGGCGTTCTATGCCTCCACCCCGGCCTACCGTGCGTGCTTCGAGGCCCATGGGCTGGGCGCCCTCGCCGATGAACTCCAGGTACTGTCGCGGGCGCAGCGCTGGGAGGAAATGCCGGACAGGATCAGTGACGAGGTGCTGGATCTCTATGCGACGGTCGGGACCTGGGACGAGATCGTGCCCCGCTTGCTCGCCCGCTACCGGGGCCTCGTGACCCACGCGGAGTTCAGCATCCCGGTGCACGATGCCATGGACGCCGCGCGCCTGCGCGAGATGGTGGAAGCGCTGCACGCGGAGTAGGATGCCCGTATCGGGAACCAGTCGGGAGTTCGTGATGGACGCCAAAGTCAGGAAGAAAACCGCACCCAAGCCGTTCAAATCTCCGTTCGGCTATGCGATGCCGCATCTCTCGCCGCTGTATACGCCGCCGCCTTTCGAATATCGCGACGCGCATTCGATGATGATCGTCTTCGAGAGCGACCCCAAGGTGCTCGCGCGTTATGTGCCAAAGCCGCTGGTGATCGACCCCAAGGCCACGATGTTCGCCCAGATCAGCCGTTTCTTCACGGCGGGATTTGGCAGCTATCACGAGATTCTGCTGGCCGCCCACGCGCACTTCCAGGGCCGGCCCGTGAATTACTCGCTGTCGCTGATTCTCGACAACGATATCGCCATCTGTGGCGGGCGCGAGATCTGGGGCTTCCCGAAGAAGCTCGGCCGCGTGACCCTCTCCGACAAGGATGGCGTGATGAGTGGCACGGTGGAACGAGGGGGATTGCCACTGGTACGGGGCGCGATGCAGATTGGTGATATCTGTTCCCGTGGCGAGCTGGGCGGCAGTGCGGAATATGTCCAGCTCAAGATGATCCCTTCGGTGCGCAATGGGGCGCCGCCGGAGGTGATGCAGCTCGCTTCCACCACCTTGCGCAACGTGGTGATGAAGGATGTGTTCAAGGGCCCGGCGACGCTGGAGTTCTTTCCCTCGCCGGTCGATCGCTTCTGCGACATCCCCATCACGCGGGTGATCGGAGGCTATCTCTATCGCGCGGATTTCACACTCGAAGACGGCGAGGTGATTCACGATTACCTCACGGCCTGAACTCCGGGCCATGTGGGGCGTCGAAGGTCGCAAACTCCGTCAGACAATAAAACCATCATCAATCAACTCCAGCAGGAGGGTGTTTCATGGACCAGCAGAGAAGAGCATTTTTCAAGCGCAGCCTCGGTGTGGTGGCAACCGTTTCGGTCGCCCAGCTCGTGGCCAACCGGGTAGCCTATGCGGCGGACCTGCCGCATGTGGATGAGGCCAGCCCTCAGGCCAGCGGTCTTGGCTACAAGCACGATGCCGCCCAAGTCGACAAGGCCAAGTACCCCATGTACAAGGATGGCTCGATTTGCGCGACCTGCGTGCTTTACCAGGGCACGCCGGATAGCGAATGGGCCGGTTGCGGCATCTTCGCCGGCCAGGCCGTTGCGGCCAAGGGCTGGTGTTCGGCCTACGCGCCGAAAGCCTGATCAGGGCCCGAACAGGGCCTGCGGCAAGCCAACGAACCCGGCATCCTGCCGGGTTCGTCGCTTCTGGCCCTGATGTCCGTCATGCCAGCTTCCGCCTCCCCCTATCTCTGGACCATCCTGCTGCTGATGGCCAGCAATGTGTTCATGACTTTTGCGTGGTATGGCCATCTCAAGCAGCTCAATCACAAGGCGTGGTTCATCGCGGCGCTTGTGAGCTGGGGCATCGCGCTCTTCGAGTACCTGTTGCAGGTGCCGGCCAATCGCATCGGCCACCAGGTCATGAATGTCGGTCAGCTCAAAATCCTGCAGGAGGTGATCACCCTCGGCATCTTCGTGTCCTTCTCCATTTTCTACCTGCGCGAACGCCTGACCCTCGATTACCTCTGGGCCGGCCTGTGCCTGCTGGGTGCGGTATTCTTCATCTTCCGGGCGCGCCTGACGGGCGCATGAACCTCAAACCCCGCGTTACACGCAGGAGAGCACTTCCATGAGCAACAGACCCGCTGCAACCGCCACCGTGCAGGTGGACAACGATGCCGTGCGCGTCACCGAGTGGCGCTTCGCGCCAGGCGCGGAAACCGGCTGGCATCGCCATGGCCACGATTACGTGGTGGTGCCAATCTCCGACGGCACCCTGCTCCTGGAGACCCCGGAGGGGAACATCACGGCGGAGTTGAAGCTTGGTCGCTCCTATTCGCGATCTGTGGGCGTGGAGCACAACGTCATCAATGATGGTCCGCAGGAGCTCGCCTTCATCGAGGTGGAGGTCAAGCGCGCCTGAGTTCCGGCGCCGGACTCGCCACGCATAAACGCATCACAATGAGCCCGCCCGCGCACGAATTCAGCAGGGAATGGGCGAGGTTCTGCCCTCGCTGCGGCGCTGATAGCCTGTCCTCCGACGATGGACGCAGGCATCAGTGTGCGCAGTGCGGATTCGTCTATTTTCACAACCTGGCCGCCGCCGTATGCGTGATGCTGCGGCGGGGCGAGGAGCTTGCGCTGGTGGTGCGCGGACAGGATCCCGGCCGAGGCCTGCTCGATCTGCCCGGTGGGTTTGTCGATCCCGATGAGGATCTGGAAGCGGCGGCGGTGCGCGAGGTACGCGAGGAACTGGGTGTGGCCATCAACAATCCACGCTATCTTTTTTCCGTACCCAATCTTTATCGTTACCGTGAGGTGAACTACCGTACCCTCGATGCAATGTTCGAGGTGTGGGTGAATGACCTCCCGCCCGTAGTGCCCAATGCGGAAGTGACGGCCCTGTACTGGCGCGAGCTTGCGTCGGTCAAACCCGAAGAACTTGCCTTTGCCTCGGTGCGCGCGGCGCTCGCCAGGCTGCGCGGAGCATTCCCATGAAACCTGTACGATTGCTGTTGATGACCTGCCTGCTGCCCACGACCGGCCTCACGGAACCAGCGGGAGCTCCCGGCTTTGCGACCTGCGCGGCGTATTATTTTCTGGCGGCAAGAGGCAATGACGTCACTCAGTACGATGCGCTCTATTCTGCCGGCGAGTTCAGCCTGAATGAGGCCATCAAGCGTCATGGCAAGGCAGCGCAGGGAAGGATGGAGTCGACCTCCGCGGACATGATGCAATCCATCGCCAAGGACTGGCGCCGCGTGGCGGAACTGGACCCGGAATTTTCCCGCCCTTGCGAGACCTTGCTGCGCGACGCGGGTTTTCGGGCGCCTTAAGCGCGGACTATCCCCCGCCGGCCGTTCTCCACCTTCCAGCTGGAGAGGGCGAGGCAGGCCGAGCGTGGGTCGGTCACGTCGGCAACTGCACGCATGTCGCAGTCGAGTCTCTCCGGCGTGACTGCCAGTCGCACATAGCCGCGGTAACGCGCGGTGCCGAACTTCAACCACGGGGCTTCACGGCGCACCGCCCGCACGGCGGACTCATCCGGCCCGAGTGCGCTCAATGAGGTTGTCACGATTTCAGCGGCCACGGGGCGCGCGTCCGGCTTCAAAAAATCATCCAGCAGATCATTGGCCCAGAAGGCGTGCCAATCTCCCCCCAGCACTACAGGGTTCCCAACTCGCACATCCGCCATCACTTCGAGCAGACGCCGGCGTGCATGAGGGTAGGCATCCCAGCTCTGGGTGTGCAATTTCTCTTCCGGCCCCGGAATTGCATCGTAGCGGGCCAGCGACAGCTGCTGGGCGACCAGATTCCATCGCGCCGGTGACCTGTGCAGCGCCTCATACAGCCAGGCTTCCTGTGCATCGCCCAGCATCGTGGCCACCGGATCATCGAAGGCCCGGCAGGGGCGCCCGATTTTGTCTTTCCCGCTGTGGCAGGGCGGGTAGCTTCGGTACTGTCGGGTGTCGAGCATGGCGATCTGCGCGAGTGTGCCCCAACGCACCGAGGTATGGATGCGCATCCCTTCAGCCGTCGGCCGCATGCTTGCGGGGAGCGGCAGATGCTCGTAGAAGGCCTGCCAGGCAGCGGTGCGCCGCGCGAGGAATACGGCGCGATCCTCGTAATAGTGGGAGCGGTCGCGCGCGTAATCGTTTTCCACCTCGTGGTCGTCCCAGACGTTGAGCCACGGCGCGGCGCCATGCATGCGCTGTAGATCAGGATCCAGGCGATAACACGCGTAGCGCGCGCGATAGTCTTCCAGGGTATGCGGATCGCGTCCGATATGCCTGCGCACCGCCTGCGCGCCCCAACTGCCCTCGTAGATGTAGTCTCCAACATGAATCACTAGGTCGGGGTCATCTGCCAGCAGGTGGCGATAGGCGCTGAAATAGCCATGCTCGTAATGCTGGCAACAGGCGAGCCCTATCCGCAGCCGCGGTGCAGCCTCCGTGAGGGCAGGGGCGGTGCGGGTACGCCCCACCGCGCTGGTCGCGCCGCCTGCGTGAAAGCGATAGAAATACCAGCGCCCGGTGGCAAGTCCGCGAACATCCACATGCACCGAATAGCCCCAGGCGGCCTCGGCAGTGGCCTCGCCGCGGGCTATGGGCTGCCGGAAGTCTTCGTCGTGCGCAATTTCCCAACTCACCGTGATCGTGCCGCCATCCATGCCGCCCAGAGGTGCAAACGGCTGTGGCGCGAGACGCGTCCACAAGGTCACGCCGTCCGGTGTCGGATAGCCGGAGGCAACTCCCAGAGTGAACGGGTCTTTCGCGGACGGGCGTTCCGCCGTCGGGGCGCGGGGAGAGAGCAGCAGGCCGGCACTCGCGCCAAGGAAGCGGCGCCGGGAAATCGTGGGCCGATGGAGCCGGGACATGCAGGGACGGGGAGGAGGCGATGCCGGGGCCGCGTCAATGCGGCCCCGGGCTGGCGGGGAGTGCTTTACTCCGGCAGGGTTTCGCCGGAGCCACCAAACTCGCCGGGCATGTCCTTGCACTTCGGCAGGCCATCATGCACGCGCACTTTCGCCTCGCTGTAGAACACATGCAGGCCGGGCGCAAAGGGCAGGGTGGGCAGGATGGCTGCATAGACATCCGTGAGACCAAGCCCAGGATGCTCGCTGAACAGATGCCCTCCGCACTTCTTGCACCACTTGCGATAGCTGTTCTCGGTCTTGTTGTAGGTCTGGATATGCTCCGCGCCTTCGGTGATCTGGACCTGCGCCGGAGGCCACAGAGTAAACGCGTTGATGGGGCCGGCGGACCAGTGGCGGCAGTCCGCGCAGTGGCAGTAGCCCATGCCGGCCGGATCACCATTCGCGGCAATCTTGACCGCGCCACAGAAACACTCGCCGGTGTAGGTCTTGCTCATCGCTTTGATCCTTGGGTTAGATGATGCCGCGGCTGCGCAGATCGGAAATCTGTTCAGCCGTGTAGCCCAGTCGTTGCAGCCACGTTTCCGTATGCTGGCCGAGACTGGGCGCGGGTGAGCGCACGCGGGTGGGCGTGCGCGAGAATTTGGCAGCGGGCCCGGTCAGCGGGATCTCGTTGCCGTTGGTGAGTGTTGTCGGCTGGAGCATGTCGCGCGCCTTCACGTGCTCGTGCTGCGCGCTTTCGGCGAAGGTGTTCACGCGGGTCACCGCGAGGCCGAGCCCGTTGAGGGTATCCACCGCCTCGCGGGTGCTGCGGGTGATGCACCATTGGGCAAAGATCTGATCGACCTCCGCGCGGCGCTGGATGCGTTCGCCTCCGTTCAGGCCGGCGAGATCGTCGCGCCCAATATGCGCGCAGAAGGTCTTCCAGTGCGAATCGAGCAGCACGCCGGCGAATACCCGGCCGTCGGTACAGACATAGGAATTCACCGGCGCAGCGACGGCAAACTGGTTACCCCAGCGCTCGGTCGGCAGACCCATGGCACCGATGGTCAACCAGCCGTTGCTCTGGAAGATGAGACCATCCGTGAGGGCGATATCCACGTGCTGTCCTTCGCCCGTGCGTTGACGATGGAGCAGGGCACCCATCGCACCCAGGGCGCCGTGCAGGCCCCCCAGATCGTCGCCAAGGAAAGTGGGCGCCTTGGTGGGTGCGCCATCCGGGTCTCCGTTGAGCGAGGACCAGCCGGTGAAGTTCTGCGCGATGGGGTCGTAACCGGGACGGTCGGAGTAGGGGCCGAACTGACCAAAGCCGCTGATCGAGACATAGACGATGTCCGGCTTCACCTCGCGCACGTGTTGGTAACCCACACCCCAGCCTGCCAAGGTGCCCGGTTTGAAATTCTCGATCACGATGTCTGCGCCACGGCAGAGCTCGAGGAAGATGTCGCGTCCTTCCGGATCCTTGAGGCTCAAGGACAGGTTCTGCTTGTTGCGGTTCACCACTTCCTGCATCACCGAAAGACGGGTTCCAGGCACGAAGGGTGGCAAGCGCCGCATCACCTCGCCCTCCGGATGTTCAACCTTGATGACCGTCGCGCCGAAATCCGCGAGCACGCAGCCGGCCATGGGGCCTGCCCAGGTCGTGGTGGCCTCGACGACGACGATGCCGGCCAGGGGACCTGGGAGGTCGTTGCGGGCTTCCTGATAGAAATCGCTCTTGTTCATGTCAGGCCAACGGTGGATTGCGTGGCATGCGGGGCAGGCTTGCACGCTGCTCCAGCCAGGGCTGGGCGGTGTCGCACCAGAACTCGACCTGCGGCTTGAGCGTGCCTGCGTCATCGAGGGTGCCGGCTTTCACGAACACCACGCCCGGGGCTGCTTCAACCGCGGAGTAGAGAGGGGAGCCGCAGTGGCCGCAGAAATGCCGCGCGACCGAACCGCCGGACTCTCCTCGTGTGGTGTGGACACTCGTGACCCCTTGCAGTGAGAACGCTTCACGCGGCACTGCGAGCACCACCGAGAAACTGGTGCCGGTCCGCTTCTGGCAGTCCCGGCAGTGGCAGACCGCCGTGCTGGCGATTTTTCCTACGGTGTAGCGGATCTGGCCGCACAAGCAGCCACCCTTCATTTCATTCATGCAGACCCCGATGTTCTGGTGCGGGTTGACGCTGAACCTTAGAGGCGGGCGAGCAGGGCTGCAACCGGTGATGCAGTGCCTTGCAACGCAGCATCTGCGGGTTCAGTTCACAGGGCGGCGACGTGCTTCGTTTTCCGGCAGCGGGCGGACCCAGCCTTCCTCGGTCAGGATTGCCGCGAGGGGAACGTCATGCGGCTGAGGATGGACAGAGGGCAGCCTGGAGGCGGCGAGGCCTATGCCAATGGTGAGTGGAGCTGGTGACACGGCAGCGAGAGTGCGGTCGTAGAAGCCACCGCCATAGCCCAGGCGATAACCCTCGCCATCGAAGCCCACGAGCGGGATCAGCAGCACCGTGGGCGTGATCTTTTCTTCCGTCGCTGGAATCGGGATATTCCACACGCCTGTGGTCATGGCGGCACCCGGCTGCCAAGGACGAAAAATCATGGCGGCATCCTTGGCCACCACCACGGGCAGCGCCGCGCGCACAGCGCCTGTGCACCATTGGCGCAGGGCTGGCCGCAGATCGATTTCGCCGCGGATGGGCCAGTAGAAGCCGATGCAATCCTCGGCAAGTGGCGCCACGGTTTCCACCAGATGTCGGCTGATTCGCCTGCCGAGCTCACGCCGTATGGCTGCGGGCAGGCCTGCACGCGCTTCGAGCAGCTGCCGGCGGGTCGTGACGCGCCAGGCCTTGATTGCATTCCAGTCCTTCATCTTCGCTACTATCCCCGTACCGGCTCGCGTGAATCAACCACAGGCGATAGTCTCCATCCTCCTGACACAGCGACATGACCATGAGTACAGGCCCTACCTCGCACAGTTATTTCTCCCAACGCCTGCGTCAGCACTACGTGGATTGGGGCAATCCCGGGGCGCCGCCACTCGTGCTGGTGCATGGTGGCCGCGACCACTGCCGCAACTGGGACTGGGTCGCAGAACGACTGCGTGATCGCTGGCATGTGATTGCGCCGGATCTGCGCGGGCATGGCGACAGTCAGTGGGCGGCAGACGGTACCTATCGCATGGATGGATACCTCTACGATCTGGCGCAGCTCATCCATCAGCTGAAGCTCGCGCCGGTCACCCTGGTCGCCCATTCCCTGGGCGGCAACATCGCGCTGCGTTATGCCGGACTGTATCCCGAGAATGTGCAGCGCCTGGTGGCGATCGAAGGCCTGGGCGCTTCGCCCAAAATGGCGCAGGAACGCGCGAAGCTGGGGCTGGCCGAACGCCTCAGGCTCTGGATCGCCGAGCAGCGCGATCTCGCCGGCCGTCTGCCGCGCCGCTACCCGACCCTGGAGGATGCCTTCCGGCGCATGCATGAGGAAAACAAGCATCTCTCACCGGCGCAGGCCCGCCATCTGACCGAATACGGCGTCAACCAGAACGAGGACGGCACCTTCAGCTGGAAATTCGACAACTACGTGCGTTCATGGCCGGCGTACGACATGGCGAGCGAGGAAGTGCAGGCCTTGTGGGCAGCCATCACCTGCCCGACTCTGCTGGTGTACGGCGCGGAGAGTGGTGCTTCCAACCCTGTGCAGGACGGTCGCGCACGGCATTTCAGGAATGCGCGGGTGGAGACCTTTGCCAACGCTGGCCACTGGGTCCACCACGACCAGTTCGAGGGCTTCATGCGTCTCGTCGAAGATTTCCTCGCGGCGTGAACCGGCGGAAGTGCAGCAGGGCCGCCGTCATGGCGGCGAGCTGCAGCAGGCCACAGAA
>Ga0194123_10003496_pt1 | contig 18792 bp, 16 predicted proteins | sample TA2MahsurfametaG_5_FD_155479 | JGI IMG/M metagenome (GOLD analysis project Ga0194123, IMG submission 155479) | Freshwater microbial communities from Lake Tanganyika, Tanzania - TA2015023 Mahale A surface | ecosystem: Environmental > Aquatic > Freshwater > Lake | place: Tanzania: Lake Tanganyika... | reverse complement strand
CTCTTTATATTTGCACCCGCACACGGCGAGATAGCTCAGTTGGTTAGAGCGTAGGATTCATAACCCTAAGGTCCCGAGTTCAACTCTCGGTCTCGCTACCAGTAAAATCAAGGGTTTCAAGAGTTTTCTTGAAACCTTTTTTGTTTTATACCAATCTAGAGTGAGGAAAGGGTGAGGAATTGGGTGAGGAAAATCAATTTTCTATCATAATTTTAGGGTATAAAAAAAGCCGTCGAAACAGACGGCAGGAATACAAAAAATTGAATTTTAATTTAACTCAATGACTCAATCAAACTGTATTTGACCAGATTCATTTCCAATCCATTAACCACGTTAGGGTTGATGTAGTGATTGTCTAAAATCTCATAACCTGAATGCCCTCTTATTATATGAGCACCATAACCATTTATTGAGTTCACCCATGTAATATAAGTTTTTCTCAAATGTTTAATTGAGATATCTTTTCTGACGCCAGCTTTATCCCTGAAGAATGAGAATGACTTGGAAACCAAACTAATGAAATTCTTATTATTTCTTGTCCTATCAGGACAAATAATATATTCATTCCTACCAATTTTTTGATGTAATCCAAGGTCAATTAGTAGATTCATTAAATCTGCGTGAACAATAGTTGATTTTAGTTTGGAAGATCCATTTTTTTTAATTCTATTAACCTTTAAATCTTTAACTATTATTTTATGGAACACCGACTCATTTTGTTCAATTTTTATGATGTCCGACCATTTTAGATTTAATACTTCCTCCAAACGCCCCCCAACAAATAATAAAAGTTTGAAGGCTTCTTTTATTCCATTAAAATACATGTTCTTCCTTTGGCTATTTACACCAACACACATAAATGAATCATCGCTTGAAATTGAATTTAATATGGAATTAAACTCAGCTAATGTAACTGATGTAATCTCTTTTGCTTCGACAGGAATTCTAACTACATCGATAAACGGATTTACCATATTAATTTGTTTGTGACGTATTACAAAGTCAAAAATCAATTTTATTGAAGCAATATGTTTGTTAAAATAGGATGGATTCATGTTGGATTCCAATCTCCAATCGTAGAACAAGGACACTTCTTTTTTACCAATACGGCTAATTGGATAGCTTTCAATATTCAAATTTTGTTTTTCTTTTAAAACCTTAAAAAAAGTATTAATATGACTAGAGACTTGTTTAACGTAGGCGTGAGTGCGATTTTTTTTGTACTGTATATACTGCCCATCACCCGATAGAAACTTTTTAAATTCATCAATTGATTTACTGACTGTTAATAAGGAAGGTATATTATCAAGTGTATTTAGTTCAAAATTAGTTTTCTTTAAAATTTGTTTGAATTTCAAAAATTGAATTACGGCGTCTTCGTATTTATCCGTTTTGAATAGTTTAATTCTTACTTTATTTTTTGTCCCTGTGACATGCGTTCTACCTCTATATGTTTTCTTATGGGAACACTTTGGATTTTCTTTTTTACAAGTCTCACAAAATACTTTTAATCCTGCAATCTTATTTTTCATCCTAATTAAAATTGAAAGAAATTATTAACCTTGGTTCTTAGTAAGTCAATGTAAATAGGATTGTAGCTACAATAAGGTAAAAGATCTTGTTCCCAAGTTTCATTTTGATTTAAGAATAAATCCACAGCCTTGGGGGTAAGTAAAGCTATTTCAAGATCAATTACATAAATCATGTTTTTTCGACTACCAAAATGGTGAAGTTTAACACCATTAGTTTTTAACCATTCTTTAATGGCTGTTGGGCAGGTTAAATGTATTTTTAATCCTACTTCTTCGAGGTTAAGTATTTCCCCATTTATTACATCATTATTATAAATCATACGCACCTATTTGCTTTGCTATGAAAACAATAGGTGAAAAAAAATTATAAGTCAAGGGGTAGAAGAAAAAAGCTTTGAAAAAGGTTCAATATATGTTGGTTATCAAATTTAAGAAAATGTATTTATTCTTTGCGCTTCAAATTTATTATTTCCAAATTTCAACCTCCCCCAAATTTAATTTTGTCGAACCAATTCATAACAGATCTGAAGCGTTTGAATGATCTTTATGATTTCATAATCAGTAAAATAGCTGATTAATATCTAAATAATTATTCTAGTGAAAAAGGTATAGATTTTAAAATATCAGTTTTTTTACCCCCAACTATTGACTTTCCCATTTAAGTCACCTATCCTTTAAAAAAGTTCGGATAAAATGGGGATTAATAAAAGAAAAAGAACGGTGTTACTACCAAAGAGGATAGTGGAGGAAATAAATAAGTTTGATATTTCCCCAACTCAAAGGAGTTACGTATTTAAATTTATCTGGTTGTTGATAAGAGATTCTCAACGGAAACATGACAACATATATTCACCAGTGGAAAGAACATTCCAGGATCTAGAGGCTAACTACACCAAACACTACTATAAGTGGATAAAGTTATTATTGAGATCTAAATTGGTGAAGAGAATTTCTTACTCCAAAAATAACTGCTTTAAATATTATTTAAATGCTGATAAATTAGACTTTATAACATCGGGGCTATTATGCTCCCCCAACCTAGAAGAAGACCTTATCTTAGTAACTATTTTTGATAAAATATATCCCCAGGATCAATACCAAATTTGGTTTAATAAGGATATGAACTCACTAACTCTGGACAAAAAAGAATTGGAACCCCTTTTTAAACACAGAGTGGAAAATGTGACCGTTCAAACGAGTAAGATCAAGGTTGTAGAGGAGTTGTTAGCTGGTCGATATAAATTGTACTCACCTTTTGGTAGACCGGGAAGTAGACGATTCTTTAGTCATGACGAGATCAACATTAGATCCAAACTCACCAACACCAGTATAATAGTGTCTAAAAAGGGGGTAATTTTAGACGATTTGAGTAGCTTTTTGGAAAGGAGAAGGGAAAGTATAATACTTTATGATAAAAACGCATTAAATCAATTGTTTTCCCAGGAGTACAAAGCGAGTAGGAACACGACCAATAACCGACTTGACACAAACCTTACCAACCTACCATCGGTGTATACCGATTGGATATGTAAGAAGAACGATCTGATTCAAATCGACTTAGTGAATTCACAATTGTGTTTTCTATCTAAGATGTTAGAGGACACTCCAGGATTGAAAAGCGTCGACAACTTTTGTAATATCAGTTACAGTGGTGGGATATACGATTATGTTCAGCATCAACTCGGCTTGGAAACCCGGGATGACGCGAAATTACTCATGATAACTATTCTTTTCTCCTCAAATTATAACTCCAAGGGTAAAAAGGAATTCAAGGCCTTATTCCCCGAGGTTCACGGTTGGTTACATGCGTACAAGAAGGAACATGGGTACAGAAGTATTTCTGTAACACTACAAAAGTTGGAGTCCAAACTGTTTATTGATAAGATTTACGTTACACTTAAAAAGAGGGGGGTATTTTGTCTAACTAAACACGATAGTTTGATAATTAGAGTTGGTGATTTAAATGAAATAATTAAAACCATCGAAAGCGTATGTAAGAAATCGTCATTCTCCGGAACCTTTAAAGTTAACTATCCAAATAAGAATGAGGCGGAGAAGATAGTTTTCAATTTTAAATGACAATGATGTATAATTACAATTGGTATTTTCGTGAATATGTCACAAAACGACATATTATATTTAATTTAGCCGCTTAAATCACTAGACCCTTGAATCGAATAAAAGAAGTTTTAGAAGAAAATAAATTGACCCAGGTACAACTGAGTGAATTGATTGGAAAATCATTTGAAACCGTAAACGCCTATTGTTCTAATCGCAGACAACCCTCTCTAGAAGTTTTATTTCTTATTGGGAGGATTTTGAATTGTTCAGCGAAGGATCTATTGATAGACGAAAACATACTAAATCAACATATCAATGGCAATTAAAAAATCTGAATTATATTCCTCCCTTTGGGCGAGTTGTGATGAGTTACGTGGGGGAATGGATGCCTCTCAATACAAGGACTATGTCCTCACCATGTTGTTCGTTAAATATGTGAGTGATAAATACGCTGGAAACCCCAACAGCCTAATTGAAATTCCTACCGGTTCATCTTTTGATGACATGGTTAAACTCAAAAACCAACCGGATATTGGTGATAAGATCAATAAACAAATATTAAGACCCCTCTTTTCGGCTAATGGATTAGAAGGTATTATTGAACTTGCTGACTTCAACGACGATGACAAACTTGGAAGTGGAAAAGAAAAGGTTGATACCTTAACCAAGTTGGTTGCAATTTTTGAAAACCCTGCACTCAATTTTAAAAATAACCGAGCAGAGGATGATGATGTACTTGGTGACGCCTATGAATTCCTGATGCGTCACTTCGCTACCGAATCCGGTAAGAGTAAAGGTCAATTTTATACCCCCTCTGAGGTTTCGAGAATTTTAGCCAAGGTAATCAAGGTTCATGAAGCCGAAAAACCATCCTTTACAGCCTATGACCCCACCTGTGGTTCAGGGTCTCTACTCTTAAAAGTGGCAGAAGAATCTCCAAACGGGTTAACACTTTATGGACAGGAAAAGGATATCGCTACAAAAGGATTAGCGATAATGAATATGTGGCTCCATGGTAATCCAGAAGCGTCCATCGCAGGGAAAAATACCATATCAGATCCTCAGTTCAAAGAAAATGATGGTTCACTTAAAAGATTTGATTTTGTTGTAGCCAATCCTCCTTTTTCAGTAAAGAACTGGACCAATGGAATCTCACCAATGGATGATGTATTTAATCGATTCAGAGGGTATGGGATTCCCCCAGAAAAGAACGGTGATTACGCATTTCTCCTTCATATACTTGGCAGTATGAAAAGTACGGGAAAGGGTGCTGTCATTCTTCCTCACGGTGTGTTATTTCGTGGGAACGCTGAATCGGAAATTAGAAAGAATATTATCCAACGTAAATGGGTAAAGGGAATTATTGGTCTTCCTGCTAACTTGTTTTACGGTACAGGTATTCCTGCGTGTATCATTGTGTTAGATAAGTCCAATACAGAAGAACGGAAAGGAGTCTTTATGATTGACGCCAGTAAGGGGTACATTAAAGACGGAAACAAGAACCGTTTAAGAGAACAAGACATTCATAAAATTGTGGATGTGTTCAACAGCGAATCAGAAGTAGAACGATTCTCACGTTTTGTGACTTTTGAGGAGATTGAAAAGAATGAATTCAATTTAAATATCCCGAGGTATATTGACACACAAGAAGATGAAGACATTCAGGATTTACAAGCCCATTTAAGTGGGGGGATTCCAAATCGTGACATTGAAGGACTTAACGCCTATTGGAAAGTATATGGAAGTCTAAAAAAGGAATTATTTGAACCCCTCAGAGATGGATATAGTCAACTAAGAGTGGATTCCTCTAGAATTAAAGAAACGATCTTCTCACACCCAGAATTCACATCATATAGTGATGATTTGGAGCGTGTGTTTAATTCCTGGAAAGACAAAATTTATCCAATTCTAAATCAAATCGATGGTTCAACCGCACCAAAGCGTTTTATTCATCAGATTACCGAAGAATTGTTGAAGCAATACCATAATAAGGATTTAGTGGATTCATACAATGTATACCAACATGTTATGGATTATTGGAATGAAACATTGAAAGATGATGTGTACTTAGTGGTTGAAGACGGTTGGACGGCAAATGTTCGACGCATACTTGAAAAGAACAATAAAGGAAAGGAAATTGACAAAGGGTGGACTTGTGACCTCATTCCAAAAGAGTTGGTTGTCAAAAAATACCTACAAGTAGAATATCAGAACCTAAATAATCTTGAATCCGAATTAGAAACCACCCAGTCTGAGATTGCGCAATTTGAGGAGGAACACGCCGGTGAGGATGGATTGTTATCTGACGCAACAAACGACAAAGGTTCTATAACCAAAACGACACTCACCAAATTCCTGAAGGATAACAAAGGTAATAAGGATGAACAAGAAGGTTTGGAGTTAGGAAATCAACTTTTAGGGTTGTTTGAGAAGGAAGCAAACTTGAAAAAAGAAGTGAAGGATAAACAAACCAAACTGGATGAGTTAACCTTAGACCGTTTCACAAAACTTACAGAAAATGAAGTGCGTGAGTTGGTGAATGATGACAAATGGATTGCCTCCATCAAAAATCTTATCCAAACAGAAATAGACTCCATTTCACAACGTCTAACCACCCGAATCAAAGAATTGGGAGAACGCTATGATTCTAAATTGGGAGAAATAAGAGTGGAGACTCAATCACTGGAATCCAAAGTAGCGGAACATCTTCAAAAAATGGGATTGGTATGGAGTTAATGAAGATAGGATACAAACAAACTGAAGTTGGATTAATACCAGAAGATTGGAAAGTATCACCTTTAAGCGAACTCGGTGAGTTTAAAAATGGTATCAACAAATCAAAAGAAGATTTTGGTTTTGGTTATCCGTTTGTAAATCTCATGGATGTCTTTGGAATTCCTTTTATAATTGATAATTCCAGTCTTGAACTAATTAACGCTAATCAACATGAATTAAATCTTTACAATTTAATAGAGGGTGATGTACTCTTTGTTCGTTCTTCAGTTAAACCTTCAGGAGTTGGATTAACTTCTGTAGTTAAATCAAATCTTAATGATACTGTTTTTAGCGGTTTTTTAATTCGATTTCGTTTTTGCACTGAGTTTAATTTAGACTACAAAGTTTATTGCTTTAATCAAAAAGACTTTCGAGATAGATTGATCGCTCAAGCGTCAGTTAGTGCAAATACGAATATCAATCAAGATGCTTTAAAAAAACTTCAACTGGCTTATCCCCCAACCCTCACCGAACAAAAAGCCATTGCCACCGCCTTAAGTGATGTTGATTCGCTAATCAGCAGTTTAGATAAATTAATCACCAAGAAAAAAGCCATCAAACAAGGTGCTATGCAGGCACTACTTAAAGGTAAAAAAAGATTAAAAGGATTCGGTGATCATTCTGAAATGAAAGATTCTGAATTTGGTCCTATACCAGCCGATTGGGAGGTTAAGCTATTGCCAGAGGTATTTGATTATATTCATGGTAAAGCCCACGAACAATTCATCTTATCAGATGGAAACTACAAGGTTGTAAATTCGAAGTTTGTGTCAACTGACGGGAAAGTTGTCAAGAATTCTTCTGTTAATTTTTGTCCAGCAAAAAAAGGAGATATTCTATCGGTTCTTAGTGATTTACCAAATGGGAAAGCTCTTGCAAAAACATTTTTAGTAGAAGAAAACGATGTGTTTGCAGTAAATCAGCGAGTTTGTATTTGGAGGACTAAAAAAGATAGTAGCCTCTTTCTTAACTATGTAATGAATAGGAATAAGTACTTCCTAAAACTTGATGATGGAGTTACCCAAACTCACATATTGAATAATCATATAGAAAAATGTCCCGTGTTACTTCCGAAAAGTATTGAAGAACAAATAGCAATTGGAGAGTGCTTAAAAGCAATGGATTTAGAAATCGAATCACTGGAGAATAAAAAAGCCAAGTATCAGGAAATTAAACAAGGGATGATGCAGGAATTACTTACCGGAAAAACAAGATTAGTATGAAGAGGTATATAAGGGTGATGTTGGGTCCAAAAAGTGTTTACGCACAACAATGTTATGATGGTAATTTTATTGGTGCTGACTTTGACATCAAAGAAGATCTTACCAATAAACTACACGAAAACTGGAAAGATTTCAACGCTGTATACCGTCCTGTTTGGTTGCAATCTAACCCAGGTAAAAGTAAAGTAGCGGCAGGTCTTGCTTGCGGAATGTTGTGGACCATTTGTAAAGGCATTCGAAAAGGAGATATCGTTCTTTGTCCGGATGGTCAAGGAAATTATTTTGTAGGTGAAGTAGATTCTGATTATTACTACAAACCTAATGAGATTCTATTCCATCGTAGGAATGTGAAATGGTACCCGGTGATGATTGAACGAAATTCAATGTCACAAGAATTAAAGAAATCTACTGGTTCAATTGGTACCACCAGCGATATTACATCTTATGCCGATGAAATTGAATCTTTAATAGGAGGTCATAAACCCCCAACCTTAATCTCAACCGATTCAACCGTTGAAGATCCATCTGTTTTCGCCCTTGAGAAACACCTAGAAGATTTTCTTGTTCAGAACTGGAAACAAACTGAATTAGGTAAAGAATATGAGATTTTTGAGGAAGATGGAGAAATAGTCGGACAACAATATCCAAGTGATACGGGTCCAATTGATATCCTCGCTATCAGTAAAGATAAAAAAACACTATTAGTTGTCGAATTAAAAAAAGGACGAGTTAGTGATAACGTGGTGGGTCAGATTCAACGCTATATGGGTTTTGTAAAAGAAGACCTCGCTGAAAAAGACCAACAAGTTAAAGGCGTTATCATTGGTTTGGATGACGACGTAAGAATTAGAAGAGCACTATCTGTTACCAATAACATAGAATTTTATCGATACAAGGTAAACTTTCAATTATTTAAAAGTTAATCTACTCAAATGAATAATACCATAGGTAAACCTGAAATAGTAACCCAAAATAGAATAATTGACCTGTTCCAAAACGAACTTGGGTATGAATACCTAGGTGATTGGACTGAACAAATGAGATTCCAACCCATCGAGGAAGAATTACTCATAAAGAATCTAATTCATCGTGGGAATTCTGATGTTGTTTCTAAAAAGGCGTGTGATGAATTGGTTAAGGTTGCTACTTCACTACCCAATGGATTGTATGAAGCGAATAAAGAAGTATACAAACTTTTACGCTATGGAGTTACGGTAAGAGTTGAACAAGGACAACCAAAAGAAACGGTTTGGTTAATCGATTGGAATAACCCAGATAATAACCATTTCGCCATTGCTGAGGAGGTAACGTTTAAAGGAGGACAACACGATAAAAGACCTGACATAGTTATCTTCGTCAACGGAATAGCCTTGGGGGTTTTGGAATTAAAAAGAAGTAAGGTTGGTGTATCAGAAGGAATACGTCAAAACCTAGATAATCAAAAACCAATTTTCATTCAAAAGTTTTTTACCACCATACAGTTTGTACTAGCTGGAAATGACGCTCAAGGGTTACGCTATGGAACCATCGAAACCACTGAAAAGTACTACCTCCAATGGAAAGAAGAGGCTAATAAAGAATTTGATTACTCATTAGACAAACATCTTTACGTTTTAGGTCAAAAAGAACGATTCTTAGAACTTATCCATGACTTTGTAGTATTTGATAAGGGAGTTAAAAAATTATGTCGTCCTAACCAATATTTTGGGATTACCTCTGCTCACAACAATATCCGAAATCGACAAGGGGGTATTATTTGGCACACACAAGGTTCTGGAAAAAGTCTAACCATGGTTTGGTTAACAAAGTGGATTTTAGAAAATGTTGAAGACAGCAGGGTGCTCATTATTACTGACAGGGAAGAATTGGATGATCAGATTCAAAAACTATTTATTGGGGTTGAAGAAAGTATCTACCGAACAAAAAGTGGAAGAGATTTAGTTAAATCGTTAAATGAAAAGAACCACTCGTTGGTTTGTAGTTTGGTACACAAGTTTGGTCGTGGTTCAGAAGAAGGAGATTATGATTCTTTTATTGAGGATTTAAAACAAAGTTTAGGAACTGATTTCAAGGCGAAGGGTGATATCTATGTCTTTGTAGATGAATGTCACCGAACCCAATCAGGTAAGTTACATGACGCTATGAAATTGATTCTTCCTGATTCACTTTTCATCGGTTTTACTGGGACCCCTCTTCTTAAAAAGGACAAACAAAAGAGTATAGAAGTATTTGGTCCATACATCGGAAACCCATACAAATTTGATGAGGCAGTGGAGGACGGTGTCGTTCTGGACTTGTTATATGAAGCAAGAGATGTTGAACAATTTGTTACCGACCAACAATCCATCGATGAATGGTTTGAAGCGGAAACTAGAGGTTTAACTAATGTTGCCAAGGTTGAATTGAAAAAAAGGTGGGGGACAATGCAGAAGGTCCTGGGGTCTAAATCCCGTTTGGAAAAGATTGTATTTGACATTATTAAAGACTTTAAAATCAAACCACGTTTAGCAACAGGAGAAGGTAACGCAATGTTGGTTTCAAGTTCAGTTTTTCAGGCTTGTAAATACTATGAATTATTCCAAAATGCGGGTTTTAAAGAATGTGCTATTATTACTTCTTATGAACCACATCACGGAGATATTAAAGGTGAAGAGACAGGAGAAGGTTCACCAACGGATAAACTCCTGAAATACGATGTTTATCTTAAAATGTTGAATGGTAAAACCACTGAAGATTTTGAATCTGAAGCAAAGACTCAATTCATTAAGGAACCTGCAAAAATGAAACTTCTCATCGTGGTTGATAAATTATTGACAGGGTTTGACGCTCCATCGGCAACTTATCTGTACATCGACAAGAAGATGCAGGATCATGGGTTATTCCAAGCAATCTGTCGTGTAAACAGAGTCGATACAGAGGATAAAGAATACGGATACATTGTAGATTACAAAGACCTATTTGAAAGTCTTGAGAGATCTATTACCGATTACACCTCCTCCGCATTTGATCAATTTGATGAAGATGATGTTAAAGGGCTTCTTTCTAACAGATATGAGGTAAGTAAAGAACGATTAGAGACAGCTCTTGAGGCGGTAAGAGCAATGTGCGAACCTGTTCACCCAAAAGATGAACCTACCTTCATCCATTATTTTTGTGGAAACACTGAAAATCCTGAAGATATTAAATCGACGGAAGAACGAAGAGTCGCATTGTACAAGGCAGTGGTTTCGGTTATTAGATCCTACGCTAATGTTGCCAATGAGATGAATAAACTGGGTTATTCCGATGAGGAAGCCAAGAAAATCCAAGAAGAGGTTAAGTACTATTCAGATTTACGAGATACCATTAAACTGGCGAGTGGTGATTTATTGGATTTCAAAGCGTATGAACCTGGTATGAGGCAGTTAATGGATATGTATCTTGACGCTAAAAGCAGTAAGAAGATTTCCAATTTTGAAAACAGCACTTTGGTAGATCTAATCGTGAACATGGCTTCAGAAGAAAGATCTGGATATGGTTCTTCTAAACAACAAGCGGTTGCGGAAACTATTGAGAATAATGTGAGAAAAGTAATTATTGAGGAGTCACAGACGAATCCAAAATATTACGAGAAAATGTCTATTCTTTTAGATGAATTAATCAAGCAACGAAAAGAGGAAACCATCGCTTACGCTGAGTACTTGGAGAAAATAAAAGAATTAGCAAAGGATGTTTCGACGCCATCTATAAGTCAGTACCCGAGTTCATTAGATTCTCGTGCAAAACAGTCTTTATATGACAACTTGGATAAGAACGAGATATTAGCGTTAGCATTAGATAATGTTATCCAATCTAATAAACTAGATGGTTGGAGAGATGGTGGAATTAAAGAGAGAAAGTTACGTCTTGCAATACATAACCTCCTGAATAATGACGAACAGACCGAGAAAATAATGGAAATTGTGAAAGCACAACATGAGTATTAATTCTGAACATATTACAATTTCCAATTTAACCATCGATATCATTCGAAAGGACATAAAGAACATGCACCTAGCGGTGTATCCCCCAACTGGAAGAATTCGTCTGTCTGTTCCTAATTCAGCGGATTCAGAGATGTTGCGTCTATTCGCAATTTCAAAACTAGGATGGATAAAGAAACACATTAAGAATTTTAACGATCAACCTAGAGAATCAAAAAGAACTTTTCAGACTGGTGAAAGTCATTACTTCATGGGAAGAAGATTCTTATTGATGCTTTCATTTTCCAATAGACAAAGAGTCTCCAAAAACGGAAATAAGATCATCCTTCAAGTTAAGGAAAACGCTACCACTGAGGAAAAGGCTAGTCTTATGAAAGAATGGTACCGGAAGGAATTAAAAAAGATAATCCCCCCACTAATTGAGAAATGGGAATCAATTATTGGTGTAAAATCAAATTCTTGGGGTATTAAGGTGATGAAAACCAAGTGGGGAACGTGTAATGTCGACGAGAAAAGGATTTGGTTAAATCTGGAGTTATCTAAGAAACCTGTAAACTGTATCGAGTATATAATCGTCCATGAATTAGTACACCTTTTGGAACGTAGTCACAACGATAAATTCGTCTTTTATATGGATAAATTCATGCCGAAGTGGAGACAGTACAGAGACGAATTAAATAGCCTACCTGTGGCACATAATGATTGGGGGTATTGATGGCTGAGAAATTAGAAATGGGTTTTGATGACTTGATGTATCAATTATCCAAAGTATGACATGTTTTATAAAAAATAAATAATTGAGTATGGAACAACTAAATCTATTTGAAGAAGAACCAAAAGAAACAAAACTTGGTCACGCTTCAATTTCATATCGAAACTCTGATAGTATTCTTACGATTCCAAAAGGTTTTATGGAAGGATATGATTTTTCACTTAATCCTTATTCTGGTTGCGCATTTGGTTGTACCTATTGTTACGCTGCTTTCTTTTCCAGAGATAAGTTAAAAATGGATAATTGGGGTTATTGGGTTGATGTTAAAGAAAACGCTCTCAATTTATTAAAGAAAAAAAGAAAGACTCCAATAATTGATAAAGTCGTTTATATGTCAAGTGTAACTGATCCATATCAACCAATTGAACGCAAGATTGAACTTACTAGAGATTTAATGAAAGAGTTTGCAGACTTTCATAAAATTCGACTCGTAATTCAAACTAGATCTACTCTTGCTTCTCGTGATATAGATCTTTTTAAGAAAATAGGTAGAGTGCAGGTAAATATGACTGTTACCACTGATGATGAGACGGTAAGAAAAGTATTTGAACCATACTGCCCTTCAAATAAAGCAAGATTGAAGACTATTAAAGAAATACACGATGCTGGTATTCAATCTTGTATAACTATGACACCTTTACTTCCGGTAAATAACGCCGAAACCTTTGCAAGTTTGTTGAAAGAAACAGGAATTGAAAATTTCATTATTCAACCATTTCATAAATCTAAGGGTAAATTCATTGCTGGAACAAGAGATAGTGCACTAAAAATATTAAATGATTTTAATTGGAATGAACAAAGGTATATGGAGGTTTTGAGGGTTTTTCAAAAGCACATTCCAAATATTGGTATAGGTAAAGAAGGTTTTGCTCCACCACTTTAAAAAAAGGATTATGGAAGAACTTAAACAATGGCTAATATCACAACAACCTATTTTGGACAAAATTACGGCGTCCGCTTGTAGGGAATTTTGGAATAAAAATCATGAAAAGTCAAACTTTTCTTATGATTTAAAGATTTCACATGATGAAAGCTATAATTTGTCAAAAGGTGCTGATTTGTGTTATGATAGATTAACAACAGCTATGTCATATACACTTTGGTATCACCCACGAAGAATTAACACGTTTCTTTCTTTTTTTGTTGACTACTTAGCAAAGTTCTCTGGGCAGAGAATCCAGTTGTTTGATTTAGGTGCCGGCACTGGTGCTGTTCAATGGGCGGTATTGTTAGTAGCATTAGGTTTGAAAAAATTAGGTTTGAAACCCCCATCTCTCTTAATTATTAATATTGATACAAGTCCTTTCATGTTATATTTCAATAGGGATTATCTATGGCCTTATTTTATGAAATATTACAGTATCAATGAATTGGATGTTCAAATTGAATATGAAATCAATTCTTGGAATAATGAATACAATAAAGAAATTACTAACACTGTAATTGCATCAAGTTATTTGTTCGACGCATCTGATAATCAAGAAAAAATAAAAGCTGATTTTATAGATTTAATTAGGAAGTATAATCCTTCTAAACTTCTTCTTCTAACTAGTATTAATAAAAAAACATATTTAGATTCTTTAGCAATTGATTTACGCAAACAAAATTACGCCATTTATCCAACAAATAATGAATCACTGATTTTTAATCAACCATTAAAATCTATAAATGAGTTTAGATCGAGCTTGAATCAAAAGTACCCAAATATTCAGCCTTTATCTAGACCATCTTCATGGAAAGACCCTAGTTATTATGGTGTTGTGATTGAAAAAATACAGACAGGTATTGATTTTGGAATACCTCCAAGTATTAATAAAATAAATTTGTTTAGACCACCAATACGTTTTATCTCTGAAATAACATTGAATGAAGCACAACTAAGAGCTTCTAGATATTCAGATTCACCAAGTATTGTCGTAGGACCAGCTGGATGTGGCAAAAGCATTGTTATTGCTCAAAAAATATTTAATACTGTAACCAATAATCGTTATAATTACTCTAGTGACCTTAAAATTCTGCTTACAACTTTTAATAAGTCATTGATATTACAACTATTTAATTGGTTGCGTGAGTTATTCGATGAAACAAAAGTTCGATATACACAAAATGGTTCCGAAATTCATTTCTATTTCGGACGATCTACAACGGCGAATGTTTCACTTTTACATTTTGATATTTTACCCATGAGAATTGGAAATGTTCCATTCGACGGTCTTGTTAATGAAACAAATCAAAAACAATTACTGGAAAAGATAATCAATGAGACAAAACTAGAATTAGCGATTGGAAACAATACTAATGATGTTATACTTAACACTGATTTTTTACTTGAAGAATATCATAGGGTTATTTATGGGTTAGAAATCAATTTATTAGACCCAAATAACTCATATTTAGGTGTTACCAGAATTGGTAGGGGTAACAACCCATCTCTTCAAAAAAATGGTCGCAGAAGAGAAATAGTCTTAAAGATTTTAAAAAAATATGATTCTCAATTAAGACTAAATGGCATACCATGTTTCACACAACGTAGAAAAAATTTCTTAACCAATTTAAAATCAAATAGCAACATTGTTAAGTATGATTTTGTATTTGTTGACGAGTTTCAAGATTGTACACAAGCAGATTTCAGAATATTTAATTTGCTTCTTAAAAACCCCGATCATTTATGTGTTGCTGGAGATTTAGCACAAGCGGTTCATATTGGTAAGTCAGCTAAGCCACCACGATTTCAAAACATGGCTAGAAGACAGAATTTTCAGCTTGAAGGCTCATACCGTTTACCTGTTAGAATAAGCGAAGCAATTAGACCTATTTCAGAGGCTATCAGATTTAGTTTTAATGATGATGAAAATGCTGGAATTATTAATCCTTATAAAGGCTCTCCTCCAGGTTCAAGACCAATTGTAGTATATTCACCAACATTAGAAGGAATATCACTAAAAATAAAGGAAATTTTTGCTGTTTACAGTATTTACGATTTGGATACCATAACAATTCTTGAAAAAGATATTCAATTGGTAAATTCATTGAGGGGACTTGGTATGAGTGCCGAGACAGATACCATTCTGAGATTAAAAGGCCTCGAAAAAAAATGTATTCTTTGGTCTACACGAGTGGCTGTAGAATATGAAAAAGAAGTTTATGAATTTGTTTATACTATTCTGACCAGAACATCTAGTATTTTGATAATTGCACTTTCAGACTCAACGTTGGATGTTTATAAACCAGTAATAGGAAAACTAAATCCCAATAGACTAATTTTTTGGGACGACCAAACAGTAAATAAATTTTCATTTTTTTGTAAGCAAGAGGAAGTGCTTGGTACAATAGATGAGTAATTGATCATCTTAAATTACTTTAACATTATGATAGTTAGTTGAAAGTTTAACAAAACCTTTGCCTGACAAAAAAAGCAAGAATGAAACACATATAAAATGACTGATTGCCAACTAAAAATGATTGAATGTAAAAATTTAACTCTACGAACTGCCAAGACAGGACAGTTTGAAGGACAGAAATTTTTAGGTTGCTCTGATTATCCATTATGTTCTTATCTCATCCCCCTGCACTTTGACGAAAAATCAATGACTGAACAACAAGAAAAACTTGCAAAAGCATTTGGACTGTTTATTAGTTCAAACTATTTCATTTATGCGACTTATGGAGTTGTATATTTCAACTTAAGACAAGCTGCATTTATGGACTATCTTTTACGATCTGACATTGTTGTTTCAAATGACGATTATAACATTGTTGAAGTCGGGTTGACAGGTGCAAAAATTTATAATGACTTATTTTACCACTTATTTCTCATCCCGACATTTGAAACTAAAAGATATTTAATAAATAATTTCCCGACAACTTATTCAAATTTAACAAGTCAGAATTTTACGACAAGGTTTTTTAACGAAGGAATAGATTATGACAAACACATAGTTATTGAAGATGTATTCAGACCATATAGTGACATTGAGACATACAATTAGATTGAAATAGAAAACCAACAGCTAACAGTCCTTTCTATTTTTTTCAATTACCTCTTGACTTCTTCTGTTTCTTCACCTATACTTTAAAAAAGGTATGGAAGTAAGATTGTTAAAGAATAAGAATGTTGTCACCGTTTCCCCCATTTACGGTGAAAATTCCCAAAATTTTTTCTGTCTAATTTCCCAATTTTTTAAAAATAGCCGCTACGCTTTTAAAAGAGTTATTTATAGGATTGAAGACACCTCGTAGGTATATGGTCAACAACAAGACGGGGGGATACGTCCCAGGATATGGGTCCAGACTCAGGTAAAGCAGGAAGTAATGATATTAGGGTATAGTCTAGGTGGTAGTTCTTGTTTTGTTTAATTTATTTGGCAACTCAATTAAAAGCTACTATATTAGAATCTAAATTAAATACCTTAAAAAAGTAGTATGAAAGTCCTCTACATTAGAACTTCAACCCTTCAGCAGAATTCAGATCGACAATCACAAAACACTGATGAATTTGATTATGTTTTGGAAGACAAGTGTAGTGGGTTGATACCCTTATGGGAGCGACCAAAAGGTAAACAGCTTAAAAAATTAATTGATTCAGGGACACTTAAGGAATTGACTATCCATTCGATTGATCGGCTAGGTAGAAGCACCCTAGATGTCTTGTTTGTTTGGAAAGAGCTTACAGATAAAGGAATTGTCATAATTTGTCGCAATCCCCATTTACGTAACTTTAATGAGCGAGGTGAACCGGATATGTTCTCTGAGTTAATGATTTCAATACTTTCAACCATGGCGACTTTTGAAAAGAGTATGATAAAGGAACGTCAATTAGAGGGGATTAGAATCGCAAAAGCAAAAGGGGTTTATACCGGTCGATCAATTAATACAAAAGAAACTCCTGAGAAATTTTTGTCGAAAACAAAAAATCGGAAAATATATGAATACCTCTCTTCGGGTTACACACATCTGGAAATTACCAAAATAATGAATTGCAGTTACAGCACTGTCAACAAAGTTAAAAGGTATAAAATGGCAACAGGTTATCCCGACGCCTCCGGTAATACGATAGGATAACATTCAATCCTAAATAGTTGATGAGATTTAAACGCTGACATGTCATACAGAAATCCATCTCCTCCATAACTTCTTGAGTTACTTCTACATCTGCGTATTCAAGTGCTAAATGAATAATGTTACGGTTATTTTGTTTTATCCGATTCTTCAAGTAGCGCTGGTGGTTAATCCAAACAAAATTCAGGATATTCTTTTTGTTTTGGGTTATATGTGATAAAACATCATTTTCCATTATATAGAATTTTTAAAACGTTAACATCCATTTCACTGTATTCAGTTACATAGTTTTCACCTTGATAAAATGTTGAGGTAGGGTATCGATAGGAGTCATTTATGGCTCCCAAACTTTGGGTGATTTCTTCTCTCAGACAGTCTTGAAGATCCAAACTACCTTCCTGTTTTTTGAGGTTGATGAAAATCCGAGAGAATAAAATCTCGTCTCCACGAGTTCTTAGTTTGAAATATCCTTCGCAGGTGTTAAGTTGGGGTGAGTAAATTAAATCTGGATTTAGGGTCAAAAAGGAATGAAGGTCGCCCAAAAAGACAACCATGTTAGCGTCAGATTTTTTGTCAACGGTATAAAGTTCTATTGGGTCAATTATTGCATTTAAATCTTGTAATACTCTATTCACCTCATCTTCAATGAAGGTATCGTATTTACCTTCTAAAAATACTTTTACGTCTTTTTTAAAGGTAATCGGTCGTAATTTGACTTTATCATTCAATTCGTTTTTAAGGGTTATCTCTCTAAAGTACTCCATAGTTTTTTGATCATATTTTGTATTGATCACATGGGGTTCAACTTGCTCCATTTCACCTCCAAATAACCACAATCCTATTAAGAAACCAATTGACGTGAAGAACACGAAGCCTTTCATTATTTGATAATTTTGTAAATAGAATTAGACAAATAAGAATTGACAAGTTCCACTTCAGTTGCTGGTGCAAAGTCAATCTGACAATAGATTATTTTTTTTAGTCTGGATTTGAATTCAGTCATACGGTTGCAACTTGCAACTAGATAAAAGACGATATGATCCATAATCACCTCAAACCTGTACTGCAAACTTGTGATGTACTTTTTATAAAATAGGTAATTGGGTATACCGTTTATTCTTTGATTACCATTGGTTAACCGGCGGAATAATTGTTGTATGGATTTAACTTTAGCGTGAAAATAATCCAGTCTTACCCAAACTTCTAGAACTTGGAACCCATCAGCCTTTGAATCCATGGTTGATATGAAAATTAAAGTGAGTTTTTAAGAAATCTTCTGCAAGAATAAGTGCTCGATAAGGTGTGATAATCTTCAAATCTCTTGCTAAATTTGGAATAGTATGGTCAAAGGGTTCACTTGTCGAAAAGATCTCCCAGATCTCATCTTTTTTCTCCAATAGTAACCCGTA
>Ga0194123_10003485_pt1 | contig 18837 bp, 14 predicted proteins | sample TA2MahsurfametaG_5_FD_155479 | JGI IMG/M metagenome (GOLD analysis project Ga0194123, IMG submission 155479) | Freshwater microbial communities from Lake Tanganyika, Tanzania - TA2015023 Mahale A surface | ecosystem: Environmental > Aquatic > Freshwater > Lake | place: Tanzania: Lake Tanganyika... | reverse complement strand
TAACTGAAAGAAATAGTATATTTCGTATTGCGGTTGATGAGTTGGCCGATGTTAAACGAGAGATTGTGTCATTATTAATACAGAGTGAGGGAATCAACCAAATGATTACCAATACGTATTTTCAAATAGTCACTTCGGAGGATGAGATTGTTATAATTGGAGAAAGAGAAAGAGATCTAGAAAGAAAAGCAGACCTAGAAAGAGAGATAAAATTACTTGAGGATGTTGTCTGTCAGTATTCGGTTCAGTTGAGTAACATTTATAAACAGATTCACACATTACGAAATGTTGAAAAGGAACGTATGGCCTCGTGGATTTCGTGTCACAATGCGTTGAAAGAGGCAAAGGATGCTGAAGAAAATACGGTTAAGTTGTATAACTCTGTGGTTACTCGCCTTTTCGGGGGTATTGATGGTGCTGTTAACCTTGTTGAACCCATTCCAGTTTATATATGGCAAGAGTTGCCGCATTCCACCTTACATCCAGTTGAATTGTAATTCGAGGGAGGGAGGGATGACTGTTGCTCACTTATATTAGAGAGAAAAGAAATAGAGAGATTCGATGCATACAACATATATTTTGTTGTTTTTTTTCTCTCGATGCCTTCTGGGTCTTGTTTTAAGACGATGATGACAATGATGTTATTCATGATGCCTGCGTTGACACTTGGAGATAGCAATATATCCGTACCTATTGTTGATACTACAACCGAGAGAAACGACTTTAATTCTCTCATATACGGTGTTGGAAATGTACCTACGTTAAAAAAGGATAGTGACTTGTTGTCTGATATTCCTACTTTGATTTATTTCGCGGTGATCTTTATGGTGTTCATTATCGGAGACCAGATTAGAGATCAGTAATGCTGGATAACCTATGTAACAGGTATTTTATGAGAGATGAGAGAGGTTGTACACCAATATTGCGAATATGGTCTGTGTTACATGATATAAATATATGTAAAAATATATAAAAATAGTGTATGTTAGTATATTAGGTATTAGTATATTAGGTATTAGTATATTAGGTATTAGTATATTAGGTATTAGGTATTAGGTATTAGGTATTAGGTATTAGGTATTAGGTATTAGGTATTCGTTATTATTATGTTAAATAAAGTCATGTCGGGAACAACCCGTCTCTCGAAATGGGCCTCCGATATCCGTGCAATCAAAGAAACCAAACTCACGCCTCAACATAAACGACACGCTTTTCAACACTTGCAAGGTATCGTCATGTTTAATAATGTGTTGTTTTACACCGGATTCTTCTTTTCATTTCTCGATCCGTCCTATGTGTTTCCATGGGTGATGATGGGTCTCTCGATTAGTTCACATTGGACGACTGTGTCTCACCACGTGAGTCATGGCGGGTATACTGATGATACGAATACTAGTAGTGATAGTAACAAATACAACCGATTCAAATACGGTGTAAAAATGCGTCGGTTTTTAGACTGGATGGACTATATTTTACCAGAGGCGTGGTCATGTGAACACAATATTTACCATCATTATATGCTTAATGAATTTAATGACCCCGATAATGTACAACATAATCTCATTCTCCTTCGTACAATGAACGCCCCTCACTTTGTAAAATACGGAGTCATCGCATTCTTCGCGCTTACATGGCGGTTATTCTATTATTCGTCCAACTCATACAAATATTACAAGGCAACCAAACTCAATTACACGATGAAGGATGAAGATTATAAACAGATGACATTGTTTGGGATGATGCTCAACGAATGGCCATCCTGGATTAATAAGGTCGAATACTTCACGCTCGTTCTATGTCCTATCATAATTTACCGGGGATTATGCTTTGCGGCGATTTATTCATTCCACGTTTATTTTCCTGACATTTTCACTGTCGCCTATTTATACAATGTTATTGCGAATTACATCATTGCTGACCTCTTTTGCAATGTGCATACCTTTGTGATTATTGTACCGAATCATGCAGGAAAAGATATGTACTTGTATCGCACGCCGGTGAAGGGCAAGAGCGATGAGTGGCTCCTCCGCCAGTGTGTTTCTTCGACGAACTATACACTGGGTAATAATGTGGTTGACTATTTACAGGGATGGTTGAATTATCAAATCGAACACCATCTGTTTCCTGACTTGTCGGCGTATGAATACCAGGTCATTCATAAAGATGTTGCAAATGTTTGTCGCAAATATAATGTGCCGTATGTGTGCGAAAATGTATTCATTCGGCTGTGGAAGACGGTGAAAGTCATGACGGGACAGGAGAGTATTCCGTATTATGAAGGGAGTGAGTTGGAGAAGTATATGAATGAACCTGTTTCGTGAGCATATTCCTTGGTGGGTGTGTTTGGTTGTTGGGGTTGTTGGGGTTGTTGGGTTTGTTGAGTTTGTTGAGTGTCCGGAGGATGGGGGTCCGGAGGATGGGGGTCCGGAGGATGGGGGTGAATATTAGACACACTGTCACACCCGATCGCCCCCTTCCCCCTCCGGCTTCCCTGTTCTTTCTTACTAGCCTAACTCTTCTAATTTGACCCTTATAGTACTTTCATGATGTATATTGGGTAACCGGAAATGAGTGACATAACCCGAAATGGGTGACATAATTGGAAATGAGTGATATAACTTGAAATGAGTTATATAACTTTTAATTGGGGTATTGATATATGTAAAAAAAAGTGTTAGTTTGGTGGATCACAGGGGTAGTTTTATTTTTGTGTACTTACTCTTGGTCGAAGATGTGAACTGATCCGTCGACGCGTACTTCTCCTACCTTTTGACCGTATGTTTCGTCTTCTGTGCTGTACAAGTAGTGTGCGTTATCGACTAGGTATTTTACTTTGTTGTGAGTGAACTCTGTTACTTCGATTTCCGTTGATTCTTCTTCTTCTTCGTAGTCATCCTCTTGTTCTTCATTGTTGTGGGTTTGTTGGGGAGTTTGTACTTCCTTTTGCAGTGTCTTTTCTTCTTGTGCCTTCTTTGCGTTCTTTACCAACTCAGTGATCATGTCTTCTACCTTTTCCTTTTGTTGGGGTTTTGCTGGGCGACCGCGCTTCTTTGGGGTTTCCTTTTGTTCTTCTTGTTGTTTCTCTTCTGTTTCAGAGGATGAGGATGAGGGTTGTGACTTTACCTTCTTTGATGTCTTCTTTTCCGCGAGTTCAGCCTCCTTCTTTGCCTTCTTTTCCGCGAGTTCAGCCTCCTTCTTTGCCTTCTTTTCCGCGAGTTCAGCCTCCTTCTTTGACTTCTTTTCCGCGAGTTCGGCCTCCTTGTGGGCCTTCTTTTCCGCGAGTTCGGCCTCCTTCTTTGACTTCTTCTCAGCCTTTTCCGCTTCCTTTTGGGCCTTCTTCTCAGCCTTTTCCGCGTCCTTTGCCTCCTTATCGGATGCAGCAGTTGCGATTGACTCAGAGTCCGACTCTTGGGGTTGGGTTTGTTTTGGCTTTCGGGGTTGAGACTTTTTCTTTTGAGGAGCAGGAGCAGGGGCAGAGGCAGGGGCAGAGGTAGGGGTAGGGGCAGGAGCAGGGGCAGAATCAGAGACAGGATCCGAAGCAGGAGAGTCTTCCACGATGATTACTTCATCATCGATCTTCTTTGTCTTTGGCGAGGAGTTGCGTTTCTTTGGAGAAGGCACCTTTTCCTTTACTTCGGACTGGAGGGTCTTGATGTAATCCGCGATGTATTCTCTTGCGTCGATAGCGGAGAAGCCGTACTTGGAGGAGAGGATATCGATCATAAACATTTCAGGTTGTCGGGTTGTTGTTGTAACTTTGATACTTTGCGTGTAGTTCTTCTTTACGATCGAAAAGCATTTCAATTTTTGGAGATGGTAACTTAAATTGAATCTCACATCAAAAAACTCTATGCTCTTCATATTGAGGCGTTTACATGTATGATGTATGACTGCTTTTTCATCTATTCGGGTATTTACACGCTTCTATCCGAAAATTGAAATACTTTCCATCTTTCTATCTTTCTTCATCCATCGAAACCTATCCCATTCAATATGTCTGTTGCTGTTGCTGTTGCTGCTTTACCTGTTCATGCTCCCGTCTTTATTCCCTTGCACCTTGAGAGAACATCTCTCTCTTCATGGTTTCAAGACATCTCTTCACCCTTTCGAATGACTCTTGAACAATGGACTTCTTCTCATCCTGGACAATCTCTTCCATTCTTTCATGATTACGACTTTCTCTCATGGGTTCGTGATCTTGAGTTTCCGAGAGAACCCTATATTCATGAGTTTACTTCCCTTTTCGAACTATACCATGATATTAATGATGCTATTTCTCTTCCCAAAACTCATTTCGAATATTCTTCTCTTCGACAGGACTTTATTCTTGGAACTGCTCCCTCTTATCTCTATGCTTTGTACTCTACTGTTCAAGACTTTGATGAGGCGCATTCTACACTATATCTTCAAGAGAACTATCGCAAACTTCATCTTCTTGCTGATTCTCTTCAACTACTTGTATACAACATTACTCATTCCGACTCTACTTATTCGCATTCTCTCTTTACTCTAGATGACTCTACTACACTACACGAATCTACTACCACGACGCATTCTCATAAGAGAAAACGCTGTCGATCTAAACGACCATACTATCGCAACCATAACAAGACTTCATACTAATTCTCTCTATTCCTATCCTTTTACCTACCTACCGACATACCTACCTACATACCTATACTAACTCATTTTAGGTTTTTTTACTGTTCTTCCTTCATACGCTATCATTTTGTAAAATTGATTTACTTTTCTTCATACTCTCTTTACAATACTTTTTAACTCTCATCAAATGAACTACGACTCCATCTCCAACGACTCCCGCGCCGACCTTTCCTCTCATATTTCACTACAGATTCAGAAGTCTACTGACGCATTTGACTCTTTCATTTCGAAAGCACAACTTCACCCCAAACTATATCAGAGAGAGGGACTTCAATTCTGTCTTTCGAGAGAGATTCAAGCTGATCTTCTTGATGTTGTTCCTGGTGCCGACTACTCTCACGCTCCACGAGGAGGCATTGTTGCTGATGAAATGGGACTTGGCAAAACCATCATGATGATTGGGCTTGTTGTTTCACATTTCAAACTTCGCACTCTTATTGTTCTTCCTGTTCCTCTTGTTCAACAATGGGTTCAACAATTCATTCGGACTACTGGACATTCCCCTCTTCTATTTACTGGACAACACAAGTATCGCATTACTACTCAACAACTTCTCGACGCTCCTATTGTTATCACCACATATGGTCACATTTCTCGACGATCTCTATCTACTTCTTCCCACGAATCATCTTCTCGCACTTCTCTTCTTCTATACAAACCTCATCGCGTTATTTTCGATGAAGCTCACCATCTTCGCAACCACAATACTTCTCTCTTTCAAGGCGCTATTCATCTTGTTAGACGACTTTCCAATATATCTTATTCTCTACCACCACCTATTGTATGGATTGTCACCGGCACTCCTATTCAAAACTCATTCGCTGATCTCAAAACTTTGGCTTCCCTTTTTGGTGTTTCTTTCCCACATCACAGATCTTCTGACTTTACTTCTTATTTACAACAATTCTCTCGTGACTTCATTCTAAGACGTACCAAACTTTCTGTTGGACTTTCTCTTCCTCCTATTCATACTCATACTGTTTCTATTCCATGGAATGACATTCACGAGAGACATCTCAGTCAAGCTATTCACTATGCTATTCCTTTCTCTCGATCTTTCGAAAAACTCTCTCTATACATTCGTGCTAGACAAATGTGTACATTACCTAACATGATCGACCCTGAAATCGCTTTTACATATTCTACCATTTTACACAACTCTACTCTTGAACATTCTCACGACCTTGATTCTATTACTCGAGAGATTGATATTTCATCTGGGGATGACTCTTCCGATTATGATTATGATTATGATTCTCATTCCATCTCCCATCAAGACATTCAACTTCATATTCAACATGCTATTAATGGCATTTCCAAACTCAATGCTGTTGCTTCACGCATTTCCACTTCACATAAATCTCTCGTTTTCTGCCATTATCGCAGAGAGATGCACTTTCTTAAACATGCCATTCTACGCATTCATCCTGACATTTCTGTTGACGTTATTCATGGCGGTGTTTCTTTATCTGAGAGAGAACGCATTTTGGAACTTGCTCCACAAGTTATTATTCTTCAGATTCAGACTTGTTCCGAAGGACTTAATCTTCAACTTTACAATCACGTTCATTTCGTTAGTCCTCATTGGAATCCATCTATTGAAGACCAAGCTATTGCACGCGCACATCGATTCGGACAAACTCAAGACGTTCATGTTTTCAGGTACTACATGCAAGACATTCTCTCTGCTTCATCTATTGATTCCATTTCTTCTGCTGTTCAACATTCCAAGAGAGATATCATTCAATTATATATTCCTATTCCTGTTGCATAAACATTCTATCTATTATATCACAATCACCTATGCACTTTTTTTTAGATTCTACGTTGCATCCATTCAGATACTACATGTAGAATATACTATTCAATCATACATGTAGGATATACTATTCGATACTACTGGTATTCGATACTACATGTAGGATATATCGATTCAATCATACATGTAGTATCTACTATTCAATCATACATGTAAGATGTACTATTCAATCATACATGTAGGATATACTATTCAATCATACATGTAGAATATACTATTCGATACTACTGGTATTCGATACTACATGTAGGATATATCGATTCAATCATACATGTAAAAAATATATTGATACTACCTGTAGGATATATTACTAACCGGAAATGAGTGACATAACCCGAAATCAGTTACATAACCAGATATGACTTATTACAACTATTACCTTATTCTTTACACATTCATACTTACAACTCTGAGAGAAGACACTTTATTCGGTATTTCTCTCGGGTTACGTTTTACAGTTGGTTACTTCTTTTTACATTTCAACGGCCGATTTTAATATATAAAAATTGATTTAATCATTTGTCTATTATTTATATAAAAAAATACAAATGTGTATTCACGAAGGGTGTAAGACACGACCAGTATTTAATGTAGAAGGTCAAACAAAAGCATTATATTGTTCTGTCCATAAATTGGAAGGAATGATAGATGTGAAAAACAAAACATGTATTCACGAAGGGTGTAAGACACGATCAACCTATAATGTAGAAGGTGAGACAAAAGCATTATATTGTTCTGTTCATAAATTGGATGGAATGGTAGATGTGATATCCAAAACTTGTATTCACGAAGGGTGTAAGACACGATCAACCTATAATGTAGAAGGTGAGACAAAAGCATTATATTGTTCTGTCCATAAATTGGAAGGAATGGTAAATGTGAAAGACAAAACTTGTATTCACGAAGGGTGTAAGACTATACCAATCTATAATGTAGAAGGGGAAACAAAAGCATTATATTGTTCTGTCCATAAAAAGGAAGGAATGATAGATGTGAAAAACAAAACATGTATTCACGAAGGGTGTAAGACACAACCAGCATTTAATGTAGAAGGTCAAACAAACGCATTATATTGTTCTGTCCATAAAAAGGAAGGAATGGTAAATGTGAAAAACAAAACATGTATTCACGAAGGGTGTAAGACACAACCAATCTATAATATAGAAGGTCAGACAAAAGCATTATATTGTTCTCTCCATAAAAAGGAAGGAATGGTAGATGTGAAAAACAAAACATGTATTCACGAAGGGTGTAAGACACAACCAAACTATAATGTAGAAGGTCAGACAAAAGCATTATATTGTTCTGTTCATAAAAAGGAAGGAATGGTAGATGTGAAACACAAAACTTGTAAAAGCGAATGGTGTTTAACACGAGTACATGAAAAATACGATGGATATTGCTTATTTTGTTATATGAACTTGTTTCCAGACAAACCAGTATCGCGGAATTATAAAACCAAAGAATACGCAGTTGTAGAATACATCAAAACAACGTTTCCGTCTTTGAATTGGGTTGCAGACAAAATAATAAATGGGGGGTGTTCTAAGAGAAGACCTGATTTATTGTTGGATTTATTATATCAAATTGTAATTATAGAAATAGATGAAAATCAACATATTGACTATGATTGTACTTGTGAAAACAAACGCATAATGGAATTATCCCAAGATTTGGGACATAGACCTATCATATTTATCAGATTTAATCCAGATGATTACAAAAAAGATGGAAGAATCATATCATCGTGCTGGGGTCAAGACAATAAAGGAATAACTGTTGTAAAGAAATCAAAAAAAGATGAATGGAACCAAAGGTTACATCTATTAGAACAACATATCAATTACTGGATAACACCAGAAAATAAAACAGACAAGACAATCGAAATAATTCAGTTATTTTATGATGTGTAAAAAACAGCGGTTGAAACTGATTTATTTAATCATTCAACACCACCCCAGACACCATCCCAGACACCAACCCCGACCCCCGCCCAGACCCCCGCACCGGGTCACACGAATGGCCCCTCACTTTCTTTTTCACTCTCTCCCATGTAATACATGTTTACTTCCTTTATTTCTCGCACTTTCAACTTTCCTTTTATTTTCATCTTTCCTCGAGACATTCCCACGTAACTCTCTCCTACTTCTTTTCCAATTTCGCCATTCAAAACTCCATTCTTTGTTGATCCCTGACTTTTATGCACTGTTTGACCGCTACTACTCTTTATACTTATCTGACTCACTTTTATATTCATTATATCACTTGACCACGACACTCTACTCATCTCATGCTTAACATTTTCTACTTCTATTACTGGATTTCCTTCTTTACTTATACATACTACTACTCCCATTGAACCATTACATAACACTAGACGACCTTTTTCATCATATTTGTTTATTATACTCATTACTTTTGAACCTATCTTAAATCTTTCTACTTCATTCACCACCAACGACTTTATCAAATGGGTAAACTCTTTTTCTACCATCTCTTTTGTATACCCTTTCTTTTTCATTTCTTCTTCTGACATTTTCTCTCTTTTCATTCTATATTCATATTCTTCTCCTTCGATACTATTATGCATTTTCATATTATATTCATCTACCTCTCGATTCGTTGAAAACAAGTGCACTTCATTCGAAAGATCTTCTTCTTTTTTCGTATCACTCATTATTTTTTTTATATATTTTATCGACTTTGACGACAACTTTCCCACACGCACTTCTCTCAACATTTCATCATACTCTTTATCATTTTTATGACGAAATGATGTCAACAACTCCACCTCTTGACTCTTCGGAAAACTTTCTCGCCATAATTCACTTTTGAAGCAATACGATGATGTATCTTTTTCGAACTCGTCCCCAACCGGTGGTAACTGATAAAAATCTCCACTAAATACTACCTGCACTCCTCCAAATGGGGCGGTCGACTTTCTCACACGCTTACCAATCATGTCTAGCAATTCGAACAACCATTTTGACATCATACTTATCTCATCTACTATTAGTAGACGGGTTTTCGCCCAATTCTTTCTTTTAAAGAAGTTTTTCATCACACGATTCGCTATCTCTTCTTTCGGGATTCGACTCGTTACTCTACCTATTCCCGCCCATGAATGAAGGGTTACTGCATCGCAATTCAATACAACTGCAGCACATCCTGTCATTGCTGTCACTGCTACATTCTTATTATGTTGAATTGCATGCTCTCTTATTCTTCGTATTAATGCCGACTTACCTGTCCCTCCTGGTCCTGTTATAAAGACGTTTTTACCTGTTGTATATAAATTAAACGCTGCCTCTTGTTCTGGAGAATATTTTGTTGGGGTTACCAATGCTACGGTTCCCCCATTATACACTAGTTCATCAAACCCTGACGGCTCTTCATTCGATGTATCCGCAACCGGTGGTTTCTTTACAAAGTATTGAGATATTGTTGTTTGCTTCTTTTTGTTACTAATTGATGTGTCTGATACCTCTGATACCTCTGATACCTCTGATACCTCTGATACCTCTGATACCTCTGATGTATCTGAATATACCGAATCCTCTTTGAGTTCAGGTGACGAACTACCATGTTGATTAACATAACCATGTGATACACTGTTCGATTCCATACTTTCACTTCGTGATCTTATTTTAAGTAGAGAGATGTAATAACTCTGTTACTGCACTGCACTTGCATTGTAACACAAATATAATTATATAAATCAATTTTTGTCTTATCTTTTTTTCTTTTGTAAGTATAGGAAATATATGGGATATAAAGATAACAGTACTTTGCAAGAACGTCAGGCGAAATCAAGTATTATTTTACAACAATATCCTGATCGAATACCGATTGTAATTGAACCATCAAAACAAAAGTCATTTGAAACAAAATATTTGCTAGAGAAAAATAAGTTCATAACGCCAAATGACTTCACAGTTGGTCAGCTTATGGCAATGATCCGCAAAAAGATACAGATTCCTCCAGAGAAAGCATTGTTTTTATTTTTTAACGAACGTTTTTATCCAGTATCGACGCTTCTCTCTGTTGTATATCATACACATCGGGCTGAGGATGGCTTCTTATATGCTACGTATAGTGAAGAGAATACATTTGGATAATCGGAGTATGAATGAGTGGAGTATAAACAATATGTAAAATTGATATAGTTATATATTATTATAGTAGTATTAGCTACAACCTCGCCACAAAATAGTACCAATTAAAGTTAAAATATTTTCAAGAATAAGACAGTTATTCATGAAACATATACGATTCAAAGATACTAACGTTGATAGAACATCAGACATGATAAGTATGATAGATGATGTCGACCATTCTTCTTCTGAACATTGGACCGCAACTGGAAAAATAGTAGACGTTGAGGTTGATACAAGTAAATATACCTGCATTTCAAGCGATAATGACAATGACAATGACAATACAAGTGACGAGTATGAAGAAGATATGGATGCAGAAGGATATACAATGAAACAGTACATACATGATAACAACATATTGGTAAACACCCCTGGGGCGGCAATGTCGGATAACCTATGTACTCAGCGTTGTGACGCCTATATGCTGTCGTTGAATAAACTTTCTGAGAGAATAGATGACCGTATAACTCCATTACTTCTTACCAAATTGGAGTACTTATACATAATTATTCGAAATGGAGGTCATGTTGCGTTGTATGACGAAATAAAAGATTACCCGTGTAAAAAGATGCAACACATTCGGTTTTATGGGGTATATAAAACCGACACATTTATTCTTAGAATATCGGAGGTGTCAGATGAATGTAAGTCAGAGCAGGAACTGATTGATATTTTTGGGCCGGGGATTAATCCGCATGTGAATATGGTTATTCCGTATATAACGAGTATGTACAAGAGACCTCGACGGACGCGAAAAAAGGATGAAGTTATTATTGAAACAACGATTGGTTCCATGATATTTGATAGGCAAGAGGAAATGAAGGAGGATGACCATAGTGAAGGAAGCCAGAACGAGGAGATAGATTCAGATGCAGCGGACGCGACAAAAACGACGGAGACTACCACACTAGCACATCCTGCGATTCAAATGAATCCAACACAGGAAAAAATAAAGAACATACATTCATTGTATTTTAGTATACAACCACGAGTAAGACAATCTCTTACATTACATGAATGGTTACGTTCATATAATACGTTAATTAATTACAATTCGTTTTATACATATTTGCAGTTATTCTATCAACTTATGAATATTATTGCATATATGCATTCAAGAAACGTGATTCATGGTGATATCAAATCAGGAAACATTATGATTAAAAAGTCAAAAACAATGGTTTGTGGCAAATTATGTGACATATCTCTCTATTTGATTGATTTCGGGTTGTCGGGAGTAGAGGGTGTAGTAGAAGGGACTGGTGGTACGTCGCCATATTGTCATCCAGAAACAAAGAATATACAAAATGTTGAAAAAAATACTGGTGCATACGTATGGTGTAAATCGAAGAAAAAGTATGATGTTTGGTCGGCTACATTACTATTCACGACGATATTTATTTTTAGAAAATGTAAGTCATATTATACGGATTATCCGAGAGACTTCTTTAGGTATGATGGGTATATAAATCCGGCTATGTATGAATGTATTCCATATAAGTATCGTCCATTATTTGTTGATATTATGGCAACATCGGAATATACCCCTGCATCAGAAGTGTGTGATAGAATAAGTGAACTTATCAAGAGATACTGAATATCATGAATACTATGCTGGTAATGGGTCTGATGGATTTGTTATTGCAGCATGAATCGCTGAGTCGGGATGTAGGTCAATCGATGGATTCGGAGGAGTTGATGGTTGCGGAGGAACAAATGGTAGATGAGCTGGATGAGCTGTGTGGACTGGGTGAGATGGTATGGATGCTGCAACACCCGACTCATTCACTTGTGGTGGTTGCACCACTTTTTTCACAATCTCTCGTTTCACATTTTGCCGCTGCAACAGGTTCATTGCTATCTTTGGCGAGATTGCGATGGTGTTCATGTATGTTCTATACTTGAATACACACACCGACGTATTTTTTTCAACAAATGACATACTGTGCCACCAGAATGCAGGTATAAATATCATCTTACCGGGTGTTAGCTCAACCTCGAGTGTTTTTATTTTGTCAAAGTCCGCCTTATATTCTCTCTGCACATTCCATGGTTTTACTGGTGACCGAAACTCGAAATTATCATAGTCATTATGAGGATATAAGTATTTTGAATCTTTTGGAGGAATAAGAATAATCTTCAACCTTCCTTGCGTCACCATGAAATAATTCCGATAGTTCACTTCATATCGGAGAGGTGTACACGTACCAGTTGATGCCATCACGATATCGTATATACAATTCGACACCATATATGGTCTCAAGAACGCATCGTTATATTGAAAGCTCTTTATTGTACCCGTCTCTTCAAGAAAGTCGCGATTATTTTCGCTAAGATATTTAGATTGGGTGTCGCTATACAACGCTTCATTAGCCACTCTAAGTGGGAGAGGCATGTACATTTCGGTTTCATCATCGTTATCGTTTACATCTCTCATTTTTACATCGAATGCACCGTAACTGTAACATAATGCATCATGATTTGCACTTTCAAGAAGACGTTGATTGGGATAGTCGAAGATAACAGGTTGTCGTATATCACATATTTCTTCTAAACGATCTTTTGATGGCTCATCGATTTCATATACTTCTAAATCGTCGCTGGTCTTCAAATGGAAGTATACATGTAAATATAAAAATAACACAATACAGAAAATAAGAACAACAATCACTGTTTCTAACATATTTATGTTGTATCAACTATCTACGAATTACATTATTTATATAGAAAACATTTGTGAAGTTGTCCGCACAAAGAATAATTACATCATCACCACCGCCACAGCCGCCACCACCAAAATATGGCGAATACTATACAAAAATAAAAATAAAACATATTAGATTATTTTTATTTTACATAACTCGATTACATGTAAACAGTTAGATCTCACTTTCTGAAATATCTTCCGGGCAAGATAATTCAGGGTCTTGATGAACTACTTGTAGTAAGATGTTTGGATCATTGGTATTGACACTGTCAGATACTGCTTTCTTTTGTTTAGGAAAGCATACCCCATTACGACATTCATATTCATCATTATCATCATGTCTCTCTTCCTCTTCCTCTTCCTCTTCCTCATGTTCGGCTGATTCGTCAACTTGCGTCTGATTCTCTTGCGATCTAGGATTGCATTCACATTCGATTGCATCATTCTCACAACATTGTCTAGACTCATAACACTGGGATTGTTTACTAATACCTGCATCAGTATCCATGTTTGACATGAGTTTAAAAACAAGTGTACTCATTTGGTTCAACAGTTCTTGTTGCGAATTGATAAGGCTGCGTAGTTCACGATTTTCAACAATGATCGGTTCAATTTGCTTAATAACTTCGGATAGGTTAGTATCATTTACAATTTTATCGACGACTCCGGTAATAAAGTCTCGGTTATTAATAAGTTCTTCAAATACTTCATTCATGACATCGTCTTCTCCTTCTCCTTCTACTTCATTACCCTCCGTGTCTTCTTTTACAGAAGGCATAACTGGAAACGTAACACCATTTGCGTTTTGATATACATTTGGATGTGGTGTAGAAGGGGATGTAGGGGTCGCCGTAGAAACGTTGCCTTTTTGTGCTTGTACACTAATAAAGTAGTCCAATTTATCGATACGGTCATTCAGGTGGTTAACGCGATTGTCAACATCATTAATACGGCCTTCATGTTCTTTGAGTTTATCATCGTGTCCTTTGAGAATAATAATAGGAGGTGGCATAGGACCGGTATTTCCAAACGGTGTAGATTGTTCTGGCATTCCGGGCACCACAGGCATTCCAGGCCTAGGTGGCATCTGACCAGGCAACATAGTAGGATCAACACGAGCATTTACCATTCCAGGGGGGACAACTACCGGTCTTTGTTGAACACTCCTTAGTAATTGTTGCTGTTGCTGAAGTTGCTGAAGTTGCTGAAGTTGTTGTTGCTGTTGACTAGCAACTGCCGCATTAATCCCCATCGGAAATGCAGGGTTTCCTAATCCATTTCCTGGTGTGACCTGTTGAGGAGGAACTAGGCGGTTGCTAGGAACGTTCATGCCCGCATTTCCAGGAGGAGGAGGAGCCTGTGATGCTCGTCGTCTACGTGCTGCCGATAATGCTGCACTTCCACTCATATCGTTGTTTCTGTGTTTGGGTTGAATATAATAACTACTGTGTTATACTTTTTAATAACAAATCTCCTAAAATGTTTTAGAAATGATTGGGTGTTACTTATATCGTTATAACACACAATATTACGCAATTATTTCCGCATCTTGCTCCATATTTACTTCCGCATCTTGTATCAAACCAGAGTACAATCGATTGCTCCAGGTCTACTTCTGCATCTTGTATCACACCCGACTACAATCGATTGCTCCATATTTACTTCCGCATCTTCATCTTAATTGTTGGATGGAACGTGTAATTCTCAACTTTGATATCACTTACAACATAGTCATTTATGTCATCATGGGTTCGATCAATCCGTATGGTAGGGAAATCATACGCACGTCGTGTTATTTGTTCGCATAATGCATCGATGTGGTCATCGTATATATGTGCATTCCCTAAATAATAAATAAACTCATAGGCTTCTAATCCACAATGTTTCGCGAGAATATGGGTTAGTAAGCTATAAGAAGTAATGTTAAACGGTACCCCAAGTCCTACATCCCCGCTCCTCTGATATAATGAACACGACAACTTATTTCCATCACTTACATTAAACTGGGCAAGAACATGGCACGGAGGTAACGCCATATCATCTAGCTGACATGGATTCCACGCCGACATGATAATACGCCTAGACGACCGAAGAAGAGGATCTTTCAAACAATCAATCACATATTGCAACTGATCTACTCCTTTTCCAGTATAGTCGTCATCACAAGTTGAGTACTCTGCATTAAAGTGTCGCCACTGATGTCCGTATACTGGACCAAGATCCCCTTCTCTTCTACATTGTAGACCTCTCGAGTCTAAAAAGTCGCGTGATGCATTATCATCCCAAATATGTACATTTTGGGCAACAAGATGGTCATTATTTGTATCTCCATGGATAAACCATAACAGTTCCTTTAGACATGTTGTATGTGCGACTTGTTTAGTTGTAAGAATCGGTATTATATTATTCTGAAGAGAGAAGTGCATCGCTGCACCAAATACTGACAATGTTTTCCCATTTCGCCCATCTTCTTCTGTGCCATAGTGTAATATATCATAAATTAAGTTGATGTATTGGTGTTCATCATGGATTCTATCTTGTTCTGCATTACTGTTACTGCCCAAAACTTCTGGATATAACTTTTTAGATCCATTGTTTTGTGTTATTCTACGAAGCATTATGTCTCCAGTAATTTACTAACATAGTTGCATTTAATTTCTTATAAAATTATATATATAATGGAAGCTTTCGAGGAAACTGTAAAAGAAGGATCAAAGCGTGGAAATAGCTTTATTGACCATGTATTTCGTCTGGATGAACAACAAAAGGGAGTTATATTAAACATCGCACAGTATACTGTTCTGGCATTTGTTCCAATCATCATTGTTCTGTATATAATTCGAACATATGTTCCTGAGCCGGATGAATATAAAGGATCTGCACTGGTTTTAGCCGAAATCATCGGCCAAGTGTTATTCATGTTTATCGCGATTTATTTTATTCATCGTATTATCACCTACATCCCGACATATAGTGGATATAGGTACAGCGAGTTTAACTTCACATCGGTCATTCTAGGTCTCTTGCTCATTCTCTTGTCTATAAAGACAAAGCTGGGTGAAAAGGTGCAGATATTGGTTGAACGTGCACAAGAGCTTTGGACGGGTGATTCAAGTATGGGTGGCCCCGCTGTAGGTGGACATCAGCAAGGAAATGTTCGCGTGACACAGCCTATCTCTCAGCAATATATTGGAGGCGCTCCCGGTGGAATGATTGGAGGCGGAATGGCTCCTCCGAACCCTGTACTCACTGCAAATAGAAATAGTGGAACAGCCGACTATGGCTTAGCTCAAACTGCACAACAGGCTCCTAACTTTAATGCTACCTATTCTGGTGCAATGGGTGGCGTTGGTCCAGCTATGCCTGGTGCATTTGCAATGGAACCCATGGCGGCGAATGAGTTTGGCGGGTTTACGCGTTTTTAAAGGATTGTAGTCTTTGCATATCTAAAATGCTTATTATGTGTACAATAAGTATTTTACAAAAAAGAACAGATGTAATATTTTGCCCTCTCGCGGAATCGAACCGCGGACCCCCAGTTTACAAGACTGATGCTCTACCTCTGAGCTAAAAAGGCGATTGTTGGCGTAGTATTGTAACTACACTCATATGTAGTGCATTATATTTAAGTCCGTTTTACTACAAAATATATTAGCGAACGATCACTACACGGCAACAACGTCCTCACTTCTCCAAGTAAACAATATTTTCGATATATTTGAGTATTTTGCGTTCTCCATTCGGATCATCTTTTATTTCATGAAGTGTTTGTCGAAGCATATCGGTATGAATATCTTGTAAACGACTATTGTTTTCCCATCCAGGGTGTTCATCCATCCATGTTTTAATAGCCTTATGTTCTTTGCTTGCGATAATAATAATCGCATGTCGTAGCCTTGCATGTCCTTCATCCCGCGCCCATACATGATTATCTTTAATATAAATCGTATCTCTCTTTTTATCGGTGCAATGAATCGGTCTCTTGTATAAATCAAGTTCATTGATTCCTTTAATAAATACACTTGCGATACCTTCAACGAGACCTTGTGTCTTTGTATAAGCGAGATCATCTTGTGTAACTTCAAGAGAGTTAATAAAGTCTGTAAAGTTAATCGCGTCTTTGCATTCTTCATTTAAAAAAAAGTTGAGATTAAACTGATTATTATTGGTGGTATTGTTATTATTTGTTGTATTATTGATGATTGTCGGCTTGCTTTCTACGATTGCCTTCATTTTGTCGATGATTTCAATAAAAATGTCCTTTTCTTTTTCATTCTTCTTCTTCTCTTCATTCAACATGTATAATAAGAGATTTTTATACGATACTTTCTTATTGCCGCAGCTCAACGATATATGTAATTCATCTTGATCAGAGGATGATGTCTTTCTCTGTTTTTTGGTATTTGCTGGGGGGGTTGTAGTAGCTGCACTGGTGGAAGCACCGGTTGTTGTACTCCCTGTGGCGTTACCTCCACTGCATGTACAGGTACTCGTCATACAGTTAGTGCAGGTTGTTCCAGTACAAACGTTGCATGTAGTACAGGTATCGCCATGAAAACACATAGTACAACTTCCGATTGTGGTTGAGCTATCGCAATCATCATCACATCCAGCTACATAACCATAGTCATAATCATATTGAAAATGAGGACCAGAGGATACTCCACCCATCCCTGAAATCGAAGATGCAGTTGTTGATACAACAGATGCGGCGACAGATGCTGCTGCGGTTGCCACTGCTGCTACTGCGGTATCCATCGTATGTTGATAAATATTATGAAAGTAACATGTTGACTTATGTCTCCAAAACGTTGTTCTACTTGAAAAGTTCGATCCACATAAACACACATACTTATATTTTGTATTAGATGGCAAACTCTTATTCGACATCAAACATTCAATATTATGTTTATTATCCACTTTTGTTAGATGTTTCTGTGTCTTTTCATGTTTCGCGTAGTCTTTTTTATTGGATGTTACATAGTTACACAGTACACATTCAAACAACATATTTTTTAATGAATGTATGAATTAACTATGATCAATTATCAACCGATTTTGATATATTACATATACGTAATAGTTAATTTTATTATCTATTTCTAAACAAATACTTTTGGGATTTTTTGAGTTATCACTACATTACCATATATTAGTAGGATTATCCCCATACTATCCTCTGGTATTTACTTGATTTACCTGCAGAGACATTATGAAACAGATGTTTCACATCATATTATTGCCATATCGACTATCATATATGACAGCATATATGACAGCATATATCGTCATATAATTACTGTCTCTCTTCCACCACACCCCCGCGTCTGAATGAATGGGTCGGGGAGGGAGTGGTTCAATCATTCGGTTGTATAAAAACAAATGGCGATATAATTCGACCGAAGGTACTACTTATCGCCAAGTTTTTTTCAAAGTCAAAGAGGGGGTTTGAAACAAAAGAATACAAGAATAAAATAATCCAACCCCTTTCA
>Ga0194123_10003473_pt1 | contig 18871 bp, 9 predicted proteins | sample TA2MahsurfametaG_5_FD_155479 | JGI IMG/M metagenome (GOLD analysis project Ga0194123, IMG submission 155479) | Freshwater microbial communities from Lake Tanganyika, Tanzania - TA2015023 Mahale A surface | ecosystem: Environmental > Aquatic > Freshwater > Lake | place: Tanzania: Lake Tanganyika... | reverse complement strand
ATGATGGTGGTGGGGTTGATGATGATGATGGTGGTGGTGGGGTTTGATGATGATGATGATAGTGGGGTTGATGATGATGATGATGGTGTTGATGACGATGATGATGGTGGTGGAGTTGATGATGATGGTGGTGGGGTTGATGATGATGATGGTGGTGATGGTAATGATGATGTTGATTATGGTGGTTGTGGTGATGGTGGTGGTGATGATGGTGAATTTGGTGGTGGTTGTGGTGATGATGGTGGTAGTGTTGATGGCAGTTTTAAAATATGGAGTAACGTACTGGAAACACAATTACTGTATTGTTATTTTTCGCTTTTTTAACAATATTTTAAAATGTCGTCTTTAAATGGAGTATCTGTGTCTTCTCTTCCTCTCATTCCTCTCAGGAATGAGTACAGCTGAGGAAAAACATGCAACAGGTATACGTTAGCACCATAGAAGAAATAATCAATAGAGTGGCAGGCAAAGCAAACAGAATACACAGCAGTCATGCAGATATGTGGCACAAAAAAACAGCTTATTAGGCACGCATACATACTTTTTATTTATGAAAGACTGGAGAGCCTGCTGTTGACCACTGGCATGCTCAGCCTACAAGAAATGTTTAACTGGGCGGGATCCAAAACATGGGATGAGGCAGGGGATAGGATAACAAGCGCGATTCTTGCGAATAAGGAGACATGAAATAACTTGGATTTGCACTGATTCATCCTTATGAGTTCTAATTTTGTCTTTGATTCTAGCTCTTGCTCCCTTTTCCCTCTTGCGCCCCGCTTCTTACACCTGCTCCCTCCTGTTTCCCTGCTCCTTACTCCTGTTCCTTACTCCTTCTACGTTTTTTCCAGCTCCTTAGTCCTTACTCCTTGTTCCTTCACCTTCCCCCCATCTTCCTACTCCTGCTCATTATTCCTGTTCCTAATGCTTACTTCCTACTCCTGCTCCCTATTCCAGCTCCCTAATCCCGTAACCAGTTCCCCCCTCCTGTTTCAGCTCCCTGCTCCAACTCCCTGCCCCTGCTTCCTACTCTTGCTCCCTCTCCGTACTCCCACTCCCTACTCCCGCTCCCTATTCCTGCTCCCTACTCCCGCTCCCTACTGCCGCTTCCTACTCCTGCTCCCTGTTCCCCAAAGAAGAGAACAAGAGATAGTTGCTAAGTGCAAAAGATTGAGGGAAAGGCTAGGTAGAGGGGGAGGAAGACAGAAAAAACCACAAGCATCATTCAGCATGGCACTGCAGCAGGTAAAAGGAAGCAGGTTATATAGAAGATTGGCTAGGGAAGCAATAGATGGGAAACTACCTGGGCCACCCTCATACTTCACACAAAGAAAGGATGGTTATTCTTTACCAGCACTGAATAAATACATTCACCGGTATGTAAACTTAATAAAAGGGAACTTGTCATCAAAAACGTTAGAAATCAACTTTAACATTATGAACAGGGTGGCATGGACTAATGAGAAGCAATACAAATCTAGGGCATATGGGGGTGGCACAGGTAACTGCAGCCTATGCGGCTCAGTAGAAAGCACACAGCACCTCATCTTTGATTGTGAAGAATATGCAGAAATTTTTTGGGATGTTTTAATCAAAGCAATAACAAAAGGTAGAGGGCAAGAGAGTCAAGAGAGTACATGTGTATACATGTACAATGTAATGTACAACATTCACACAGAAGGAGTACTGTAGGGCTCACAAGCAGGAGAGAAGTATTTCATGCTATACAAGAAGGAAAAAGGCACATCATTAAAAAAAGGTATCAAAGGTGTGTATACCCCAATCTGGACAACATTATATACGATGGAAACAGGGTTATTTCACATTGGACAAATATACTGAATGGCATCATTTCATTTCAAAAATATAAAAGAAAAAATGAGCAGGGGTATGAAAAACTGTTGGAGTCTTTGCAGGAGCCTTCCTAATTTTTTGTTTACTTTATATCTAGCTAATACTGACAGCTCTATCCAGTCATCTTTCTCCTTCCTAATTTTTTGTTTACATTATATCTAGCTAATACTGACAGCTCTATCCAGTCATCCTTCTCCTTCCTAATTTTTTGTTTACTTTATATCTAGCTAATACTGACAGCTCTATCCAGTCATCCTTCTCCTTCCTAATTTTTTGTTTACTTTATATCTAGCTAATACTGACAGCTCTATCCAGTCTTCCTTCTCCTCCCTAATTTTTTGTTTACTTTATATCTAGCCAATACTGGCAGTTCTATCCAGTCATCCTTCTCCTTCCTAATTTTTTGTTTACTTTATATCTAGCTAATACTGACAGCTCTATCCAGTCATCCTTCTCCATCCTAATTTTTTGTTTACTTTATATCTAGCTAATACTGACAGCTCTATCCACATCCGGAGATATGAACTATGAATACGACATGTTTTTGGAAAAACTAACCTCTATTAGATCTTTAAGGCCATTTATTCGCGCACAACGTCAATTATTTAATACATAGATTAATGAAATGTAGTCCTAGATGGAGTTTAACCCTGATGGAACCTCTGAGGCAGAGGCGATGCACTGGCTTTTTGGACCGGACGAGGAGATGACGGGCAGCACCAAGGAGGGCGAGACGAGGGAGACGAGGGAGGTGGCACTGCCCAAGGAGGAGACCAACCAGGACGAGGCTGGAACAACAACACAGCCGGGTGAGAAGTCCCTTAACGAGATGTATTATAGGTGTAGGGCAGCTAAAGAGACTCAGAGCAAGACAAAGAACATCGAGCTGGGAGACAGAATGACTGTAGGACAGGAGATAGAAAGCAGTGAGATAGGCATTCGGGGAAAGTTTGAGGACGTCAAGGACACTCTGAGGGACTGCTTCATGGGATCAAGGATAAAGGACAGAGAGAAGACCGTCAACCAGAATGTGAGCATGAGTGTGGATCCAAGGATGAGAAGGTGTATTGTGTGTGAGAACAACCATGATGTGATGACAGGAGATAAGAGATCGAAGGGGTTTCTCCTGACAGACCAGCACAGCTATGAGAAAATGTGTGGTGATAGCACCTGTCTAACGGTAATTAGAATAGAAGATGGAGGGCTGCTGGAGCTAACAGGACTACTTGAGGAGATAGTAGGAAGTGCCAGGATGGAGAGCGAGACAATTATAGGACTGGGCTCCCTAAGCTATCTGGCAAAAGTTGGCACAACATGCTACTGTACAGCTTAGAGTGGATAGACTGTGTTGAGAAGATTAGGAAAAGATTCCCGTATGCCCAGTTGGTCCCACTGGCCCCCATACCACTAGGAGAAATGTCAGGTAGCTTGGCAGTAGAGCTAGTCCAGCTAGCTTTCTGGTATTCGAAGATCTATGAGGGCAGTGTAGACGGGCTCCAGTCAACCTGGACAGCGCTGGTCAGGCTACTAACTGTAAAGTATGATAGTGGAGTGGTAAAGGACCCTACAACCACTAGAGTAGTGGCACTGCCTAGTTCACTGAGGGTTGGGAGTGCCATGGTTCCGCAAAGGTTCACGGAAAGTCATGAGATCATTGAAACACTAGAGATAAGTCAGGAGGAAAGACTGCAGTTACTCCGCGTCCTCAGGGGAGCACTCGCCAAGGACTTTGGTCTTACTGGCGTCCTGAGCAGCAATGTTGGAAAGGACAAGTGCCCTGAGGATGCTAAGGAGATCGAAAAGATTGCTATGATCGGAGCTAGCAACATGGCTAGGACCGCGGAAATCCTGAAGGACATGGGGTATTCTGTGGCAGAATATAGGCTAAAGCCTAGACTGATATCAGTAGCCGAGCTAGAAGCCATAGACAAAGGACTCAACAGCCTGGACAAGAAGGATAGCGCAATAGTTCTAGATTTGCATGGCAACTTGAGCTACAGATTCGAACAGCTGGATGGGACAAGTGCCTTGCCAGTCAAGATATCAGGAAAACATCACCTGCTAGGACCTGTTAAGATGGTGGAGGAAAGTGTTGTGAAATCTATGATCAGTAGGACAAAATCACTGTTGCAGGGAGGAAGTGGTATCACTACTGTATTTGTCCCACCGATACCGAGGTATATAAATGGAGGTTGCTGCACAGATGAAGGGTACTCCACGAACGTAAAGGACAAGGACTATGGAGTGAAAATGTTGGAGGGAGTGAAGCACGTCAGGAAGATTTTCAAGAAGGAGTTAGCAGGAGGACAGTCGTGGGTGCTCGACCCGCTCAGTATACTGACAGACAGGGGAATTGGTGGAAACGAGGAAGTATTAAGTGAGTTAGGGCCATTGTTTTGTGATGACAATGTACATCTGACAAGGACTGGATATGAGAGATTGGCAAAGGGAATACTGGATGGGATCACAAAGTCTATTAGGATGTCAAAGATACGGCTGCCCTACGGGCAGACGTGGAGGGGATCTGGATGGAGACGACCATCTGGACCAACTGGTGGGGCAGCAGGCGCCCCGGCATAAAGCAAGACCACAGCGGCAGCCAGAGCAGCAGCAGCAGCAACATCTACAAAGGAAACACCAAGAAAGGAAGCAGCAGCGGAGGAGCGGACACAAAAGTAAGGGTCGACCCCAACAAGATCCCCTTCATCACCCCCAAAGCCCAGGAGTCGTCAGTTTGCAAGAGGTTCGTTGACGGCTACTGCTCCAAGAAGCACTACGAGTGCGTAATCAAGACAAAAGCAGGAGCCAGGCATCTCTACCACATCTGCACCGCAAAGAAGAAAGACGCAGCCGGCGTAGAAACCACCTGCCTGGGCCCGCACCACAAGAAAGACCATAAGTGAAACTATTAACAGTGAACATTTTTTCCTCTCCGCCGCATCGTTTGTTCCTCAAAAAAGGCCAACATATTTGTTTATCTGAAAAAATAACAGTGAACATTTTTCTCTCCGCCGCATCGTTCGTTCCTCAAAAAAAGGCCAACATATTTTTTTATCTGAAAGAAACATCTCTCGCCAATACGGCACATTTTAGTGTACCCACACAATCATATCTCGTAACTAACCTGAGTATCGTTGTACTAACAAACTAACATCATTTCCCACCACAGTAAATTCTTATCGGAAATTCAGTAACAACAGCAACTCTATTTCTCTCTAAGTTGTACCGCCAACATAAAGTATGGCCACAGAAAATGCCGAAAAACCATTACGTGCAAAACCATTTCTCATTTGCCGGAAACCAGTCTTTCTCTCATCTTAACATACCCGCCAGGCCATACGAAAATCCTCACAGTATCAATACCTTACTATAAGCCGTATTATTGTACCACAAAAAACCGGAGACCGCCAAAAAAAGCAACAGGGCACCCCGGACCGGAGTGGATATTACCTATGTAAAGATTCTTTTAGTCAGAAAATTTTCCTCAGTCAGTACCGGTACATTTGTATGTAAATACTACCTCCAGCCAACTGGCTCAGAAAATTTCTTTTTCATCTAGTCCTTTGAAAACACGCCAAGGAAAAGTGATATAAAAAATCTCGCGTATCTTAACCTGTACATGTAACCAGTTTTTTCAAAAAATAAAGGAAAAAACTACCTCTATCGTTATTTTTTCTGCAAAGTTCAATTTTTTTCAGAAAAATCTCCTTCAGCAAAACATGATGAATCGAAGTATTCCGGTAGCCGGAGAGCGACCCAGAACACCAGTTGGTTAAAAAAAAATTTTTTTTCTCCCGCCTCCCCCTCTCCGACTCAAAAATTCGGACCTGCGGTGGACCGGCGGCGAGCCTCAGGGGCCCGGATCAGGGCCCGTATCTCGGGCTCGGGTCCCGAACACCAGCCTCAAAACCTCATCGGTCCCGGACATCAAACCGAATACTTAGATCCGGGTCCGGAGCCCGCGCGCGGGGTGCGGGCCCCGGATCCGGGTCTCTGGGGCTCGCCGCGATCCACTGCCGATCCGGATCCGAGATCCGGATCGGAATCATCAACCAGGATCCAGTGTACGGTAGCAGAGTAAAAACCCGAATTCAGACCAGCACCATACGGATGCGGATGCGGATTAATAACTCTGTTTTTTCTTTATTTACTCCTTCAAAAAAAATCTCTTTTCAAAAAAATGCGACCCACCCCCCCCCCTCCCAACGGCAGAAAAAAGAGAAAACCAACCCCGCTCTGTTTTTCCAAAAATATCACCCATCCCCCACCTTTTTTCTTGTGAAGGGGCCAACAGGAATAACTCAGCGGAAGAGTACCCCAAAAGTGATTTTTTGGGGGGTGCCCCTGGTTCAACTCCAGGTTCCTGCCTTGTCACAAACAAAATAAAAAATAACGGTTTTCTTTTTTTCTCAAAAGCCGAGGGGAGAGAGGAGGAAAAAAAGAAATATTGAATAGCAGAGCCTAAATTAAATATCTCCTCCCAGTTTTTCCCAAAAAATAGAAAATAAAGAAAAAACAGAGGAAAAGTAAAAAAATTGGTTTTTCCATCAAAATCCCAACCATTGTTTTTAACCCTATTACACAGGGTTCAGGGACTCAACCAACACACTGGCACGCAAAACCAGTCAAAAAGTTTTTTTCTTTTTTCGAGAAAAACGTCTAAAAAGTTTCTTCCTCTATTACAAAAAAACCACTAGGATGCAAAATAAAACACAAAACTTTTTTCTCAAACAACTGCGTTTATTACAAATTTCCTAACACACTCAAAACAAACTGTCTGATCAAAAAAGCTGAAAAACGTACATTATATAACAGTTTTTCTCATCTTGCAGGCAGACCGGTGTCCAGGAGGGAGCTGGGATACCCCGACAGCTGGAAAGAAATAGAAAACTGGACAGCAACACAGTTCAACTTCGGCCTGCCCATCCAGGAGGAGTTCGTGAGAACCGAAAAGCGTTTCAACAACACAAACTTCGCCAAAAAGCAACCGCAAGAGTTCTGGGACCAGTTTCAGAAAAACGAGCTGCCCAAGAATCCCACCACAAGAATCAGAACGAACCAGCTCAGGAAAGAAGTAGCGGGTGTGCAGACACTATGGACAAGCCACCAAAGAAAAATTTGAATTTTTTGGACCTATATAGGCCCTGGCAGACACAATGGGTCAGGGCTGGGCAATCGCACATTTTTAAAATGTGTGATAGCTCTTTTTTTTGTGCGAAAAAAGTGCGAATTGGAAATTCGCACATTTTTCGCACATTCTCTCTTTTCGAAAGAGCAAATGTGCGATCGCACATTTTTTCTCACATTTTCAAAAGAGCAAAAAAATGTGCGATCGCAAATTCGCACATTTTCAAAGAGCGAAAATGTGCAAAAAAGTGTGAATTTTGAAATCGCACTTTTTGCACTTTAAAAAAATCGCCAATTGCTCTTTTGAAAAGGGCGAATGAGCAAAAAAATGCACAGACATTATATATCGACAGACATTTGGTTCAGTCCAGTAGAAGTTATTTTTTGTGAGCATTAAGTATTGAAAATAGCATATAAACTGCGTAAAAGAATAATGCGTAATGTGTATGATCATTTTTATATAATTCCGAGCATTATAAAAAAATGGTGACACTTTTTGACATATTTAAATACCGTCTGCAAAGCAGGCTTGTAGCCTTACATTTCATGTGATTTCATTAAATCCGAGTTGGCATGTGTTTACTTCAACTTCAGTAATTTTACAGTTTACCACAAAAAATTGAAATTTTCAAATTCTTATTAACAAGGTATCATGATAAATGTTGTTGCAATTGCTTTTTGATTTTTAATCAGTGTTGTAGTTATTTATTAAATATTTTAATAAAGAGATTCCTAAAAGTCACTTTTGCCCCCCCCCCTCCCCCTTCAGCAGGCTTGTGACTTTTAAAATGAACATTTTAAAATATTGTAACGTAAATGTAAATTTTTCTCCAAAATAAGCGCAAATAATTTACATGGGTGATAAAACATAAATTCAAAAATGCTTTTTCGCCTAACCATTCAGAGCTATATATTACGAACTACAGAAGTCTGTGCTTGAAGTAAAATAATCGGCAGCTTTGAGTAAATTTTGAAAATTTTGATAGGTCGTATTTGTATTCATAAAGTGTTCTTGGGCCCATTTGAATGGAGACAGTCAGGATAAGGGTGGGGGTTGGTAACCTCTCTCTTAATAAAAACTCTGCAAAACACTGCAAAAGAGATTTAAATATTTATTATCTGTCCTTAAAAGATCTAAATGATTCGTTTTATGGATATATTTAAAATTTGTGTACCTGACTTTAAAAACAATATTTTCTTTTCTACACTTGTTACAGTTTTACAGTATTACACCTGTAGTTGGTTGAGAGACAGATTCCAAGCTAAAGGGCCCCGCAATATATTTCATATAGAAAGCTGTCAAACCAAACTTCATGTAAACCAACTATGTTTTCGGACGGACATTGCACAGACTTTCTGTAAGAGCGGCTTTGGGCGGTAAGAAGGATTTTTGACCACAGTGTGGGGCTGAAACAAAAAATGTAAATACAGAAAAAATTTCTAATCGGGATCGGCATCCTCTCATGCGATTTTTTCATCGGGTGGACTTCATTATTGATAATTTGCAGCACTGCGCCTATCATTTACAGTACCGGTATGTAACCAAAATATTGGAAGAGTTTACAACGATTTACAGTTCTCGATTTTTTATTCTTCCTAAATTTTGTATTCCTTGGTTATTAATAAAAATCTTTCTGTAGACAGTAAAAGGTAAGTCATGAAAAAATTAAAAAGCAAGTAATCATAACTAACATTTTACATTAACAATTATGAATACAATGTTAGGCAACAATTAACAAATCGTTACTTCAGTTAATATCTTTGATAAACTACACTCTAGTTCCCTATTTAATCTTTAAATCAATAAAAGTGATATTATTAATAATTTTAAAAAAGCCCCGGTTTTGTGAAACATTCAGTCTGTTCCAAAGTTGGCTCATCTTTCTGGAAGTCACACCCAACCCAAAATATCTGAGTTTAATTGAGCACGCAAGAATAAGAAACTTGATGGTTAAATAATGAAACAAATGAGAAAGTTTCAACCTCCACTTGTTACCACTTATAAAAGACTAGTTCTTTAATTATCAAAAACAATACGGTACCAGTTTAGGCAAATGAGAGGGAAAAAAGAAAGGTAGAGTACAAAAGATTGTATCTTTAGCGTCGGAAAAAAAACTAAATACCTGTGCTTTTCTTGTTTCTTTAGAATGCCCGAGATTCGAATCCCTGCCGGATGATTTTGGGAAAGTGAATCAAACCACAAGGCCACAACGCTTTCAAATAAAGAATCATGATATTATTTGGGTATTTTTTTCATCAAACACTCAAAATATCGGATGCGATATCAGTGTTTCGGATTCGAATCTGGATTCCGGATTCAGGGGGTTTCCCTTATTGTTGATTCATACGGTATTCACAATCCTGATTGATACGTATTTAGAAAATCATACAGGGATATTGGGTTCCAGATCCATGATCCGGATTCAAAATGCCCGAAGTAGGATCTGGATAAACAAATCCGGATCCAAAACACAGCTTGATTTCCGAATTAAAATCATGTATTGGCCTAAAACTCTACCTTTTCCTGCAGATATACTGTACTGGCATTGGCTGATTATTTATCCTGTTTGTACACCTCAGATACATTTCTATTTTTGTCTGTCTGCTCTATTTATCTCTATATCTATATCTTCTTATCCTGCCTGTTTTCCTGGTGTCCGGGTCCTCATTGGTCCTAATAAGCTCTGGTGAACCTGTAGTCAGGGCAATAGTCAATTTGAAAGCATTTTCTATTGCTTTCAAAAATGAAAGGGTTTCCTGCAATGCACAGCGGCATTTTCCGCTAGTGATTGCACTGAAAAAGCATCACAAAAACAAACCGATAATCAATATATTTACAAAATAAATATTTATTAAAGTTAAATTGATCAACCAGCAGCTAAAATTATATTGGAAAGTAATATTTCAGATAGACACTGGCAATGTGGAGCTGGACCTGACGCTGCTGGACCAGGACCCGGATGAGGAGATCAACAAAGGGCGGTCGACATCTGGAGTGTCCTGGGAGAGGAGACGACCACCGAGAAGGATGACAAGAACAAGAATGTGGTGGCTGTTCCTAGCAAGACGAAGAAGGTCGAGTACAACAGCCAGCTCTACCAGGCAGGCAGGTAGCCATAGATGAAACACTGGTTCAGCCACTGATGAAGCCCTGGATTATATTTACTGACCAAGCTATGTGACGAATCCCTGACTTAGCCACAAATAGAGAACTGGCTTTGCCACAAATAAAGCCCCGGCTAAGCGATAGATGGAGCCCTGACTTAGCCCTAGTGAACCAGAGATAAGAAAAATTACATAAATATGGATGTTGCCTCTGGGGTCTTTGGAATAAACCATTGACGAAATGGTTTCAAAGAACTATATCTCTTGTTTTCTTTGTTTAAAAGTAAATGAAATTGAGAAATACAGTATAAACTATATTCCTTAATCTTAGGTATTAGTATACTTGACACTTTCATAAACCAAAGTTTGGTTACCCTCATCACCGCACTCATGAGGACAAGTCAGAATTAAATTGTACTGTAATACAGTACAATATTTACGAGGTGTGTTTCAGAACAAATTTCAAAAGTGTTATAAAATTGGATATGGTATTTTTTTTTATTAAAAATCGTATTTTTAAATTTTGAATATTTTTACATTTATGATTTTTGTAACTTTTTCTTTGGCTCAAATTAATTAGAATAAGCCTAAGTAAGCATTTGAAGGTGTTTAAAACCCCTACCCCCGTCCAGGTTAAAAATTTGTGTTTTTTTCAAAGACCAAAAAACACAAAGATGTTTTTCGATCTTTTCTTATTAGAAAAGATCCAAATTTATTAGAAATGTTTTAAAAACTTAACAAATTCAATTATAAGTCAAAAATTGTATTTTGAAAAATTGCTTTTTATCTTTTCAACTATTGACTCTACAAAAAAAGCTTCAAGTAAAAAAATAAAGTTCATGTCAAGTTAGTTCTTTTTTGTGAACATAACAACATTGAAAGAGCTTTTTTAAACTTTCTGTGACTGAAAAATGAAATTTTTACTAGGCATTTTTGAAGGGCTCCTGCGCGGGCGTGCGTGCACAGATCATGTCAAAATGTACATCATTAGATCAGGCTTGACCTAAGCTTTAATTTGATATGTAAATCATCTTTGTAGGATCAATAGTTCCACAGATATTAACATTTTTTTGAAAAATGCAATTTTTGTAGGCCATTTTTGGACTGGGTAAGGGGTACCACATGTTTTTAAAACTTAATTTTAGCTTTATTAAAGATTTTTTAGGGCCAAAAAAGGTAAATTTCAATCAGAAAAGGGCATCAAAAGATCATCCAAACAATTTTTTTTGAAAAAAGCTAATGCTTTTGATTTTATAAAAGTTGTGACATTTGTTTTGAAACACACCTCGTATTTACAGCGCGCTTTCAAGCACCTAGAAAATAATAGACAAATTTTAATGAAAACAAAGCAAAACCTTACATCACATTTGTCGCACTAATTTTTTGCTTTGACTTCTCCTATGGTACACAAAAACCATTTTACTCCTCTAGCGGATTAGGCAATGATTAGAGTTTTACACCAACTTGCCTAAAAAGAGACGACAACCAAAAAATACTATTTACTGTATTTTAATGTATGCAATATCTTGACGGTTGGCAATGAATTCACACAAAATGCAACAGGAACAGCTGCTTGGAGAATCCCTATCTTGACAGGAGACTTTGACTTGTTCTTCTCCCTGGTGATGTACAGGTACCAGATGCAGTTGCCACAGGTCGAAGTTAAAGTACTGAAGCAACATTTAATCAAAATACAATTCTTTGACTGTAAAAATAACAAACTATCTGGGAAGAGACAAGTATTTTAAAGTTCAAGGTTCAAAGTTCAGAATTCTTAAGCTATTGATACAGTTGTTGCAAAAAGATAAAGATATTAAGAAAAGATACTAGGATGCTAAAATAATAGGCACAGTGTATGGAAAAACAATTCAAATCTCATAACCCCAACTAAAATCGAGTTAGCATGAACTAAACCAATAAGCCAATAACAACTCAGGCTCCAGCCTAATAAAAATCGGATTGTACCTTTTCCAACACTGTAATAATTCAGAATCATAGTAAAAAACACCATGCTGAAAGAGCCGTCTCCTGAGCCAACTTTAAAGCAACTGATGTAAGAGATTTTTGCAACAATAATAATTGACTGGTACTCAAAATAACTTGTAGCATCTCAAAGAATGAAATAAGCATGCGGATCTCTCAGAATTATAACTGAAAAATAGACGCAGGAGACCGGATGGGAAAATTTAATAACCTGAGGTATTTTTCTGGGCAAGCACTGGTTAATTCAAAAGCAAAAATTGATAAATAAATAACTTTTGTCTCTCTATCTTCTCAACCAAAGAAGCTGAAGAAGTCCAGGTTGGCCCTTCACTAGGAACCAATGTAGCAAGAGGGGGGGGGGCCAAAAAATTACACCACAAGCTGGTATACCGCCTCCCACACAAATGCAAAGAGGTAACTTTGCCAGGGGGTGGGCCTCAAATCTGGGCACCACAAGCAGTTAGAGTAACTTTAATCCTTGCTACTGCGCAGGAGCTAATCATTGCTATTACACAGCCAGTTGCTTATAAAGTATTGGCTGGCATGGGGGTTCAAATCCACCTGGGCAGTTAGCCCAGCTGACTGCTCAGATGGCCAAATGTTACGTGTGTGTGTGACGCGATAAGCCAGGTGGAACCAACAGAAAAAGGGGCGGGGTGGGCCCAGGATGTACTGACTCAAAATCCTGAGCCCCCAATTCCACATTCTCTACTAACAAACTTTTAAATTTTAATATTTTTGTTTCTGTTTTTTGAGAGATAAAGTTTTACCCAAGTCACTGTAAAATAAGAAAAATCCAAAATCAATTTTTTTCATTACAACATTTGTGCAACTAAGATTCAATCTAGGGTAGGCTAAGTGGAATTCTCAGTTGTAGCGCGGCCTTTTTCCAGGGTCACGCACACCCAGCCTGCCACAGACTGCCACAGGCGTCCCAGCACCCTCACGCCAACTTCCCCTTCCATGTGGGGATCCTCTCTAGGCAACCCTACTCTTAGCTGGACCTTTGCTCTGAACAATGGCCAGACCACGATCCCTTTTCGGGTTGTAATTCACAACTTCCTGTTTGTTCCCTTCGTACCATTTGTACCGCCTTTGCGCCCTCTGCCAGGTGCTGAGCCTGCCATCGAGCATGTGTCCCCCACGTAGTCGGAGGCTGAGGCTTCAATTCGGTCCAGGATTATTTTGCCATGTTTGCATAACAGCTTCTGGAGGGATGGACAGGGTCCGCCCCCCACAAATAACGCAGTGCCTCCAGATTTGTCTCAGAAGCAGCTGAGTTTGCCGCCACGTCAGTAAGTAGCAGAGCGCTGTTCAGCACCCCCACGTTAATGTCTCGGTGCATGAACAGGTAGTCCTGGCAATGCCGCCACAGCCCCTCCAGACCCACAAACAGCTTGTCCTCAAAACCAGCCTCATTTCTGTTTGGGCATGATCCGGATCAGTGCAGCAAGATTGCAGCCAGTATCTTGGCATTGGTGAGATTAGGAGCGCTGACTCCGCACCGCCGCCGGCCATACTGAAAAGTGGGTCACAGATTTTTAGTGTGCGCCAGAACATTTCCTTGGGGGCTATCACAAGTTCTCCATCTAGGTGGTAGCAGCCTAGTTACCCCCTGCATGCTTGTATCAGGGATCCCTCTTCGGTACGTGCGAAGTAGGCAGCATTGTTGAGCATGTAGAGCCAGCTCAAACATGGGAGTGCTATTTAAGAATACCAGTTCATATTTGAGAGTGCTATTCAAGAATACCTGCTCTTAAGTGGGAGTGATATTCAAGATTACCACCTCATAACTGGGAGTGCTGTTCTAGTATACCAGCTCAAATGTGGGAGTGTTATTCCAGAACACCACCTCATAACTGGGAGTGCTGTTCTAGAATAACAGCTTATATGTGGATGTGCTATTCAAGAATACCAGTACATGTGAGGGAGTGCTTGAAAAAATACCAGATCATGTTTTGGAGTGCTTTTGAAGAATAATGGCTTTTATGTGAGCGTGATATTGAAGAATACCAGCTCATTTGTGGGAGTTCTGTTTAAGAATAACAGGTCATAAATGGTACCAGCTCCTATGAGAGAGTGCTACTAAATAATACCAGCTCATGTGGGGAAATGCTACTAAAGAAAACAAGAGCTCATATTTGGGAGTGTTATTCAAGAAAATCAGCTTATAGGTGGGAGTGCTGTTCAAGAATAAAGGCTCATCAATGTGAGTGCTGTTCTAGAATACCAGCTCATATGTGAGAGTGCTACTCAAGAATAACAGTTCAAATGTGGGAGTGCTGTTCAAGAATAACAGCTCATAAATGGGAGTGCTGTTATAAAATACCAGCTCATATGTGAGTGTGTTTCTTAAGAATACCAGCTCAAGTGTGGGAGCGCTTTTCCAGATTACCCCCTCATAACTGTTAGTGTTGTTCAAGAATACCAGCTCATATGTGGGAACGCTGTTCAAGAATACAAGCTCATAAGTGGGAGTGCTATTCAAGAACAACGGCTCATACATGGATGTGCTGTTCAAGAATACCAGTTTATATGTGGTAGTGTTGTTATAGATTACCTGCTCATACTGTTTGTGAGTGTGTTATTCAAGAATACCAGTTCAAATGTGGGAGTGCTATTCCAGATTACCACCGCATAACTGGGATTGCTGTTCTAATATACCAGCTCTTATGTGGGAGTTCGGTTCAAGAATACCAGCTCATAACTGGGAATGCTGTTCCAGAATACCAGCTCTGACGTGGGTATGCAACCTCCCCCCCCCCCTCGCCGCTCCCAATCCTCTTCATTCATTCCACTTCATCATTCATTTCGCACCGTAGAGTGTCTTTATCATGACGACCAGCCTTCATGCCATCACAATATTTCCTAAGTCGTTTTTAAAACTTACTGTCTCCTTTCGGTTAATTCATTTTTATACCGTGAAAATTAATGCCCTTTTAATTGATTTAATATTTTTCTTACTCTCTTATAAAAGGTAATAAACTTCGAATCTCGGAACCTGTCGATATAAATGTGATAAAAACTTCGATTTCAGAGGCGGGGTTCTTAGTGTAATTCGTTCGCATCTGGTTCGGACCAGTTTGGTTTGGTGCAACTCCTTTTTGGCTTTTGCGGACAACTTAGACATTATTTAAACATCTTGACGTTAGGAAATAAGGCAAGAAGCATACTGTATTATCGTTTATTCTTTGTACGTCTAAGATTCAGAGGGACGGATATGTGTCCCACCATACCAAACTGATCCGGACCAGATGCGAACGAATTACAAAAAGAACCCCGCCTCAGAACATGTCAATTTAAATGTTCTAATATGAACTTAAGATTTCATAACTTGTCCATAAAAAATGCTACACGAAAACTCCGATTTCGGCTCTTGTCGAAATTGCTATTAATTAATTATATTTTTGATAATTTACAAAAAAAATTGAGCAAAAATTTTGCTTTATAGTTCTCTGTTTATTCGCAACCGTTAAAGGGACAGTGTCACGAGATTTTCGACCTCTGTTTTTTTTCATGATTCAACTACCCCTGGGCCCCTGAGTAACCCCCTAAAATATTTTTGAAAATCGCTTCGAATTTGCCGAGATATTCGACTTTGAAATTTTTTAGCGACAGAGGCTATGTCGCTTAAAAATTTTAAGCGATAGAGGCTGTATCGCTTAAAATTTTTAAGCGACATAGCCTCTATCGCTTAAAATTTTTAAGCGATATAGCCTCTATCGCTTAAAAATGAACTACTTTGGAGACAATTTTTGCGCGACAGAGGCTCTGTCGCTTAAAAATTTTAAGCGACATAGCCTCTATGGCTTAAAATTTTTTAGCAATATAGCCTCTGTTGCTTAAAAATTCTAAGCGATATAGCCTCTGTCGCTTAAAAATTATAAGCGATATAGCCTCTGTCGCTTAAAATTTTTTAGCGACATTGCATTTTTCAAACGTTTGTTTCATATAAATCTCTGCTTTGTATTTGTGGAGATAATCGATTTTAAATTTTTTGGCGACAGAGGCTATGTCACTTAAAATTTTTAAGCAATATAGCCTCTGTCGCTTATAATTTTTAAAAATTTTTAAAATTTTTAAAATTTTTAAAATTTTTAAAATTTTTAAAAATAAAATTTTTAAAAAATTTTAAGCGACATAGCCTCTGTCGCTTAAAAAATGAACACATTCATACACATTTTTTAGCGACATAGCCTCTGTCGCTTAAAAATTTTAGGCGACATAGCCTTCATCGCTTAAAAATTTGAGCGACAAAGCCTTTGTCGCTAAAAAATTTTAAGCTATAGAGCCTCTGTCGCTTAAAAAATGCTATGTCGCTAAAAAAAAATTTGAACTTTGGCCACCTCTCTTTGCTATTATAGACATACTTTCACAAAACTAAATGCATGGTCAAACTTCTTATTAACTGCTCTACCAAAATCGAAAATTTTTTTTTGAAAAATCCAAAAAAAAATTATTTTTAAGCGACAAAGGCTATGTCGCGAAAAAATTTCGAAGTCGAATATCTCTGTGAATTTGAAGCGATTTTCAAAAATATTTTAGGGGGTTACTTAGGGGCCAAAGAGTATGGTAGAGCACCAAAGCCTTTCAACAGCTTCTAATTCTGCGACTTTTCGGGTGTGTACAGTCCATTGTGTACACATTTGGCCCCCTACCCCCCACAGAGGAAGGAGTGAGGGGTTACACAGAGAGAACTTTTTAAGGTATTATTTTGAAATTCAATTCCTTTTTTCAGAAATAATTTTTAATAGTTTCTTTCAGGGTAAAATACCTTGTTTTACAGTATCTGTCATTAGTTAATTGCCGCATCATATGAATAGTTGTCGTTGCGAGGGGACGGAGGAGGACTGTCGGCCCCAAACTCTGTGTAACCCCTCACTTTTTCCTCTGTGGGGGTTAGGGTTGAGAACGGGTACTCAATGGACTGTACACACCCGAAAAGTCGCAGAAATGGAAGCGGTTGTAAGGCTTTGGTGCTCTACCATACTCTTTGTTAGGGGCCCAGGGGTGGTTGAATTGTGAAAAAAACCGGAGGTCAAAAATCTCGTGACACTGTCCCTTTAAGTATTAAACATGCTGCAGAGCATTTGACATTTTACTTCGAACCTGTTAGATTTCAAAACTGCAAAATTTAAACTTGATTTTTTATGATGCAAATCAAGTCACTTTTCTCTCGCCTTATTGACGGAGTTTTGACATTCTTTAAAAAGGGTTCTAACAAGATTTTTCATGATTCCTGTAAACTTTATTATTCAAGTTATTATTTATCCTTGGCTCAGGGTTTACAAGATCAACATTTTAATCCCTAATTACCAATATTGTTTTGATTTCTTCAAGTTTTTGCAAGAAACCTAAAAACGGATCATAGCGTTTAAAATGTCATTTCGTGACGAAAATAGGTCTTCTTATCGCGGTCTTTATTTACCTAAACTGATAGTATCGTATATGGCGCTTTCCGGTACTATTAGTTTCGGCCAGGGGTGGGGCCCCGAGTGTCCACAATTTTGCTGCCGTATACGTTTGTACAGCATGTACAGTGCGGCGCTGCAGGGCCGAAACGATTAGTGCCGGACAGTGTCTTTCGCGACAGGGTGTCTGAGGGCCCCAACCCCGACACAATGTGCTGTGTACATTCTGTCCAAATGTTTACGGCAGCAAAATACTCTGGAACTGGTATTCAGAGACGTCTTTGAAATTAGAACTATTAACTCTGAATACGGGTAAGTGTCCCAACTCAAAAATCTTCGACGACAGAAAACTGATGTCAAGTAAGAGCCCCGCCTCTGGTTGCAGAAGAAAGTGTAGAGCAGCAGGTAGAGAAAATGGCTGATAAGCTAATCTCAGAAGAGCACTGGCCGCCTTTTTACGACTCTCGTATAGCGGGGCTGCAAAATGGCCGTAAATTTGACTTAATTGTTTTGTACCTAAAGAAACAGATGCTATCAGGCAATCTCAAAGTCAAGAAATTTAGCATGCCGCGAAAAGGGTTAACCTATAGATAATGTGGTGATTAACAAGAAAATAAAAGGGTCTTTTCATACAGTGAATTGTCCAAACTGTGTTGCAGGGTTAAACTGCCCCAATACTGCTGTAACACAGGTAGCAAAGGTTACAGTGATGGAAAAAAGGCAGTTCAGTAGAGAACTGTCTCTAGCAAAAATTCCGCAATGTCCCACAAAAAAGGGTTAAGCTGCCCAGCTGTAGCTAATGTTGAGGTAGTGTACTGTGGCAATTTAAAGACCTTGTCACTCAGTGGATTGCCCATCTAACAAGGGTTGAACTGCCCAGCTATAGCTAGTGTTGTGGTAGTGTATTATACACAGTATACAGGTAGTAAAAGAAGCTTGTCACGCAGTGGATTGCCCATGCATCTAACAGGGTTTAAGGGACACTGACACGAGGTTTTCGACTAATTTTAACCACCACAGGCTCCTGACTCATTACACAATTTTTTTATTCAAATTTACCTTCAAACCTTCGAAGTTATTCAGATTTAAAGCGATCCCCCGGGAGCAGGGGGACCTTAGTAAATGTCGTTATCCTTACCAATTGGTTCTTCACCCATGATTGCGGCAAACAGGCAGACAAATTACAGTAGCAGAAAGGTCATCAGGGATGTATACTGGCAAAAATATTATATTGTTGCAGCGAGTTAATCCGTGTAATTTATAGTCACTCTTGCTCCAAATTGTTCGATATCTCTCGGTTCGTAGCTGAACATCTGGTCTCGGACGTACTTGTTCAAAAATCCTTCGGTGCATTCTCTGAAGAATTCTGCTCTGTCTCTTTCTTGCGCACGTGG
>Ga0194123_10003469_pt1 | contig 18886 bp, 12 predicted proteins | sample TA2MahsurfametaG_5_FD_155479 | JGI IMG/M metagenome (GOLD analysis project Ga0194123, IMG submission 155479) | Freshwater microbial communities from Lake Tanganyika, Tanzania - TA2015023 Mahale A surface | ecosystem: Environmental > Aquatic > Freshwater > Lake | place: Tanzania: Lake Tanganyika... | reverse complement strand
CGCGACCGCCGGGGCCACGGGCGGCAGCGCGGGCTCACCGACGCCACCCGGCGGCAGCGTGCTGCGCACGATCCACGTGTCGATGACCGGGGTCTCGGCGAGACGCAGCACCGGGTAGCTGTCGAAGTTGCCTTGTTCCACTCGGCCATCCTTGATAGCGATCCGGCCGTAGAGCGTAGCCGAGAGCCCATAGATGACCGAACTCTCGACCTGCTGCGCAATGAGGCTCGGATTGATGGCTGTGCCACAGTCGATGCCAACCACAACCCGGTGCACGCGCGGTTCACCCGCCTCGCCCTGCGAGACCTCGGCCACCACCGCCACGATGCTGCCGAATGACTCGTGCAGCGCAATCCCGCGGCCGACAGGCTTGCCGTCCGGGGCGCTCGTCGGCGGTTGCTTCCAGTCGCTTTTGCTTGCGACCAGTTCGAGCACCGCACGGTGACGGGGCTTGTTCTGCAAGTTCCGAAAGCGGAATTCGAGGGGATCGACGCTGGCGATCACGGCGATTTCGTCAATGAAAGATTCCTGGAAAAACGCGTGCTGCGAGTGGCCGACCGAGCGCCAAAAACCAAGCGGTACCGGCAACTCGACGTGGGTGTGTTGAACCCGATGATTCAAGAATTCGTAGGCTTGATCGACGGCGCCCTCGACATCGGCCTTGCCTGGGCTCCCTGGCAGACCGAGCTGCCTCGGCAGCGCTTGTGCGGTGACCGAGGGACTTGCGCTGTGCGCTTTGAACGCCGAGACGACTCCGGCGCCGAGCTCGATCACGCCTGCGTAGCGAGCGTGTACCGCCGGCCGATAGAAGTCGTGCCGCATGTCATCTTCACGCCTCCATAGCGCCTGCACCAGACGTCCCGGCACCGCTCGCGCCACGGCCGCGGCGAGACTGACGAAATCGGCATCGAGTCGACGCCCAAAGGCGCCACCCATCAGCAGGGCGTTGAGCGTGACCTGCTCGGGCTCCAGTCCGAGTGCGAGCGCAGCGGCTTTACGCGCTACATCCGGAATCTGTACGCCCGCCCACACGGTCGCGCGATCGTTTTCGTATTTGACGGCGCAGCAAAGCGGCTCCATGGCCGCGTGCGCCAGAAACGGCACTTCATAATCGGCGCGCACGACCGTCCCGGAGTTGCCGATCACGGCATCGACACCACCGAGGTCGAGATAGGTCTCGCTGGGCGCGTTGTCGAGCAGGCCCTGCTGCAACTTGGCATCGAGCTCGGCCTGATTGATCGGGCCTGCAGGGCCCGCCACCCACTGCGCATCGAGCGCACTCACCGCGCGCTGCGCGCGCCAGCGTTGCGCGGCAAGCACGGCTACGGCCGCGGGTGCACCACCGCCGGCGGCGATCTTCAGCACCTCGACCACGCCCGGGACCGCGCGGGCTGCAGCCTCGTCGTAGACCTCGACTTCACCATCAAAGAATGGCGACATCGAAAATTCGGCGTAGAGCATGCCGGGTTCGTGAATGTCGGCGGCGAACAAGGCGCGCCCGGTGACTTTGTCGCGAGCTTCGAGGCGTCTTGCCGGAGTGCCGATGAGCTTCCATTCAGAGGGCTTTTTGAGGGTGTAATCGTGCACCGGCTCGAGCAGATCCGGGCCGAGCGCGACGATGGCGCCGTAGTCGAGCACCTCGCCGCTCGTGTGCACGATCTGCGCAGCGCGGGTAATGCATTCATCGACTGGCACGTTCCAGTGACGCGCCGCCGCGGCGCGCAAGGTCTCGCGGGCCATGGCGCCTGCCTCGCGCAACACCACAAACAAATCGGTAATGCTGCTCGAACCCCCGGTCACCATGTAGCCGAATTCGCGCCCGAATTTGGCCGAGAAATGCTGGGTCAGACGTTCGACCGTATCAGGCTGTGCGGGCTGTGTTGCGGGAGACCCGGCAACGACCGCGATGTTGTTGTACACGCTCGCAATCGGTGCGGGCTCGATACGAATATCACTGAGCGGACAAGCGAGTTCTTCGGCGAGCAGCATCGCGAGGCCCGTGTGCGTACCCTGCCCCATCTCGGCGCGCGGCATGAAGAGCGTGATGGATTTGTCGCGATTGATGCTGACCCAAGCGTTGGGTGCAAAACCGGTCTCGCGATCGAGCGTATCGGCGCCGCCCGTCAGACGCTGACGCGCGGGCATTACGCCTACGCCCACGGCGAGTGCGCCGAGTGCACTCAATCCCATCCAGAGCACCGTTCTGCGTTTCATCCCGCCCTGACCTCCGGCAAGCCGAAGCCTGCTCGTTTGAGTTTTTCGATTTCGTCACGCAGCCGCGCCGCCTCTTCGAATTCGAGGTTGCGCGCGTGCCGGAACATTTCGGTTTCGAGTTGCTTCATGCGGCGCAGCGCCTGCTCGGGCCGCAAGGCGAGCACGTCTTTCTCGGCCGCCGAAGATGCGCGCAAGGCACCCGGGCGTGTACCCCCACTCGCCCGCGAGGCCTTGCCGGTGCCGCGACCGCTGAGCGCTGCGGCAAAGCCTTCGCTGCGCGTGCCTTCCATGACATCGACCACCTGTTTGACGATGCCGCGCGGCACGATGCCGTGTTCGGTGTTGAACGCCACCTGTTTGCGCCGCCGCCGCTCGGTTTCATCGATGGCGCGTTGCATCGATCCCGTGATGCGATCGGCGTAGAGAATGGCGCGACCGTTCACGTTGCGCGCGGCGCGACCAATGGTCTGGATCAATGAATTCGCGGACCGCAGAAAGCCTTCTTTGTCGGCATCGAGCACCGCCACCAGCGCGACCTCGGGCATGTCCAGCCCCTCGCGCAGCAGGTTGATGCCCACAAGCACATCGAATACCCCGAGGCGCAGGTCGCGAATGATTTCGCTGCGTTCGACGGTTTCGATGTCGGAGTGCAGATAGCGCACCTTGACCCCGTGCTCATCGAGATATTCGGTGAGATCTTCCGACATGCGCTTGGTGAGCGTCGTGATAAGCACGCGCTCGCCCCGCTCGACGCAACGCAGAATTTCGGAGAGCACGTCATCGACCTGGGTGCGCACCGGCCGCACTTCGACTACTGGATCGATGAGACCCGTCGGCCGCACCACTTGTTCGACGACTTGCGAGGCATGCCGCGCCTCATAGTCTCCCGGAGTGGCCGAGACAAAGATCATCTGCGGCGCCATCCGCTCCCATTCTTCGAAGCGCAGCGGACGGTTATCGAGCGCCGAAGGCAAACGAAAACCGTATTCGACCAAAGTTTCTTTGCGCGAACGATCGCCTTTGTACATCGCGCCGAGCTGCGGCAGCGTCTGGTGACTCTCGTCGACGATCAGCAATGAATTGGGCGGCAGATAATCGTAGAGGCAAGGCGGCGGCTCACCGGGCTCGCGTCCAGAAAGATAGCGCGAATAGTTTTCGATGCCCGCGCAATAGCCGACCTCTTTCATCATCTCCATGTCGAACATCGTGCGCTGCTCGAGACGCTGCGCTTCGACCAACTTGTCGGCGGCGCGCAGCTCGGCCAGTCGCAGCCGCAGTTCCTCGCGAATTTGATCGATGGCACCGATCAAACGTTCTTTGGGCGTGACGAAATGCGTGCCGGGATAAACGGTGTAGCGTGGCACTTTGCGCTGGATCTCGCCGGTCAGCGGATCGAACAGCGCGAGCGATTCGATGGTTTCGTCGAACAGCTCGACGCGCAGCGCCTCGCGCTCGGATTCAGCCGGAAAAATATCGACCACATCGCCGCGTACCCGGAACGTGCCCTGCGAAAAATCGATCTCGTTACGCGTGTACTGCATGTCGGCCAGACGACGCAGCAGTTTTCTTTGATCGAGGATTTCGCCGCGCACCAGATGCAACACCATGGCAAGGTAGGCCTGCGGGTCGCCAAGACCATAAATCGAGGAGACGGTCGCCACGATGATGGCGTCGGGTCGCTCGAGCAGCGCCTTGGTGGCGGACAGACGCATCTGCTCGATGTGTTCGTTGATCGAGGCGTCTTTTTCGATGTAGGTGTCGCTCGAGGGCACGTAGGCCTCGGGCTGGTAATAGTCGTAATACGAAACGAAATATTCGACGGCATTGTCGGGGAAAAATTCGCGGAACTCGCCATAGAGCTGCGCAGCCAGCGTTTTGTTGTGCGCCAGTACGAGCGTCGGCCGCTGTACCGCGGCAATCACATTGGCAATGGTGAAGGTCTTGCCACTGCCCGTGACCCCGAGCAGGGTTTGGTGCGCGAGGCCACTGCGCAACCCATCGGTCAGCGCCGCGATCGCCGTCGTCTGATCGCCCGCCGGTTGATATGCCGATTTAAGCCGAAATTCGCTCATTGAGCGCCTACTATATCCGCATATGACTCAGCCTGTTTCGCGGCGCGTGCAGCGCGTCAAACCCTCACCGACCATGGCCGCCACCGCGCGCGCGGCGGCGCTCAAGGCCGAGGGCCGCAACATCATCAGCCTGACGGCCGGTGAGCCCGATTTCGACACGCCGGCCGAAGTTGCCGCAGCCGGCATCGAGGCCATCCGCAACGGACAAACGCGCTATACCGACGTCGGTGGCACGCCCGCCCTGAAAGAAGCGATTCGCGAGAAATTTCTTCGCGACAATCATTTGCACTATGAACGCAGGCAGATTTTGGTGTCCTGCGGTGCCAAACAGACCCTCTTCAATCTTTGTCTTGCGGTACTCGATCCGGGCGATGAGGCCCTGATCCCCTCGCCTTACTGGGTGTCGTACCCCGACATGGTTCGACTGGCCGACGCCGAACCCGTATTTCTCGAGACGGGGCCGCAACAGGGCTACAAAATCAGCGCTGCACAGCTTGCAGCCAAGATCACGCCACGCAGCCGCTTGTTGCTGATCAACTCGCCCTCGAACCCGACCGGTGCGGCTTACACACGCCGCGAATGGCAGGCTCTCGGCGAAGTGCTCCTCGCCCACCCACGCATCGTCATCGGCACCGATGACATGTACGAGACGATCTGGTGGGCGAGCGAACCCTTCAGCACGCTTGCCGAGGTCGTACCCGATCTGTACGACCGCACCGTCACCATCAACGGCGTCTCGAAAAGCCATGCGATGACCGGATGGCGCATCGGCTATTGCGGCGGTCCCGCCGAAATCATTGCCGCCATGGCGACCATCCAGGGCCAGAGCACCTCCAACCCGTCGAGCATCTCGCAGCAGGCCGCATTGACCGCACTCAACTCCGATCCTGCGATCGTGCATAACATGTGCCAGCAATATCAGCAGCGGCACGACTACCTCGTGCCCGCACTCAATGCGCTGCCGGGGGTCCGCTGCCTGCCGGCCTCTGGGGCGTTTTATGCGTTTGCCGATATCACCACCGCAATGCAATCGCGTGGCGAGACCAGCGACACCGCATTCTGCGACGCGCTACTCGATCAGGTGGGCGTTGCCGTCGTCCCCGGTAGCGCTTTCGGTGCGCCCGGTCACCTGCGGCTGTCGTTTGCCACCAGCCTCGAGCAGTTGCAGCAGGCCGTGCAGAGACTTGGCCGTTTTCTTGGCGCGACTTGACGCGCCGCAGCGCTTTCCAGAGAATGCGCGCCTCTTTTGACCGACCATTCCCCGGTAGCTCAGTCGGTAGAGCGTCGGACTGTTAATCCGCAGGTCGTTGGTTCGAGTCCAACCCGGGGAGCCATCTGCCGACAGACAACGGGTTTTGTCGGGTCGCGTCCTGCAGCAGTTTCGCCGCCAACTCGAAGTCGAAATTGTCCGCGGCCACGCAGATTTGTGCAAAGTGACTGCGCAAGCTTGCTGCCAGCAAGTCGTGCTCATCGCGGAGCAACATAATCGCGCTTGGGTCATTGTCGGCGAAAGCGCGGCCCAAGCGTGCCATCACAGCCGTCATATTGGCGGTATCCCGCCCGCCAGACGCAGACTCCGCGCTGGCCGAGTCCCTCACCGCGAGGGCGGCGCCGATTCCTTTCAGGACAACCGACAATTCAGTCGCGACTGCCGCGAGGCTCGCATCGAGTAACTCGGCCGGTGCAGAGGGGCCGCGCAGCAAACTTTCAAGTTCATCTAGCCTTGCCGAGAGCCGCTCGGCGCCAACCGCCCCGGCGCTGCCACGCAGCGTATGCAGATGGCGCAACAGCTGCTCGGCCTCGCCTGCCGCCCGCGCCGCGGCAAACTCGCGCACGAAATGCGGGTGCGCCAGCGCGAATTTTTCCAGCACGCCGACATAGAGCTTGGCGAGTCCGGCGGCGCGCTGCAGGCCCGCGCCAACATTTACATTGACGAGCCGTGACAGCATGCGATCGAAGTCACGACCGAAGGTCGCCGACGGCGCAGCTACCGCGAGGCTGTTTGCGGCCGTCGAGGCAGTTTCGACCAGCCCGGATTTCCAACGATCGATCTTCGCCCAAAGATCCGACGGATTCATGGGCTTTGACAAGTGATCGTTCATGCCGGCGGCGAAACACAGATCGCGATCGCTCTCCATGGCGTTACCGGTCACGGCAATGATCGGCAAAGAATTCCAGTCACTGCGCCGCCTGATCGCGCGCGCCGTCTCGAGACCGTCCATCACGGGCATGTGCATATCCATCAGCACGACGTCGTAGCGTTTCTCTTCGAGCAGTTGCAGCGCGCGCCGCCCATGCTCAGCAATTTCGGCCTCGATTCCGACCTCACGCAGCAGCTCGAGCGCTACCTCCTGATTGATGAGGTTGTCTTCGACCACGAGCACTTTGGTGCCGCCAATCCGAACCTTGAAATCCCTGGCGGTGTCGGCAGTCGCCCGTTTTTTTTCGTTGACCGCAATCGCCACAGCAGACCCTGCGTTGCCTAGCAGGCGCTCGAATACTCCAAACAGCGCAGCCTGATGAACAGGCTTGACGAGCACGGCATCATGCGGCGCGTTTCGCGCGGCAACCGCCAGTTCGTCCCGCCCGAAGGCGGTGATCATGACAATTCGTGGCGGCGATTTGAGCGCCAGCTGCCCGAGACGCTCGGCAAGCTCTACGCCATCCATCCCCGGCATCCGCCAGTCGATGAACGCGAAGCGAAAGGCCTGCCCCTCGCACTCGCGAGTCGCGATTCGCGCCAGGGCAACCTCGGCACTCGGAACCGCCTCGACAATAATGCCGAGCTCCTCCAGCAATCCGGTCATCACCATTCGCGCGCTGAGATTGTCGTCCACGACCAGCGCGCGACTCATGATGAGTGAGGACATCAAGGCATCAGCCGCTGCGCTGCGATCGCTGGCGATCAAGCCGACGCGAACGCTGAACCAGAATGTTGATCCTTGGCCGAGTTCGCTGGAGAAACCGGCATCGCCATCCATCATTCGGGCGAGCTGGCGGGTGATGACCAGACCCAGGCCGGTACCGCCGAATTTGCGCGTGGTCGAGTTGTCGGCCTGCGTGAAGCTATTAAAAAGCTTGAGTTGGTCTTCGGCGGAGATACCGATGCCGGTATCTTTGACCTCAAAGCGCAGATCGCAATATCCATCCGCGGCGCCAGTGCGACGTACGCGGATCTCGATGCTGCCGGTCTCGGTGAACTTGATCGCGTTATTCACATAGTTGAGCAACGCCTGACTGATGCGCAACGCATCGCCGCGCACCATCGGTGGCACTTCAGGGTCGACGCGGATGACGAGCTCAAGGCCTTTCTGCGCACACTTGTCGGCGATCAGGCTCGAAAGTTTTTCGAACAGATCGCCGAGTTTGAACGATGCCTGCTCGATGGTCATCTTTCCAGCCTCGATCTTCGAGAAGTCGAGAATGTCGTTGATGATCGTGAGCAAATGCTGCGCTGACACCTGAATCTTGGCGATGAAGTTGCGTTGCCGCTCGTCGAGCTCCGTGCCGAGCGCAAGATGCGTCATGCCGATGATGGCATTCATCGGCGTGCGCACTTCATGGCTCATGTTTGCCAAGAATTCGCTTTTGGCGCGCGTCGCAGCCTCGGCGAGATCTCTCTGCTGCGCGAGTTCTCCGGTGCGCTCGGCGACGACCTGCTCGAGCTGATCGCGATAGCGGACAATCTCGAGATCCCTCGCGCGACGTTCCGTCACATCGCGAATGATCGACGTGTGCAGCATCCCGTCACGAGTTTTAAGGCTCGAGACACTGACCTCGATATCGATGACCCGTCCGTCGCGAGTCAAACCGTGCAAGGTACGGGCAGCCTCCAAAGACCGCGCACCCTTTTGGTAGCCGTCCACCCAGGCATCGTGACGACCTGCAGCCGCTTTCGGCATGAGCATGAGCAGCGACTGGCCGATGAGTTCAGTCATCGCGTAGCCAAAAAGTTTCTCAGCGGCCCTGTTGAAGCCGACAATGCGGCTCTGCGCGTCGATCGTGACGATGGCATCGGCGGCAAGATCAACCAGCGAGCGATATCGCTCGCGGCTTTCCTCGATATTTGCAAGGGCACCGCTGATCGCACCCGACATCGAATTGAAAGCATTCCCCGCGGCATCGAGATCGACCAGGCGAAAAGATTCGGCACGCCGCGAGTAGTTGCCGGAGGCAAGGTCGGTGGCTACATCCGTCAGCTCACGAATCGACGAACGCATCATGAAATAAAGCAAGGTCAGGAATGCGACGACGACTCCTAGCAGCAAAAGCATGGTCGCAATGGCCGAGCCGACGACGGCCCAGCGCTCGCGCGCAATGCTTCCTGCAAGATCAAGCTCGACGACCGCGACGCCCCGCGCGACGCTGCGCAGCTCGCCGGCATCCGCCGGAAAGCGAAAGCTGCGCATCACCCATAGGCGACCCGTGCCCTTTCATTGACGATCTCCGTCCCGCCGCGCCGGGATACCACTTGCATGCGATCGAGAATCTCGCGCGGCGCAGCGACGCTTTGACCCATGAATTCGAGTCGCGTTGCCGCCGCCACGCGCAACTGCGGCTCGAGGATCAAAGCTCTTTCAACTCCAGGGGCTGCGACCACCGTGATCAGCAGTTCGGAGAGCAAATCGGGGTCGCGGGCGATGGAGCGTTCCGCCGTGATAGCGAGCGTGCCGACGGTCTCGACATAATGCTCGACGCGCTCGTCCCGGATTCGATCATCAGCGCGGGTGAGGGCAAGCGACGAGCCGATCAAAAATAACAGCAATGCGCCACCGGCAGCCCAACCAAAAATCAGTGTGGTCAGCGAAGCCTTGCGTAAAAAACCGGGTAGTCTCAAGGGGAAGATATTCAGAAACGAGCCCTACCCCATAAAACGACCATCGGCGATGCCCTGCAGATCGGCTGGGCGCCGCAGCAAACCCGCCATCAACAGCACCTCCGAGATATCTTTGACGACACCCTCTATCCGGCTCGGGGCCCCTGCAAACCAACGGCGGTTCTCTGCGAGATCAGGCAGTAACAGGCCATCGAATGAGGCTGCGACAGCAGTCGCGGGCAGACCCAAAATCTGCCCGAGTCGGTCGCTATGACTTGCTGGTGATCCTACCCAAGCATCACGCCCGACAAAAAAGCCTTTCACCAAAGCCGTCACATTGGCAGGGTTGTCTTTCGCAAAGTCGGCCCGAACCGCAATCGTATCAATGATTTTTCCGGGAATTGCAGCGCTGGAAAACACCTCGCGCATGCCGGTGCCAAGTAATCGTGACTTGACAGGCTCGTAGGTCACCACCGCATCGATCTTGCCGGCCTTGAGAAAATCTTCGTGCTCGTTGATCGCAGAATAGACGACCGTCACATCGGTGGCGGTCAAACTCGCAGCCCTGAGAGCAGCATCCAGCATGACTGCACCGACGGCGGTCTGCTCAACGCCAATACGCAAGCCATTGAGGCTCGCAACGTGGGTGACATCGCCTGGGGCAAGAAGCACATCGGCGCCCAGCGACACATCCACCACGGCAACCACGGTCAACGGCAATCCGGACTCACGGGCCGTTAATACCTCATCGATCGTCAGGCAGGCGGCATCCAGCACGCCGCCCTCCAAAGAACGAATGGAGGCCGAGGCCGAGGGTGTGTTGACGATCTTGACCAGCGACTCATCTCGGGCGCCCAAGTCGGCACCCAGAGACAGCAGGGCGTACCCGGGCCAGACGTGCTTACCCAGTCGTAGGACCGGTGCCGCCGAGGTGTTTCAGCCGGTCAATGCCGCGGCTAAGCCGAGTGCACTCGCGGAGCATACAAATCGCCGACGATCAATCACGCGCCTGTGCCCCCCCTATCGGAAGTCCGCCGCCTCGCTTTGTTTACGGCCGCGGTAACGAAAACCTGAGGGCGCCATGATGCGCCGAGCGTCAGTAATGCATTTCATCCGGCGAAGCCGTGAACCGCTCCACGGAGTCCAGAACGATCTTGCGAGCCTGTGCGGCATCACCCCAACCACTGATCTTCACCCACTTGCCAGGCTCGAGATCTTTGTAGTGTTGAAAAAAGTGACCGATGCGTTCGAGCCAATGCTTCGACACCTGACTGATGTCGTGCACATGGGTATAGCCGTTGAACACTTTGTCTACCGGTACGGCCAACAGTTTCTCGTCGGAGCCTGCCTCGTCCTGCATCAGCATCACACCGACGGGCCGACAGCGAATGACCGAACCCGGCACGAGCGGCAACGGTAAAATCACGAGTACATCTGCGGGGTCACCATCGCCACAAAGCGTGTGTGGGATATACCCGTAGTTGCAGGGATACCGCATCGGCGTCGACAGAATACGATCGACGAAGATCGCTCCGGTCGCCTTGTCCACCTCATATTTGACGGGGTCTGCGTCTTTCGGAATCTCGATGATTACATTGACGTCGTTCGGCACATCCTTGCCGGTCGGTACGAGTTCGAGTGCCATGCTTCCCTGCTCCCTAGACTGAACATGCGATAAGTTCTTTCACGGCCAAGCGCGCGGCCAGGCATCGCTATTCTCGCCGATCGCAGCGCCCGCCGGGAGTCGCTAGGATTGGCGACGTTTTCACCCGCCAAAAGGTCCGCGGAGACCCCAATGCGTATGTTCTCGCTGTCCCTCGCCGCTCTGCCCCTCGCCGCTCTGTCGCTCCTCGCGCTGGCACCCGTCGCGCTCGGTGGCGGCATCGCTGAGCTCGCCCCTGCGCGCCCCAAGACCTGCCTCGTGCTGAGCGGCGGCGGTGCGCGTGGCGCGGCCCACATCGGCGTCATTCGCGTGCTCGAGGAGATGCGTATTCCCATCGACTGCGTGGTGGGCACCAGCATGGGCGCCATCGTTGGCGCCTCCTGGGTCTCGGGCCGTAGCCCTGCCGAAATGGAGCGCGCCATGCGCACAGCGGACTGGGATGTGGTCCTCGGCGATGAGCCCGACCGTCCGCAGCGCTCCTGGCTCAGCAAGGATCTCGAGCGCGAGCGCGTCGTAGGCGCTGAGATCGGCATGGGTCGCAAAGGTGCCCTACTGCCAGGCGGTGCGGTCATCGGCCAACAGCTCGAGCGCTTTTTACAGGAACTGCTGGGTCCCCCGGTCAATCGCCGCTCCTTCGACGAACTTTCGATCCCCTTCCGCGCAATCGCCACCGACATCGAAACCGGGCAAATGAAGATTCTCGAGGCCGGCATCTTGAATGCAGCCGTGCGCGCGAGCATGTCGGTGCCGGGCGCCTTCGCGCCCCAGGAGATCGATGGCCGCTTGTACGTCGATGGCGGCCTCGTGCGCAATCTCGGCGTCGATGTCGCACGCGGCCTCGGTGCAGAGCTCGTGATCGCCGTGAATCTCGGCTCCACGCTCGCGGGGCGCGATGAAGTCAATTCTTTGGTCGGCGTCACCGCGTAGGTAATCAATATTTTGACCGACCAGAACGTCAACACCTCGCTCGCCGAACTGCAGAGCGGTGACGTGCTGATACAGCCGCTGCTCGGCAACTTCAGCGCAGCAAATTTCCGCGAGGCCACAGGCATCATCGGTCGTGGTGAAGACGCCGCGCGTGCCGTCAGCGATCGCTTGCAGGAATTCTCGGTCGATGAAACCACTTGGCAGGCGTGGCGGTCGCGCACCGTCGAAGCGAGTGCTGCTCCGCGCGCGCTCGCCGCTGTCGAGGTGCGCACCGAAAATTTGCGGTTCGTGAATCCCGAGCGCATCACCGCCGTACTCGATGAAATCCGCGCTAAAAGCAGTGAAACCGCCTTCGTCGATCGTGCAGTCGATGCGCTCTACGCAACCGATGATTTCCAACGGGTCACCTTGCGCACCGAGAGCCTGCCGACCGGCAACGTGGTAATCATCGAACCGCGCGAAAAATCCTGGGGTCCGAACTACCTGCGTTTCGGGACCACACTGACCACCAACCTCGAAGGCGAAAGCGGCTTCTCGGTCTTTGCCGATCTGCGCGCCACGTGGCTCAACGACCAGGGTCTCGAGTCGCGAACAAGGGTATCCCTCGGCGAAGTCATGTCGCTTCGCACCGAGCTGCTGCAGCCCCTCGAGCGACGCCAACGCTGGATCGCCGGAGCCTTCCTCGATGCCAGCGAACGTATCGATACGCTGTTTCTCGATGAGCAGCCCTTCACCCGCTTCAGCAACACCGTCGTGCGCTCAGGGCTCGAATTGCGCAGTCGCGATCAAACCGACGAGGAATGGCGCCTCGGGTTGGAACGTTCGTGGTACGACTTGCGCCGCGAATCCGGCATCGGTTTTGCCCCGGTGCGCGCGCACGCGACCACCGCGTTCCTGCGTTTTACGTATGACCGTCTCGACGACTGGGATTTTCCGCGCCGTGGTCTCTATGCCAGCATGAAGTTCGAGCAGGCTTTCGAGGCGCTCGGCGGCAGCGCCGACTACCGCAAAGCCGAAATCGAACTGCAAAAAGCGCTGGGCTCGGGCCGTCACAGCCTTTCGTTGCTTGGTCGCATTGGCAGTTCATTCGGCACCGACCTGCCCTTCGTCGAGGGTTTTGCGCTCGGCGGGTTTCAAAATCTCTCGGGGTTTGCCGATCGCCAAATCATCGCCAACGGCGGTGGCTTTGGTCGCGCGGTCTACGCGTATCAGTTGGCGGGTGGCGGAGCTGCCGCACGCGCGTTTTATCTCGGCGCCTCGCTCGAGGCGGGCGAAATTCGCGAGCGCCTTAACAGCACGCGACCGCTCACGCTGCAGCGCGACAAATTCTTTGTGGATCTGGTGTTTGCGTCGTCAGTATTCCTGGCTGCAGATACGGCGCTCGGACCGCTCTATCTTGGCGCAGGATTCGGCGAGGGCGGCGAACGCGCGGCTTATCTTTTCTTGGGCCGTCCCTGACGCGACCCAGCGGTCACCACTTTACGCAGGTGCGCGCGAAAATCCTGACCTAGCGCAGGGTGTGCGAGCGCATGGGCGACCGTGGCCTGCAGATAGCCGAGTTTGCTGCCGCAGTCATAGCGGGTACCCGCAAATCGGTATGCATAGACCGCCTCTTCGTGCAGCAAGCGTGCAATGCCATCGGTCAACTGGATCTCGCCGCCCGCACCGGCTCCGATACGCTCGAGATGATCAAAGATGGCAGGCGACAACAAATAACGACCCACCACCGCGAGATTCGACGGCGCGACGGCCGGCTTCGGCTTCTCGACGATACTGCGAATACGGGCGGTCTGCCCCGCCGCCTCGACCGCGACGATGCCGTATTTGTCGGTGTCTCGACGTGGCACGGTCTCGCAACCAATGACGCTCGCGCGCTTGGCCTCGTAAACCGCCGCCATTTGCGCCAAACAAGGCTCCTCGGCGGCGATCAAGTCGTCAGCGAGATGCACGAAGAAGGGCTCGTTGCCGACGGCGGGACGCGCGCAGAGCACAGCATGCCCGAGACCGAGCGGCGCCGGCTGCCGGATATAGATGCAGGTCGCGTAGCTCGGCAACACGCTGTGCAGCTGCTTCACGAGCTCTGATTTACCCTGCGACTTGAGCAGACTCTCGAGCTCGCGATCCGAGTCGAAGTGATCTTCGATGGCGCGCTTGGAGGCACCCGTGATGAACACGAGACGTCGCGCCCCGGCCGCGAGGGCTTCTTCGACGGCATACTGGATCAGCGGCTTGTCGACCACTGGCAACATTTCTTTGGGACTCGCCTTGGTCGCCGGCAAAAATCGCGTGCCACGACCCGCAACGGGAAATACGGCTGTTTCGATCAGGGGGCGCTTGGCCATCGGCGACTCCGCGTTGTTGCTGTGAGATCGAGAGGTCCAGACTCGACAGGCCGCGATGTTAAACCAAGCGCCCCGCTATGGTCAGGCGGAACTCAACGCGCGGGCGTCTTGCTCGCATCGCGGGTCGGTGCCTTCGCGGCCGCCGCCCCGCTGCCGACCGTCAATCGTGAACGGTTCGCCTGCAGCGTTTTGACACCAATTCCTTTGACGAGCGCCAGCTCATCGACGGACTTGAACGCACCGTTGCGCTGCCGGTGTTCGACGATGGCGCGCGCCTTCGCCTCACCAATGCCGTCCATCTCGCGCGCCAAAGTCGCCGCATCGGCGGTATTCAGATTGACGAGGACGGCGGCGGGCTTGGCGCTGCGTGCCGGTTCGGCGGCGGCGCTTGCAGGCTGAATGAGCGTGCAAGTCAGCAGCGTGCATAACGCAATGGCTGCAAGCCGACGGAACCGCGCTCGAAGAAAATCCAATCGAGAAGATGAAAACATGGGAAACCTCCGCAGTGAAAACACCGGCGACATGCCGGCGCGGAGGAAGGCTAGTGGCGATTGGGCGGGCTGCCCGAGGCCCAAATCCTGCGGGATTTGGCAGTTAAGGCGCGATCAGTCGCGGATTGGCTGCGAAATGCTGTCGTTGACGCGCTCGCGCAGGTCTTTGCCCGGCTTGAAGTGGGGGACATATTTGCCGGAGAGCGCCACGGCTTCACCCGTCTTGGGGTTACGTCCCTGACGCGGCGGCCGAAAGTGCAAAGAAAAACTGCCGAAGCCGCGAATCTCGATGCGTTCGCCCTCGGCAAGCGCGTCACTCATGATCTCGAGGATCTGCTTGAGCGCGAGCTCGATGTCCTTCGCCGGCAGATGCTTCTGCTTGGCGGTAATGATTTCGATAAGTTCCGACTTCGTCATCACAGCCCCGTGACGTCGTCAGGAGGGTGGCGGGAGCCCAGCCCCCGCAACCCACCCCATGGTCTATGCCTATCAGCCGCGATCGCGGTCCGAGTTGATCTGCGCCTTGAGCAGCTCGCCCAAGCTGGTGCCCGAGGTCGGACCACCCTGCTCGGAGCGATAGCTCTGGACGGCCTCGGCTTCCTCGTGGGCTTCCTTGGCCTTGATCGACAGCGAGATCGAACGGGTCTTGCGATCGACACCCATGAACTTGGCTTCGATCTCATCGCCCGCCTTGAGGAACTGCCGCGCATCTTCGACGCGATCACGGCCGAGCTCAGAGGCGCGCAACTGACCTTCGATGCCGTTGCCGAGGTCGATCACCGCGCCGCGTGCATCGACATCTTTGACGACGCCGCGAACGATGCTGCCCTTCGGGTTGTCGGCGATGTAGCCCGCAAACGGATCTTTGGCGAGCTGCTTGATGCCGAGGCTGATGCGCTCGCGCTCCGGGTCGATCGCGAGCACCATGGCCTCGATCGTCTGACCCTTCTGGAAATTGCGCACGGCTTCTTCGCCGGGCACATCCCAAGAGATGTCGGAGAGGTGCACGAGACCGTCGATGTTGCCCGACAGACCGATGAAGATGCCGAAATCGGTGATCGATTTGATCTGACCCGACACCTTGTCGCCACGGTTGAAGTTCTCGGAGAACTCGCGCCAGGGATTCGGTACGCACTGCTTGAGGCCGAGGCTGATGCGCCGACGCTCTTCGTCGCAGTCGAGCACCATGACTTCGACTTCCTGGCCCGTCTGCACGACCTTGGCCGGATTGACGTTCTTGTTGGTCCAGTCCATCTCGGAGACGTGCACGAGACCCTCGACGCCGTCCTCGATTTCGACGAACGCACCGTAGTCGGCGATGTTCGTGACCTTGCCGAACACGCGAGTGTTGGGCGGATAACGCCGAGCGATGTTCTCCCACGGATCAGAGCCGAGCTGCTTGAGCCCGAGGCTGACACGTGAGCGTTCGCGATCGAACTTGAGGATGCGTACTTCGACTTCATCGCCGACCTTGACAACTTCGCTCGGATGCTTGACGCGCTTCCAAGCCATGTCGGTGATGTGAAGCAAGCCATCGATGCCGCCCAAGTCCACGAACGCACCGTAGTCGGTGAGGTTCTTGACCGAGCCGCGTACGACCGCGCCTTCTTGCAGGTTGTCCATGAGTGCGCTGCGTTCGGCAGAGAACTCTTGCTCGACCACCGCGCGGCGCGAGACCACGACGTTGTTACGCTTTTGATCAAGCTTGATGACTTTGAACTCGAGCGGCTTGTTCTCGAGGTAGGCGGTGTCGCGCACCGGACGAACATCGACCAAGGAACCCGGCAGGAATGCGCGGACGTGTTCGATTTCGACGGTGAAACCACCCTTCACGCGGCCCGTGATGATGCCGATGACGATTTCGCCCTTGGAGAAAGCGTCTTCGAGGCGCGTCCAGGTACGGGCACGCTTGGCTTTGTCACGCGAGAGTCGCGTCTCGCCGGTGCCATCTTCGACGGCGTCGAGAGCAACCTCGACCATTTCGCCGACCTGAACTTCGATCTCGCCACGCTCATTCTTGAACTGCTCGACTGGAATGACGGCTTCGGACTTGAGTCCGACATTGACGATGACCATGTCGGAGCCGACGTCGACCACGAGACCCGAGAGGATCTGGCCCGGGCGGATACGCTGGCTGGCCAGACTCTGTTCGAACAGTTGCGCAAAACTTTCAGTCATTAGTGTTTACTCGTGCGATGCGAAGGGCACCGCGCCTGTTATCCCGCTGGCCACGTTGCGTGGACCCACGGGGGTTGATGAACACGACCAAGCGATTGCTCGCGAAGTCACCCAAAAACACGATCGATTTCAACGGAGGGTCAGCGCCACAGGGCGCGCGCGCGTCCGAGTTCGATCACCCGCTCGAGCACTGCCTCCACCGGGATGCCGGTGGAGTCGATGACGAACGCGTCGGACGCAGGCCTGAGCGGTGCCACGCTGCGGGTGGAATCCCGCAGGTCGCGCTCGGCAATCTCCCGCGAAAGGGCGGCGAGACTAACATCGGAATCCTTGTCTTTCAACTGGTTATAGCGCCGCAGGGCCCGTTCCTCCGGGCTCGCGGTGAGGAAGATTTTGAGGGCTGCGGTGGTGAACACGACCGTCCCCATGTCGCGCCCGTCGGCGATCAATCCGGGCTCCTCGGCAAAGGCCCGCTGGCGCTCCATCAGCGCGGCGCGCACCTCGGGCCAGGCGGCGACCCTCGAGGCGCCCTGTCCCGTCTCTTCGGCACGCACCAACCGGGTGACATCGCGCCCGTCGAGCTCAATGCGCTCATCCCCCGCGGGGGTCACGCCGAACACCACCCGCATCCCCCGACCGAGTGCCGCATGACCCGCAATGTCGTCCGGCGAGAGCCCGGCAAGCTGACCCGATACGGCGACCAAACGGTAGAGGGCGCCGCTATCCAGCAAGTGCCAGCCCAGGCGCTGGGCGAGCCGTCGACACACCGTGCCCTTGCCCGACCCCGAGGGCCCGTCGATCGCGACGACCGGAGCGGTCATTGTTGTGAGACCTTGGGCCCTGAAGCTTCGGCCGGCAGTTCGCGTAACAGCAGACCGCAGCCGCGCGCGAGCTCGGCAAAGCCCGGGAACGAGGTCGCCACGTTGGCGGTATCGATGATTTCGATGTCCGCTGCGGCACGCAGCGAGGCCACGGCAAACGACATGGCGATGCGATGATCGCCATGGCTCTCGATACGACCGCCTTGAAAAATGGGTCCATCGGCGTCGCCACGACCCGCGAGCTGCATGCCATCAGGCAGCAAACGATGCGCGACACCGAGTGCGGTCAGCCCTTGCGACATCACCGCCAATCGATCGCTTTCTTTGACGCGCAACTCTTCGGCGCCACGCAGCAGCGACGGTCCGCGTGCGCAGGCCGCGGCGATGAAAAAAACCGGAAACTCGTCGATCGCCAGCGGCACCAAGTCCTCAGGGACCTCGATGCCGCGCAACTGTGACGGTCGAATGAGCAGATCAGCGATAGGCTCGGGGCCACGGGTCGCAAGCCCCGTCACCTCGATCTCTGCGCCCATGGCACGCAGAATTTCGAGCAGGCCAGTGCGTGTCGGGTTCATGCCCACGCCACGCAAGCTGAGGCTGCCTGATCGCGCGATGCATCCCGCCACCATGAAAAACGCCGCCGAAGAAAAATCGGCAGGCACATCGATATGGGTGCCGCGCAGTTGTTGACCGCCCCTCAGGCTGACGGTCGCGCCCTCGCGGGTGAGCTCCGCCCCAAACCCCGCGAGCATGCGTTCGGTGTGATCGCGCGTCGGCGCGGGCTCGGTCACCCGAGTCAGGCCCTCGGCACGCAGCGCCGCAAGCAACACCGCGGATTTGACCTGCGCACTCGCCACCGGCATTTGGAAGTCGATCGCCTGCAGTGTGGGCGTGCCGTGAATCACCACCGGCGGTCGCCCTTCGCGGGTTTCGATGCGCGCGCCCATCAGGCGCAGCGGTGCAGCGGCGCGTTCCATTGGGCGCCGCATCAAAGAACTGTCGCCGACCAGCGTCGAGTCAAAACTTTGACCGGCGAGTAGCCCCATGAAAAGTCGCATCGCAGTGCCCGCATTGCCCATATCGAGCGCGAAGTCGACTCCTTTCAGCCCGTTCGCGCCGACACCGTGAATACGCAGTGAGCTCGAGTGTGGACGTTCGATCGTGACACCCAGAGCGCGCAGCGCCTTCAATGTGGCGAGACAATCTTCACTCTCGAGAAAACCGTCGACCGTGGTAAGGCCATCGGCAATGCCACCGAGCATCAAAGATCGGTGCGAGACCGATTTGTCTCCGGGCACGCGAATGTCACCGGTCACGGCCTCGGCCGGTGCCACCACCCATCGATCGGGATCGACTGAACTC